>Ga0185307_1000739_pt1 | contig 19758 bp, 18 predicted proteins | sample LHCtaG_FD_128010 | JGI IMG/M metagenome (GOLD analysis project Ga0185307, IMG submission 128010) | Hot spring microbial communities from Little Hot Creek, USA to study Microbial Dark Matter (Phase II) - LHC4sed_matched (SPADES... | ecosystem: Environmental > Aquatic > Thermal springs > Hot... | reverse complement strand
AATCCTTATAAATTCACAGATTTAACTGAAAAATAAACCCGAATTATAAGAAAACAGTAGAAAAAGAATAGAATTGGAGAAAAGAGGGAGAAATCTTCAAGAGCCAGTAAAAATTAAGCCACAAAGAATAAAATAAAGGTATTCATGCTCACAGAAATATGGAGACGTTAACTCGCCACTAGCGCCAGGTTAAAATAACACCCAAAATATACATGACTTTAGTGCCTCATTAATAAACAATAGCAATTTTTATAATAGGATAGGCGGTACTTTTAATAGTATTTAGAGGTGAGTGATCAGTTTGGTTGAGATTAGGGTTGCTATAGCTGGTGTTGGTAATGGGGCTTCGGCTCTTGTTCAGGGTGTGCACTATTATAGGGATGCTGGGGAGAGAGATTTTGTTCCGGGCTTAATGCATGTTAAATTTGGGGGCTATCATGTTGGGGATATAAGGTTTGTTGCTGCATTTGAGGTGAATAGGCTTAAGATTGGTAAGGATCTGAGTGAGGCGATTTTTATTGAGCCGAACTGCTGCCCGAGGATTGCGGGATCGATCCCTAAGCTTGGCGTTGAGGTTATGCCCGCCCCAATACTCGACGGCGTTGGGCCGCATATGAGGGAGGCTTTCAGAGTATACTCTGAGGAGGATATCAAGCCCGTAGATGTGGTTGATGTTCTCAGAAAAACTAGGGCGGATATACTCGTAAATTATATGCCCGTTGGGAGCTTTGAGGCAACACGCTTCTACGCTCAGGCAGCTATAGAAGCTGGCTGCGCCTTCGTCAACTGTATCCCGGAGTTTATTGCAAGTGATAGAGAATGGGCTGCTAAATTTGAGAAGGCTGGGCTACCAGTCGCTGGGGACGACATTAAAAGTCAGCTCGGCGCAACAATCCTACATAGGGAGATCATTAGACTCTTCGTTGATAGGGGCGTTAAAATCGATGAAACATATCAGCTCAATATTGGCGGTGATACTGATTTTCAGAATATGACGCTGGAGCAGAGGCTTAAATCTAAGCGCATAAGCAAGACTGAGGCTGTTACGAGCTTAGTCCCATACAATGTGCCAACAAGGATAGGGCCATCGGACTTCGTGCCCTTTCTAGAAAACAAGAAGATATGCTATATTTATGTTAAGGGGAGGAACTTCGGAGACCAGCCGGTGAAAGTTTGGGTTAAACTTGAGGTTGAGGATGCACCGAACAGCGCCGGTGTCGTCATAGATGTTATTAGGGCAACTAAGATAGCCTTGGATAGGGGCATATCTGGACCATTAATCAGTATATCAGCATATGCATTTAAGCACCCACCAATCCAAGTTGAGGATCCGATAGCGAAGAAATGGGTTGAGGAATTTATTGAGGGTAAGAGGGAGAGATAATCTCTCAGCGAACTATATGCCGCCAAACCTTATAAATTTCAAATATTCTACGTAACTCCTTAACTGGCTCATCGTGGTAATCAACCCTCAAGTTTATTATTGGGCGGCTCTCATGTATAGGCTCCCTCTCAGCCACTAAGAGGGCTGCTGATTGGACGCCCCTCCGATCCCCGCCAGCCCTATACCCCGCCTCCAGAGCCCTCATAAGTCTCTCAGCAAGCCATTCGCCATCCGACTCCTCAAACGCTTCAACCATGGCTTCTAAAACTTTTCCTGAGGTTAAGGCATTGCCAGCAGCAATACAGTCCCTCCGAATTATATGCCCCCTCCACTCCAATGTTTCCCCGCCCGTAAACGCTGCTCCTCGGCCGGATGCATCAATAATGGATATCTGTCTCATCTCCCTCAAAGCATCACCGTTAAGTAAGCGCTTTAATGCGTCTTCTGGCGAAAGCCCGCTGCTTATGAGTTTAAGCCCATTAACTCCATGAAAATAGTTTGTATATCCCTGAACGGCTAATGCGCCCACATTAGGCTCTACATGGGGGACAACGCTTCCAACAGCTAGAGAGGCTGATGAGACGCAGACGCCTAGAGCAAACGTTTTGGGACATCTTGCAACCATAGAGAATGTGCCAGCTTCCTCACTGCAAAAATATTTTAACCTCAACTTCATCTCCATCATTAAGGTTTAATGTTCCCCTCAAGTAGATTGGGGCAATAACCTCTAAAATATTTTTTGAATAATTAGGAACATAAGGCCTTACAATCGCCCCGGGAATATCCGGCTTCACAATAGCCCTATAAATTCGTCCAGGGAAGTACTCGCCATCCGGGCGGATTTCATACCCAATATTCACATTAAGTAATCTCTCTAACATTTCACTGGCATCATTACTCAACAGCAGATTTAATGTCCCAGGATACGGTTCGAAACCAAGCAGCTCCTTAACCTTAATCCTAAACCATGGTAGAGATACGAATTTTCTCCCCTCGCCTAAACCGGAGAGGATTCTTCCCCTAACTGTGAAAGCACCATCGCTATTATGAAACTCCATCGTACGCTTCACTTCTTCACTATATTTTTGAGCGCGTAACCCTCTAAAGGTTTAAAATTCCTACTAAGAAGTAGAGAATCACTTCAATCAATTAAAACTATTCATAAAATTATCTTGAAGAGGAGGATAGTGTAGCCGAAATAACCCTTCTTCGGAGATATCATCTAAACAAGATCTTCCCTACTAAACTATAAGCGATAAAGAGTACGCTATGAAATAGGGGCTATATTAGTAACATACTAATTACTGAAACATTACGGTTAAATTGATAAGGCATATATGTCATTTTCAAGTTAGAGGAATAAAAGAAGGAACGGTGGGGCTTGAAGAGCAATAGTGTGCTGCGGTATGTCAGAAAGCTCGATGAGGTATCGTCCCTAGATTCAATCAAATATCTAGTTTACGCCTCCTCAATAATTTTCTTTGTAGCACTAATTTTTCTCCCACCGATAACCGGAATCCTAATTTATGCTGAACAGATAAGTGTGGTACTATATGAGCACGATCTGCTGGCTAGGGCTAACAGGGCAATTATGCAGTCTTTTATTATGGCATCCATTGTTGCTATTCTAGACTTGATAGCTGCCCTCCCATTAGCATGGTTCATAGTTAGGAGTAAAACTAGAATAGTGCATTTCATAGATACCCTAGTAGATATTCCATTCCTAATGCCGACAGCCGCCTTGGGATACTCATCCCTCCTCTTCTGGAATCCGCTTATATCGCCAGGTTTTACCTTAGTTCTCCTCCTACACTTTGCATTCTCATATCCAGTTATCGTTAGGGTTATGGTTGGCGAACTACTAAACTATAAGGAAGTTTACGAGGTTGCCGCGAGAACCCTTGGTGCACAGCCGCTAACAGCCGTCAGAACAATAACTTTGCCATTACTGAAGCCGGGCATAATAGCATCTTTTCTTTTAGCCTTCGCCCGCTCGCTCTCAGAGACAGGGGCAACGGTGATGGTTGCTGGTTCCTGGGAGAATGGGCCAGTCTTCTTATTTAACGTCATGGACATGGTTGGCCTCCCAGATTACATGAAAAACGGGATTCTAGTCTACGTAAGCTCCATGTTAATAATTGCTTCAACAGCAATATTCTTTTTGATAACTCTATTGGCTCCAAAATTTAAGCTTCCCATAAGACATGTTATCCCAAATATTGAGAGGAAACTAAGTTCGACTAAAACCGTTAGAATTAGGGATTCTTCAACGCTAATAGTGTTCTTTCTAACAGTTATAGCACCGTCCATTTTTATAGTTTGGCCAATGGTGTATGTCATCTTGGATAGAACATTGGTTGAGGCGTTCAGCGGTATGGATCCTTGGGGTAGCTTCTGGCGTAGCATGCTCATCTCCTACGCGATCAGTTCGCTCTCAACATTAATCAACATTATTTTTGGGCTACCGGCCGCCATAATAATTGCTAGGCATAAGCTGGGCGGGATATCGCCAATTTTTAAGGCTATAGTAAATATTCCGATAATTGTCCCCTCAATCGCGCTGGGCACCTCCTTGAGACTCTTCTGGGAGAAGGTTCTTTTACACGAATTTTGGATCCTACTGTTCTCACACACCACTATAACTTACACTTACTTTGTTGCATCCATGGCAGCGGCCATAGAGAGCATACCGATAGAGATCGAGGATGTTGCGAGCACCTTGGGCGCAAAACCCTTCTCCATATTTCGTAGGATAACGCTTCCGCTCACAAAATACTCGTTCTTTTCCGGTGCGGTTCTAGTCTTCACTAGGGCTCTGGGTGAGACTGGTGCAGCTAAAGCCGTCGCGAAATCTAAAGAGTTTTGGACCTTACCAGTCTTGCTTGTTAGCTGGATTCGGGATGAGAGTAGAACGTATTCCCAAAAGGCTTTGGGCATAGGACTCTATATAATTTCCTCCTTCATGATTCTCCTAGCCTTGAGGCTCATAACTAGGAGGAAGAAGTAGCGGTATGCCGTCAATAAGACTTGTGAATGTCACTAAAAGATACGGAAAAATAACGGCAATCAAGAACTTGAACTTAACTATAAATGATGGAGAGTACGTGTGCGTTCTTGGACCAACCGGGAGTGGTAAAACAACTCTACTGAAGCTTATCGCTGGAATTGTTAAGCCGGATGCTGGTGAAATATACATTGATGACAAGTTAGTTAATGATGTTCCATCCCATGAGAGGAATGTAGCCTATGTCCCTCAGCATTATGCGTTGTTCCCCCACTTAAAGGTGATCGATAACGTTGCCTTCGGACCGCTATCAAAGGGGCTTGATGAGAAGGAAGCATATAAAATATCAATGCAAATTCTTGAAATGATGAGACTAGCGTGGAGAGCAGATTCCTTTCCTAATGAGCTGAGCGGAGGAATGCAGCAGCGCCTAGCCCTTGCAAGGGGTTTAGCTTCCGGCGCAAAAATTTTGCTCCTAGATGAGCCTCTTGGTGCCTTAGACGCAAGGTTAAGGGTTGAGTTAAGGTACAGACTTAGAGAAATATCTAGAGAAAACGGGTTGACAACAATTCACGTCACGCATGATCAGGAGGAGGCCATGATCGTCGCCGATAGAATAATTGTCTTGAGGGATGGTGAGATACGGCAGGAGGGGCCGCCACTGCACGTTTACAATAGGCCTAAAAGCATCTTCGTGGCCCACTTCGTTGGGGGGGCAAACTTCTTTGAGGGGTTTATAGCCGAGTCTGATGAGTATGGATCATGGGTTCAATTAAGAAACGGACTTATTTTACGCGTCAATGATACTAGGCCTGCTGGGGAAAGAGTCGTTGTAATGGTAAGGGAAGAGAGGACTGAAATCATTAAGGGAGTGAGGAGAAGGGAGGAGACAAACTTATTGCCTGGAAGAATTGAAGGAATAAGCTTTCTCGGAGACTTTATAACTTACTCGGTTATGCTTGATAATGGTGACATGGTAAACTCGAAGATGCCGACAACTACAGGTATGGGTAAATTTAATGTTGGCGAGAGAGTTTATATCCGCTTGAGACCAGAGAATCTACTGGTTTATACGTATCCACCTCAGGGGCTCTATAAAGAGTTAGAGGTGATTTAATATCCCCTCAGTTCGCTTAGTTAACATCACAAAGAGGTTTAACAACATAACGGCAATTAAGAACATTAATCTCCACGTTGAAGATAAGGAGTATTTATGTATAATTGGCCCAAGCGGATGCGGAAAGACTACGCTAATAAAATGCATAGCTGGGATTATAGAGCCTGATGAGGGCGATATCTATATAGGAGATAAGCGCGTAAATGATCTTCCAATAGAGGATAGGGGTATCGGATACGTTTTCCAAGAGATTGCTCTATTCCCACACATGAATGTTTACGATAACGTTTATTACGGGCCATTTGTTAAGGGCTGGAAAAAATCTAGCGTTGAGGGCTTAATTAAGGAGATGCTTAACATGATGGGACTTCAAGATAGGGTTAAAGATTATCCGGACGCGCTTAGTGGAGGCGCAAAGCAGAAGACGGCCGTTGCCAGAGCGCTGGTTTCAGGTTCGCAGCTACTGCTTCTCGATGAACCGCTAGGTTCACTTGATGTTAAGGTAAGGAAGGTTTTAAGGTACGAGTTAAGAAGGCTCATTAAGGACTTAGGTTTAACAGCAATTCATGTTACACATGATCAGGAAGAGGCTATGTCAATCGCCGATAGAATAGTTGTTATGAGGGCTGGCGAAATAGTTGAGGTTGGGACACCATTAGAGCTCTATATACGCCCGAAAAAGTTGTTCACAGCAAACTTTGTTGGAGAAGCAAACTTCTTTGTAGGAGAGTTAATGGGGGAGGAGGAGAACTCCGTGAAAATTGATGTCAACGGTAAAACAATTTATAGTGCATGTAAAGCAAACTTTGAAGGGAAAAAGATAGTTGCCGTTATAAGGCCGGAGTTTGTAATCATAAAGAGAAAAGATGCCCCGAAAGAGGCATTGAGGGGCGTAATTAAGAGGAAAGTTTTCTTAGGCGCCTCAGTCCGCCTTGAAGTTCGCACTGAAAATGATTGTATGATAGCGGTTAAGAAGCCCTTCTCCCCTGAGATACTTAAGCTCGGGGTTGGGGATCAAGTAAATTTAATTTTGCCCCGTGAATCCTTACTTATCTATCCGTATCCCGAGGAGGGTTTAGAGAAAGCTATTTCAATAGAATAGTTTTGAGATTTTTTGGCATTATAGGTGTAGCATTTTTAAGGAAAAGATTAAAAATATATAGTGACTATTTGTTTGTTATTATTTGAGGTTTAGGGAGCTCTAACTCATGGAGCGATGGTTTGAGAAGAGGCGCAAAAATAAGGTTCTTGATATAGCATATCGCCAAATGACTTTAGCACTTGATACGGTGAATGATCTGGAAAGGGCCGTAAGGGCAATCTTTTTAGGCGACAAAGGTAGCGCTAAAACCACAATAGAAAGACTATTCCTAATTGAGGAGGAAATAGACAACCTTAGAAGAGCTGTTTTTGAGGAGCTAACTAAAGGTATTCTGCCGCCAAGAGATAGAGAGGATATAATGCATTTAGTTAAGCGCCTAGATGTTATGGCAGATTTCGTTAAGGACTCAGCTAGGAGCATACTTATTTTATTGAATGCTGAGGTGCCTGAAAACATTTGGAAAGCCTATTCTGAGATGGCTGCTGGCGTTGTTAGGTGTGCTGCAACACTCAAGGAAAGCCTGAAACTCCTTGGTGAGAATCCGACAGAAGCCAGAAATCTATCATTAAAGGTTGAAGAGGAGGAGAATAAAGTTGATAAGCAATACCTAGAAATAAAATCCCTTCTTCTGAAATATGGAGACAAGATAAATCCGGCAACCCTGATAATATTAAAGGATTTAGCAGATTATATGGAGGATTCTGCGGATAGCTGCGCTGATGTGGGGGATTACATAAGGGTTTTAACGGTTCCAAAGTGAGGGCCTACTTTTATTTACGTTATGCAACTCACATTAAAGGGGAATCCCATTTTAGCGCTAACTTTAAAAGTAAGTTTATAAAACTTTTAGGGAGTATGTGTGAAGAAACTGGTAAAAATAATTTAGATTCGCAAAAGAAGATTCTTATAGATAATCCAAGTAACTTTCAATTTCGCGCAGCCTATCTTGCATATTCAGACGCTTATGATAAAGCAACGGATCCCGAGGTTAAAAAGTATCTAAACCAGAATATAATTGATCTTCAGCAGAACAAAATAGATTACCAAACATTTTACAGAAACATAAGCCAGTATCGCCAGATTGATAGCTCCCAGTATCAGTATAGAGCAAATATAAGAACGCAGAGCAAAAGCGAATGGCGCAACCAAATGCGTAGAATTGAAAGAGAGAAAAGGCACGAGAAATAATCTTCGTTAATTTTTAGGAGACGCTTTTTCCAGTTATCCTTAAAAATGTCTGAGGATAACCGTCTTCACCTAAAATTTATTACTTAGTAATCTTATTTTTTTAAGGGGTTGTGTTAACCGTATGTGCATTGAATCTACCATAGTAAGTGTTCAGCAGCCAAATCCGCAAGACGCAATGGGCTGGATTATTCAGTTAATATGGATACTTGCCTTCATAATTATCTGGGTTTATGGCCAACGCATACAGACAACCTTTATGCTTAAGGAGATTAAGGGGTCACTTTATAAACTTAAGGTTATGAGGGATAGGGGGCGGCAGATAGCCATATCAACCATAAGAGAAATTGGTAAGCCTACAGAGGACCCAACTGCGAGGGTTGACCGACTATTAGAGCATGTAGATATAGAGCCAGTCAGCCTTGACCCGACTGGTATAATTAGGAGGCTGGAACATATAATTGATGTTAGAGAGTTTAGATTAAAAGATGAAGTTAGGCGGATGGCTCCACATGCCGATGAAACCCAAGTAAATAATTTAACAAATGTTCTTGAAGCTGCTTTAGCATTAAACCAGATCTACAAGATTGTGAGACATTATTACTTGATGGGAAAGAAGACCCTAAGCTTCTATATAATTCTTCAGGTTCAAATGCTTCTCCCACTCATAATGAGGGAATCTGAGGCATTTATAAGCGCCCTCAAAGCTTTTACGATGGGACAGCCGATAGGGGATGGAGCCGGGGCGCTTGTGGCAGCGAGGCTGATGTACGGTAAAGAGAAGAGGTTGATAGCTCAGGATACTGTTGTGAGTGAGGTGGACATAGAGGGACGGAAGGTCTATGTTATAAAGGCTAGGGGTCCGGGCGGAAACGTCGGTAAACCTGGCGAGGCAATAAGGCAGATACTTGAGGAGAAGGAAGGGAAGGTCGCATTGATAATTATTATTGATGCAGCTCAAAAGCTCGAAGGAGAGAAGCCGGGAGACGTCTCTGAGGGCGTTGGGGTAGCTATCGGCGGGCCGGGAGTTGACAAGTATAAGGTTGAGGAAGTTGCTGCTAAATACAAGGTTCCGTTAGGTGCGGTGCTAATTAAAGAAGGTATAGAGGATGTTGTCTCAACTATGAGGAAGGAGATAGTTGATGGGGTTGAAGAGGCGATAGAGAGGGTTAAGAGATTGATTCGTGAAAACACGAAAGAGGGGGATACCGTTATTGTTGCTGGAGTAGGAAATACTATTGGGATAGCCCAGTGAAGCGGTGATTATATGGGAAAGAAGAGCGAGATTAGGAGAGCACCAACATTTTTTATGGCAGTTATCCTCGTCATGCTCATAATGTCCTTAGCAGCCCTCCTACTGGCTATAGAAGCCTACATAACGCAGGGAAGCCTTGAAACCATGAACATAGTTTTAAGTGTGAGCGCGATAGCTCTATCAATATATCTCCTCCTACAGATAAGGAGGAGGCCGCTGATCCCAAATCTTGAGGCATTAAAGGTCTTAACAGTGATCCAATGCGCTAAATGCGACTACAAAAGCACAAGAGACTTTAGTAAGGGGGACTATGTTCTTAAAGAGGTCGGTTCATGCCCAAAATGTAGTGGAACGCTTCTAATTCACTCAATATTTAGGGAAGTAGAGAAGAAAGAGAAGTTCGATTAAGTGTGGCTAAGTGAGTGTAATAGCGCCCTCATCGCTGATATAAACTGTATGCTCAGATTGAGCAACTGGCTTTAAGCTCGTTTCTATGAAAACTGGGTAAGCCATTAGATTCTTTGATGATAGGAGATTTAGAAGCGCCCGCTTATATGATTCCTCACGCCCATAATTTCTTCTTAACCACCTTTCAGCAAATGGCAACGTTTTAAAGTTCCCTTCGATGAACTTCAGAAGATTCTCTTCCTCAGCGCTCTTTGATGATGGCTTGCGCTTTACAAGCCTAAAAATGTATTTTTTAGGGCTGTCCTCAACTCTTCCAGCAGCTTCCTTAAGGGTAACGAATGGCTCAATAGCGTAAACGCCTCCTAAACGCAATCTATCTAAAGATAGATGAGCTACATTAGGTATAGGTTTGCCAGCGTGTATCATATATCTTCCAACCTCATGACCAGTGAGGTTTGATATGGGCTTAAAACCATAGCGCTCAATAGTTGCCTGTATCTCGGAGCTAACTTTCGAGATAAGCATGCCTGGGCGCATAATCTCTATAGCTGTTTCAAGGGCTCTTTCAGCTGCGTGAACCATCTCCTCGTATTCGGGATTGAAGCATATTGTGTGAGCTGTATCGGCAATATACCCATCAACATGTACGCCTATGTCAATTTTAACTAAAGATCCTTCAGGGATAACACTTCTATCGTTAGGTGGAGAAGTATAATGCGCAGCCACCTCATTAACCGAGATATTACATGGAAAAGCTGGCTCACCGCCAAGGCTCCTAATTTTATCCTCAACTATCTCACATATCTCAATGAGAGGCATCCCCTCTTTAACTATCCTCTTAATATCCTCCCTAACATTCGCAGCTATCCTACCCGCAAGAATATATTTCTCGAGTGAGTCATCAGCGGCGGAAGTCCTTGAGTTGCCGGAAACGCTTCGCGACATATCTCCATTAACCCTCGATCACCAATATTACTACGTAATAGTTTAGTGGCTTGGAGTTTAATTTCTTTACTGTTGCCTTGCAAAATTTAAATATTTATTACAGATACAGAAATATAGGATTGAAATAATTGATGTTAAAAAGTTTACGGCGAGGTGTATGGGATACCCCATAGTTCTCACAGCTGATAGAACGTTAATGAGTGAGTACGGTGGTGCAATATTCCTTGGATTCAGCGCATGCGTACCAAGGGGTTTAATTCCGGATAGCTTATATTTTAGGCTATTCTGCCCGCCTGTTGAGGCTGATGAAGATGGAAAAGCTATTGTAGCGCCCAACGGAACTAGAAAGATTGAAGCCGCCCTACTAGATTATGGCTTCAAAAGAGAAGATGTTGTTGTCGCACACCCGGAGCATCTACATAAAGTTATTGGACCAGAAACAAAGGCTCTGGGAATAACAGAAAACGACCCATTGGGAATAGGCCCGGCGACAACGACCTTTACTGAGATTTTTGGTGGAGAAGCCTATATGGCGATTAAGTTCCGGGAGATTCTAAATCATCCATCAGTTAAGAAGTATAAGCCGAAGATAATTGTTGGGGGACCTGGCGCATGGCAGCTGGAGGATGAGGACATTAGGAGGGATCTTGGAATAGACACTGTTGTTATAGGTGAGGGCGAAAAGGTTGCTGGTCCGCTATTTGAGGGGGCATTAAACGGCGAAGATCTTCCGGGAGTAGTTTATGGTGAAGTTGTTGATGTGGATGAGATACCAGTTATTAGGGGCGCAACGGTAGATGGAATAATTGAGGTTGCAAGAGGCTGCGGGCGCGGATGCGACTTCTGTACACCAACATTACAGCGCTTTAGATGTCTACCCATGGATCACGTCCTTAAGGAGGTTGAGGTCAATCTTAAAGCTGGAAGGCAGCCGCTGCTCCATGCTGAAGATATACTAAGATATAAGGCTAGAGGACTAGAGATTAACAAGCAGGCTGTAACAGAATTATTCAGGAGCGTCAAGAATTATCCCGGAGTTAAGAGTGTTGGAATAAGCCACTTCGCCCTAGCATCAGTTGTAAGTGCGCCTGATTTAGTTGAAGAAATATCTAATATATTGAATATTAGTTCTAATCGTTGGTTAAGCGGGCAGACAGGTATTGAGACGGGCAGCCCTAGAATAATGGATATACATATGAGGGGGAAATGTAAGCCCCACTCACCTAATGATTGGCCTGATATAGTCATTAGGGCATTTGAGATCTTAAGCGAGAATAACTGGGTTCCCTGCGGAACCTTAATCCTGGGTCTTCCAGGAGAGGAAGAGAGAGATGTAGAGTTAACAATTTCACTAGTTGAGAAGCTGAGGCCCTTCAAGAGCATAATTGTCCCATTATTTTTCGTGTCCATGGGTAATCTAAAAGACAGGGCCAGCTCATTTACGATAAACGATTTAACGCCTAAACATACGGAACTACTCTTTAAGTGCTGGAAGCATAACTTTGCTTGGATAGACTCCATATTCAAGGATTGGAGTGAAATGAGTATAAAAAGTAGGATAGCGCGAAGAGGCATAAAAATGGTCATATCCTACGGAATAAAGCAAGTTCTAAAATACATGGATATGTGTGAAAGAGACTACAATTACGATTTAAGGGCTATGATAAGGGACTTTAGGAGCGGACGCTTAAAAGTCGAGGTGCCGCTACCAGTTCGAATACTTAGACCAATTATTAGGTAAAATTCTTTATTTTTCATCCCCAAAAATTTCACTTATCATTAAAATCATTTTTATTATCTCAAATTTATGTAGTTATGTAGCTGGGATGTGGGAGAGGATAATCCAGATGAGAAGAATAGGCGTTGTAACGGCTGGTGGAGATGCCCCTGGCATGAATGCTACCATTCGCTCAATTGTTCGCTCAGCAGTCTATAATGGTTTAGAGGTTATGGGTATCGAGAGGGGTTATGCTGGCCTTCTTGAGGCTAGATATCGCATATTGGATAGGCGCTCGGTCAGCGGGATAATAAACTTGGGTGGAACAATTCTTAGAACAATACGCTGTGAGGAAATTAAAACAGATGAGGGCATAGAGAGGGCTTCTGAATTCTTAAAGAGCATTAGGATTGACGGTCTAATAGTTATTGGGGGCGACGGATCGTTTAGGGGCGCAAGTAGATTATATAGGGCTAGCGGCATACCCATGATCGGGGTTCCGGCTACAATCGATAATGATGTTTCAGGGACAGATACGACAATAGGCTTTGACACGGCGGTTAACACCGCTTTGGATGCAATAGATAAAATAAGGGATACGGCAACATCTCATGAAAGAATATTTATTGTTGAAGTTATGGGTAGGCGAAGGGGTTTTCTAGCCCTAGAAGTTGGTTTAGCTGGTGGGGTGGAAATAATTTTAATACCAGAGGTTAAGTTCATTTTGAGCGATATATGTGAGCGCATAAAAAGGGATAGGAAGGAAGGTAAGGTATCTGAGATAATCGTTATGGCCGAGGGTGCCGGCGACAGCCGCCTAATAACGGATTACATCGCTAAAGAAACCGGGTACAATGTAAGGTTAGCGGTTTTAGGACATATCCAGAGGGGCGGCGTTCCGACGGCTAGAAGCCGGACACTTGCATGTGAATTTGGATACAAGGCAGTTGAACTGCTGCTTACTGGCGAACACAAGAGGATGGTTGGTATAAAGGGGAGCGAGATAACATCTGTTGACTTAGATTATTCATGGATGGTTGAGAAAGAAATAGATTTGAGCCGCCTCAAACTCGCTGAAATATTGTCCCTTTAAGATTTTATGTTATGAAGTTTGTTAAGCCAGCTTCCTTAGATATCTCTATCGCTCTCTCCATCTCCTTAGCCGTCAGTCTCCTACGCAATTCAGGAACCTCATAGGCCCTCCATTCAGGCCTATACTGAAACATAACGTTAGTCCTAGTATTTCTGCCCAGATTATCAGCAATCCACTTAAGAATATGCTTTGTACAGCATTCGAGGTGGCCGGGTAAAACTAAAACACGTATAATAAGCTCACCATACCTTTTACCATAAAGATGATTCCTTGTGCAGACATCCCAATAGTTAGGCGCATCCGAGATCCTCCTAGAGCATTCAAAGGGGCCATACTTAAAGTCTAATAGGTAAACGTCAACAAAACCTGCCAGCAACTTGGCTGTCTCCTCACTATAATACGAGTTTGAGTTCCAAACTACAGGAATATTAATATTCACAAGCTTGAAAGTCTCAAGCCACTGCTCCAACCACGGAGTAGGTTCACCACCAACCAAATTGGCATTCCTACAACCAACCCTCCTCAAATTTTCAACAGCTGACGCCAAACGCCCAGGCGTATAAATCTCACCGCTTTCAAACCACTGGCTATTATGCACGAGAAAACCATTTACGATAAACCTATTTGTATTTTGAACCATAATATCGTAAACCCATGTTTTCTCATTCAACCTTAAGACCTTCACGATTTTATCCCAAAAGATATCGGCATTTACGAGAACCTTTAGCCTAGATAAATTCTCAAGCAACATTTTATCAGAGAGAATCTCTGAAAGTATACATTTAATTGCTGTGGAAAGTTTATCCAGAAATTTCTTAGCGCTCAGAGACTCTTTATGCATGTAATATTTTACTAGGCTGCGAGAGACATTAAGTATGCTGGCTATCTCGCGCTGAGAGATATTTAGCGCCTTCATACAATATTTTATAGTGTTCCAGTCAAGTTTTACAAGTCTCTGATTTAACTCTTCAATACTTCTTAATCTTTTCTCAAAGAATAGCGCTATCTCTTCAAGCTTTGATCTTGGGAATGGCCTATTTTTGCATTCTAAATGCCCATACCCCTTTATGAATGATCTCACGTCACGCTGTGTGAGTCGCAATCTGGCTCTCAGATCCCTCAATAAATCACTAATATTTGGAATAATGTTTATATGCTCCCTAGGAGAAGCCCTTAACACCCCTATTTTCTCCAGTTTCCTAATTTTTTTAGATGATGTGAAGCCTATGAAAAGATTGTAGCGACTTACATCCTCACCTGTAATTGAGAGCTTATAGGTTCTTTCAATCCGCTTCTTCCTTTTGCGAGATATTAAGTGAATTTGCGAAATTATTCCATATCGGCATAGTAGAATTTGTATCTGCACCAGCAATTTTTCACTAGTTGAATATAAAGTGATCTCCCTACTCCTGGGATTAACGGTAGCTTCGCTATCAAAAATTCCTTTCAGAAATGATGCTACCATATTATTATCGGCTTGCATAATTATTGACGGAACTTCTCTTAAATTTGAGTGCGCTAAGAGTTGAGGGGTAACTTCACGTAAAAAGTTAAAGACGTCAACGGACTGCACTATAGCCCGAAAAATTCCACTATACTTTAGCACTTTTGGCGTTAAACCGAAGACTATCTTAAAACAATTAACGTAATCTTCAAGTAAGTCTTGGTCCGTATTGGTGAAGACTATCTTATAAATTCCCCTTCTTTCATTCACGTAAATGTGCCCATCACTAAGCAAGTACCCAATGATTCGGCACAGCTCGGGCGAAATAGCGGTCGGCGGGGTTATCTTACAAAAAACTCTAGGCACGGGATTACCAATATTTATTGTTGGAAAACCCTTAATATCCGGTATAAATCTGATAGTGGCTATGAAATCCCCTTCCTTTAATTCTTTTGCCGGAACCGGGATTATGAGCCCATTATAACATGTATATAACAGGTGGTTTGGCGTTACAGCGATTTTTCTTCCAGTCTGCGTTGTTATCTCTATAAGATCTGAAGAGAGTCTCTTAGATACGCCCCTACAAAAATCTACGACAACCTTTGCACTTTCATCAACTGAAAAAACGCTTAAATTCGCTGGCACACATAAGCTTCCATGAATTTCTTTTAACTCACCACTAACTGATTCATCAAAAAGCCTAGAAATCTCAATTAATGTTCCATTAGACAGTAAAACTAAGCTATCGCCCGTTACACATATAGTCCAGTTCTGGCAGTGTAGGCATCGGATTGTGCAGCCCATCGTGAATATTGTTCCGGAGGGGACTAATTCTGGTTCCTCACCTATATGCTCAAAGATTGAGGAAACAGTTATTTTAGTTCCGCATTTGCAGTAACCTAATTCGCCCTTTAAGCGGTTTACCCCGCATCTCCTATTACAGAAGTGGCATTTTTCCAGGATCTTGTTGGCGATTGCGATCTTGAGATCTAAATAGGATTTTTCTGGGAGATCAAGATCATCTAGGCTTTTTCTTCCAGAATCTAATGCATCCTGAAGCCTATAAAATTCCTCAGTTAACTTTTCATGCTTAAGCCATAACTCCTCAAGTGGGCTCTCTTCATCGAATTCTGCTGGAAGCCTCTTAGCGATCATAAATTTAGCTGGCTTTTCATCGCTCATCACAGCGAAGTATCTTGCTAGGCTAGCCCTAGCCCTCTCATCATGCAATACTTCTACAGCATCTCTCCTAAAAATACGCCACATGAACTGCTCCAAGAGAAGAAATTCGCAGAGAAATTATTAAAATTTTAGGATGGATTCCATCTTGTGTTAATGAGCGGCAATCAACCCTCATCTCAATTTACTAAATGTCTCTTATTATTTAACTTGTCATCTAATATTTTGTCTGCTTATTAAACGATAGCTATAACCCGTTTTAGAAAGCGATACCTGAGTTTTTTGGTTGAGCTATGGATAAAGACAGCAAGCATAAATATGAGTAACATTACCAGTACTAAAGCGCTAACTGGCATATTGAAGATTGTAGAATTTTGAGGGGAAAATGTGGGCTCCACGATGATCTTCCCTATTACTCCCCCTCCATCATCATTGTAGGGTGGTGGACCACCGTATTTGCGCCATATGTTTGCCACAGCTTCCTCCATTGTGCTTGCATAATCACCTCTAATCCACACATAATACACGCCCGGCTCACTTGGCGCTCTAAACGTGAAACTCCAGGATTTCACTACGCCGGGATAACCTCCCGAAATACCGAACCATAATGGTAGATAGTGTGTTGGCGGGTCCCATACAAGCGACCAAGAATAGAGAAGGAAAACTTGGTTGATACTGCCCGTATCATTTACGCTCCATCGCTGGAATATTATCTCAGCTGTGATGAGCTCTTTACTTTTCACAGTAATAGATTGCTGGCACCCCTCACAACGAGGATCTAGATCAAAGTAATGGCATGCAATACCAGAGTCCCAAACATATGGTAGATTTATTGGCTCCCTCTCATCGAGGAGACTTAACTGGCATGCATAACTTATGAATATTACTGCAAGGAATATAATTTGTAGCAGAGTAGCGGATGCGATGAGCACGCCTACAACTCGCATAAATTTATTTTCACCACACAATTTAAAATCTCGCGGCTTAATTTATTTTACTTAATTTACTTTATCTGCACTAGTACGTAACTACGGTATCTTTAAGTCTCTATAAAGCAGAAGGACATAATTTTTGGCTTAAAATTTACAGTTCTTATCAACTCCTCGATAAACTATGTTTATATTGTCGGAATAATATTTCTTAAAAGTGTCATTGGAGGTTTTGAACTTTGGCTAAATTGTTTGAGAGGATATCATGGCTCCTTTCGATCACTTTAGTTGCAATAATTATTCTGTATGTTGTCTATATTGCTATGCCTTTAAGACGCGCTGTAAACATGGATAGAGTAATTATATCTGAAGAGAAGATCTTTCTCCCCTTACCTCAGAAGGTTAGCAAATTTACGGTTGAGGAGGTAATTCTGCTTCGGAGGAGTATTAGAGATTATACAAGCGACCCTATAAATATAGGTGATCTTGCTATGATTTTATGGGTTGCTTACGGCATAACAGACCCTACAAGAGGGTTTAGGTCTATCCCCAGTGCGGGCGCAACCTATCCGCTGGAGATATATGTTGTGGTCGGCGAAAGAGGTGTTTTAACATCAGAGGGTTTTCTTAAGGCAGGAGTCTATAAATATGAGCCGCATAGCCACGTACTACTATTGGTTGCGGAAGGGGATCGTCGCGTCAATCTTAAGGAGGCAGCTCTAGGTCAGAAATGGGTAGGGGAGGCGCCCATAAGCATAGTTGTTTGCGCTGTTTTTGAGAGGACAACAAATTTTTATGGCGAAAGAGGTAGAATCAGATATGTTCCGATGGAAGCTGGACACGCTGGCCAAAACATATATCTTATGGCTACTGCCCTTAACTATGGCGCTGTAGTTGTTGGAGCCTTTTATGATGACCAAGTAGCTAAAACTGTCGGCGCTAAACCGGAGGAAAAGCCACTATACGTGATTCCCATCGGCGTCCCCGAAACCCCCTACTATATGTCATTTGAGGACATATGGGGTTACATTATTTCTAGAAGGGGTTAAAGTATGGTTAAGAGATCTACATTAGTGAAAATATCTTTGCTAATAATTGAATTTACCTCGCTGCCCCTATTATTGTTAGCTTTCATCTACCTCTTAAGCGGATACCAGATGCTTAACCCTAGCATAAGGGTTATTCCTGAATACAGAAGAATACATGTCAATAAATTCCTAAGAATCCTGGCAATAATTTTAGTGTGCCTGCATTCCATGGGCGGCCTAATATTCTTAGTTGAAAGGAGCGTGAGGAGAGATGTGTTAAGAGAGATTATGGAGGCAGCAATAGTTATAGGGCTAATAATGCTAATGCTATTTTTCTCACTAATAGAAATGATGCTATAAGAATAGGGTGTTATTCTAAAAACGAGCCCGAACCACTAAAGTTTTCATCAAGTTTCAATTGACAGTCTCGTTAATTTTGGTTTTTGAATAAGCGTTGAGAAGCAGCGCTATGGCGGTTGTTTGCGTTACTACCGCGTAAGCAATTACCGCATTATATAATATGTTTAGTTGCGCCATTAAACCATATATAGCTCCGCTAATCAGCATGCCGACTCCATATGCTGTGCTAAATATTCCATACGCTGTACCCCTTGAGGATATTGGGGCGAAATTAGAAACAGCCGCGCGGTAAATGGATTCCTGCATCCCAAGAACTAAGCCAAAAAATACTGCCGCAGCAATCAGCATTGCCATGTTTGTATTAGCCATCGCTAAAAGCGTTGGAATAACTGACAAAGCAAAGGGTAATATTAAAACCCTGGTTTTAAATTTATCGTAGGCGAAACCAGCGAATAATGCTGTCGGCGCATCCACACTCTGTATTAACGTGTAGATTAGGGGAACGATCCATATCTGATTTATTGGTTCAAGAATTGCATTAGCCTTATACAATATCAGTTCGAATGGTATAAGCCCAATAGTGTTCAGTGAGACAGCGAACGTGTAGATGTAAAATGGTTTTCCTAGTTTTCCCACACTTTCGCTTTTTTCCGATATCGTTTCAAGTCTGTTACTTTTTTTCCGGCCAATCTTCTTATAGGTGTAAGCCAGAATTGCTAAGAGAGCAATGAATGGCAGCGATAAATAACTGAAAGTTAGATTATAGTTGTTGCCTGTATAAAACATTAAGCCCGCTACAATTAGAGGCCCGAGAATCGCTCCTATTTGATCCAGGAGTTCATGGATCCCGAAGGCTTTTCCAGCACCAACCCCCCTACTCACAATAGATAGCACAGCATCCCTTGAGGGCGCTCTTATAGCTTTTCCAATCCTTTCGAGAAGCACTAAAATTATGGCTATCTCCAAAATTCTTGTAACACCTAATAGTGGAATAGATGCAATTAACCCATAGCCAAGAAACATAAAAACCCAGTAAGCTTTCGTTGTATCTGCAAGCTTTCCACTAACAAGCCTTAAAGCGTACCCTAAAAACTCCCCAAATCTGCCTACGAAAGCAACGAGGAATGCTGAAGCACCCAAAAAATCTAAGTATGGCGTAATAAGCCCACGCGAACCCTCATAGACAACGTCTCCCATAAGACTTATTATTCCAAGGAGAAATATAGCGGCATAAACCCCCTTAATCTTGGTCAAACTCCGCTTTCACCTAATGTTTACCTTTTAAAAAGCGGCGATTACTAATATTTAACTTTTTTACTGTTCCAGGGCGTGTCCAACTATTATTTTAGTTGTTTGTTTATTTCTTTTTTATGCTTTGTAGGTGGGATGTTAGGGTTTATGATGTTGGGCTTTTGATGGCTGTTCTAGACTATGTTTTGGACCTTATGGACTTTGACTCAGAGTTTTGTGGGAGGGGGCTTGAAAGGCCTCTGAAGCTTTACATAGAGGCGTTGGTTTTGAAGGAGGTTTGTAAGGTGAGTTTGAGGTATGCTGAGGGCCTATCCCTCGCATACTTCGGTGCTAGGATTCCAAAGTCTACCCTACATT
>Ga0185307_1000738_pt1 | contig 19778 bp, 21 predicted proteins | sample LHCtaG_FD_128010 | JGI IMG/M metagenome (GOLD analysis project Ga0185307, IMG submission 128010) | Hot spring microbial communities from Little Hot Creek, USA to study Microbial Dark Matter (Phase II) - LHC4sed_matched (SPADES... | ecosystem: Environmental > Aquatic > Thermal springs > Hot... | reverse complement strand
CGCGCTTTAACTAAAGTTTTTTGCCGTCCCAGCTTCTTATATATCCTTGCAAGTTTTGGGATGGTCTACTCGGATCGCTGGAAGTATATCTACACCAAACCCCTCCGGGCGTTTGAGGAGGTGGCGAGGGAGCCGGACCTCTTCAAGACTGGCCTGTACTCGATGATCATCGGGACCATAATCTTTTCCTGCCTCTTCCAATACACCACGGCAAACATCATCCACCCCTTCCTCCAAGCCCTCTGGGCGCTAGTTTTCACTTGTATGTGGCTCCCCCCCGCCGTGGTCAGCTACGCGGTTCTCAGGGTTTTCGGGAAGAGGATGAGCTTGGAGGCGCATGTAGAGTCCACCTACCTAGGGATGCAGCCCTTCTTCCTTTGCCTCAACCTCTACTTCGTGGGCTCTATCCTCTATCACCATCTGTTCGTCGGTGATTACCCCTGTTACGTCGCCTACGCCAGAATGGGGGAATGGGTTTGGCTGGCGGGGCTGGGGGCCCTAGGCTTCGCCATCTCCTCCATTCTCTGTATGTTGTGCTGGTGGAGGGTCGAGAAGGTGAGGTGGTACCTAACCCCTCTCCTCTGGTTCATCTTCGTCCTAAGCATGGCGCCCGTATACTATCTGTACGTGCTCTTCACATGAACGCGAAACTTTACTTCCGGCTGAAACCCTACCTGCCCCTCCTCTGCCTCCTGCTCGGGATAGGGATACTCATGGTCACTTACCGCCCCCCGACCGTGGGCCACCTCTACCTAGCTGAGGAGAACTTTCCAAATGAGTATGTGCCTGCGGTAGCGGGCGTTGGTGGGGGCTTCTCGGTCTCTCCCAGAATTGAGGCCCTCTGGATCGATGGTGAGGAGGCCAGAATCGAGAATGGGGTCGTCAGTGTGGACAACTTCTCTGTCGGCTGGCATCAGGTGAAGGTGAGGGTCAACGGAAGGGAGGAGAACCGGGGGAAGGCCCTGTACATCGCGCCCTTCACCCAAGATAACTTTATTTTCGCTGTCACGAGCGACATCCACATCCCCCGGTTCGGGAAGGTGATGAGGGAGATTGTCGAGAACGGGTTCCGGCTCATAAACGAGATAGGCCCCGCCTTTTCCCTCGCCGCGGGCGATCTCGTGGATTACGGCCTAGATGTGGAGTGGAATTACTACCTAGGGCTGAAGGAAATCGTTGAGGCGCCTTTCTACCAGCTTCCGGGCAACCACGATACTTACAGCGACCCGAAGCTGAAAAAGTTCATCGAGAAACTCGGACCTACCGACTACTCCTTCAGGTTTGGGAACGTTTTGTTCGTCTGCACCACCCTGGTCCAGCCCTACGGCCGCGCTTGGGGAGGGCTCACGGGCAACCAGCTGGAGTGGCTCGACAACCGGCTCTCGACCCCCGCCTCCCTCAAGTTCTTCGTGAATCATTTGCCGGTGGCCTACGGGAGGACCACCATCTACCAGAACTTCCCCATCATCAACCGCGGAGAGTACAACTCCTGCGCTTACTACGGGCATGAGGAACTCATGCAACTCCTGAAGAGGGAGAACGCGGTGAGCATCTTCGGCCACTGGCACGTCTTTGATGAACCCTTCACTTACGAAAACCTCCTCTTCTACCACACCCCCAGCCTCACCCCGAACTCCACTGGTGGCCTGATCCAGTGGGCACTGGGCGGTGGGATGATGATGGCCGGACACTCTTTCTATCTCTTCCAAGTCGAGAACGGTCGGATTGCCTACGCCAAGCCCGTGGACATATACAAGCTGCGAATCGAGAGGGTTGGGAACGAGAGGGAGACTGTGGTAACGGTTAAGAACGACCATCCCTACCCCATCCCCCTGAATTTGAAATTCGAGCTTGGCGCCGGGAGGTATGAAAGTACGGCTGGCGAGATATTCTATCCCGGTGGGGATGCCTGCTGGATCAGGTACTGGGCCCCCGCGGGCGAGTCAACTTTCGAAGTGAGAATCAGCTGAGACCTAAAAGAAATGATGCTTGGGGGACTGGAAAGATGGTGAGGATAGGAGTTATCGGGGCGGGAAGCATCGCGTGGTCCTCCACTCTGGTGCGGGATCTATGCCTCTTCCCGAAGCTGTGGGGAAGCACCGTGGTTTTGATGGACAAGGACGAGGACCGGTTGAACCTTATCCACCAGTTCGCGAGGAGGTATGCCTCCGAACTCAACGCGGGTTTGAGGTTTGAGAGAACCCGGGACATGGAGGAGGCCATACGGGAATCGGATTTCGTCATAAACACTGCCATGGCGGGTGGGCACGGATACTACGAGAAAATGAGAGAAATCTCGGAAAAGCACGGGTACTACAGGGGAATCAACAGCGTGGAGTGGAACATGGTCTCCGATTACCACACCATCTGGGGATACTACCAGCTGAAGCTCATGCTTGAGGTGGCCAGGCAAGTTGAGGATGTGAACCCTGAGGCCTGGCTCCTCCTGCTCGCAAATCCGGTTTTCGAGGGAACCACCCTCATCTCAAGAGAAACCAAGTGCAGGATCATAGGGCTCTGTCATGGTCATTTGGGGGCCTTCAAGATCATGCAGGTTCTGGGAATTGACCCCACCGAGGTGGAGTTTGAGGCAGTCGGCTTCAACCACCTCATCTGGCTCACGAAGTTCAAACGCGGGGGAGAGGATGCCTACCCCCTGCTGGACGAGTGGGTGGAGAAGCAAGCGTCAGAGTACTGGGAGAGGTGGAGGCGGGAGCAGGAGGATCCCTTCGACGTGGAGATGTCCCCCGCGGCGGTTGACATGTATCGCACCTACGGTCTCTTTCCGGTGGGCGACACGGTGAGAAATGGGACTTGGAAGTATCACCTGGATTTGGAAACAAAGAAAAAATGGTACGGGCCGATGGGGGGTCCGGACTCGGAAGTTGGGTGGAAAATCTACCTCTGGGAGCACGAGCAGTGGCTCAACAGGTGTACGGAGGCCATCCAATCGGGGGCTCCCCTCACCGAACTCCTTCCCCCCCAGATGAGCAGGGAATCCATCGTCCCCCTCATGAATTCCATAGCCAACGACGAGCCGGGGATCTACCAGGTGAACATCCCCAACCTAGGAACGATTCCAGGGATTCCAGACAATGTGGCGGTCGAGGTTCCCGCCAAGGTTGACGGCAGGGGAGTTCATAGGATTCCGCTCGGCAGGCTTCCGAGCAGAGCCCTCAAGCTCGCCCTGTACCCGAGAATGATGAGGATGGAGTGGGCGCTCGAGGCTTTTCTGGAAGGAGGGAGGGACCACCTTTCCAACTGGCTGCTCTCAGACCCCAGAACCAAGTCTCCCAAACAGGCGGAAGAGGCGATAGATGACCTGCTGGCGATTCCGGAGAACAGGGAAATGGCCAAGCATTTCAGGTAGGACGTTACTTCTTCTTTAGCCTGAGGACGAGCCTTGAGAGCCGGTCCCTCAGCGGGTAAAATCCGACCGTGAACCCGAAGACGTAGAGAAGGGGATAGAGAAGATAAAAGAGCACTAGGAGGTTCACCGAAACCTCGTCAGGCGAGATTCCTAGGGCCGTGAGCACGAACTCCGGCCAGCGGAGATACAGGTAAACCACGATTGGCACACTGAAAATCGGAATCAGCAGGCCGGTGAGGAACCAGAATTTTCCCCTCTGCTTCCAGAGAGCTATGAAGGCGAAGAAGAGCCCCGCGCCGAACATCAGGGGCCAGTCAGTAACGAACATCAAAAAGCTGCTTGCGGAGTATAAAGATTGAGGGTCGCGGTGGTGGGAGGGGGGCTTGGCGGGCTCTCGGTGGGGGCTCTCCTGTACCGCAGGGGCTTCGAGGTCGTTCTGTTCGAGAAAGAAAAGAGTTTGGGCGGGAGGGCGGCCGTATCGGAGATCCAAGGATTCAGGGTCGACCACGGCATCCATGCCTCCCTCTTCGCGGAGAGGAGCGCAGCAGGACGGGTCCTGAAGGAGGTGGGCGGAAGATTGCAGGCAAGACTTTGTGGCATGCTATTTCACGAAGACGGGAGGTTCAGGGGTTTGATCGGGAGAAACTCCGTCATGGGGACCCTGGAGAAGATCAGGCTCCTCAGGCATCTTGCAGGGGCAGTCCGCGACCCTTCCCTCTATCGGACTAGCATGGAGAGCTGGCTGGAGAGGGTGGGGGCGGGGGAAGGGGCGAGGAAGTTTTTTCGTGGGTCTTGCCCTCGGGCTCATGGCCTCCACGCACCTCGAGAGGCTCTCGATGGGAGAGCTCCTCCAGTTTTTGAGGACAGCGATCAGGAAGAGGAGGGCCTTCGGTTATCCAGTGGGCGGCTGGAGTTCGGTAATATCTCCTCTCGCGGCCTTCCTTGGGGAAGGGATCCGCTTGGGCTGCAGGGTAGAGAAAATCCTAGTAAAGGAGGGGAAGGCGGTGGGGATTGTAACCGGCGGGGAGGAGGTGAAGGCAGATTACGTCATCTTCGCCGCCCCCGCCTTTTTGCTACCCTCCCTGCTTCCCCTGCCAAAAGATTACGGGAAGAAGTTGGAGAGAATCAGGCCGACAGCTGGAGTGATTCTGGACTTCGGGCTCGGAAGGCGGGTGAGCAAAATCCGCGATACTATCGTCACGCTTGAGCCTCCCACGCTCGGCTGGTTCACTTCCAACCTCGAGCCCTCGCTGGTCCCACCGGGCAGGCAGCTCCTCACCACCTTCATGCCCCTCGAGCTTGAGGAACTCAAGGAGGGAGCGAGGAAAGCTCTGGCACGGCTCAGAGAAGTTTATTTGGGGATTTTTCCGGAAATCGAGAAAAATATCCTTTGGGAACGCGGCTTCCCGACCATCGTCAACGGTGCCGAGCTGAACATCCATCAGACGCGCCTTGACAGACCGCCGGTTTGCACCCCCATCCAGAACCTTTTCTTGGTTGGGGACACCACCAACGCAGAGGGGGCAGGTGGGGAGATAGCCTTCAATTCCGCGCTGGAGTGCGTGCGCCAGATTGAACACACTGGTGGTTCCGCATGTTCCTAGGACTGAACGAAGCCACCCTTCTGCCGCTGGACGCCCTCACCTTCGCAGAGGTGGCCGCTACCGCGGGCTTTGAAGGGGTTGAGTTCAGAATAGAAAGGACGGAGGAGTGCCTCCGGAGGGGAAAGCTGGAAGATCTCGCAGGGGTTCTGAGGAGCCGCAAGCTCAGCGCCGTAAGCTTGAATGCCCTCGAAGATTTCTCCTTAGTTTCCGCCCAGCGATTCGGGAGGATGCTGGAGAAAGTTGAGTTTCTTTTCTCCAAGGTTTGCGGCGAGATAGGCTGTGACCTGCTGGTGGCGGTCCCCTCCCTTCTACGAACGGGGAAGGCCCAAGCGTTGGTGATTGAAAAGACCCGGAAAAGGTTGGAGGAACTTTCCAGAGTGGCGGGGGAGTATGGCGGGAGAATCGGGTTTGAATTCTTGGGGTTCCGCGAATGCTCGGTCAACACTCTGGAGAAAGCGTGGGAGATTGTGGGGGGTCTGAATCTGGAGAATCTAGGCCTGGTGATAGATACTTTCCACTTCTACCTGAGCGATAGCGCCCCCGAGACCCTTGCAAGAATCCCTGGACGAAGTATTTTCTTGATCCATGTAAACGACGCCCCTCCCCTGCCGAAGAACGGGTTGAAGGATGCTCACAGGGTTTTTCCTGGGAGAGGGGGAGCCATATCTTTGGGGAGTTTTCTGCGCGCTTTAAGAGAAACCGGATATGACGGTTATCTTTCGGTCGAGCTGTTTAACGAGGAGTACTGGAAGCGGGATCCAGAGCGCGTCGCGGCGGAGGCTCTGTCATCTCTCAAATCCGTGCTGGGGTCCTCAGGAATTTTCCGTGGGCAGAGATGATGCCCGAGACGGCTTGTCCCCTGTGCGGTGTTTGGAACCGAGAACCCCAGAATGTTTTCTACCAAGACGAGGAGAAGGTGGTGATAAGGACGAAGTATCTGAAAGGGCACAGGGAGCGAATTCAGGTCGTTTGGAAGGAGCACGTCCGGGAGGTTTCGCGAGAGGCTAGGGAGAGAGCCCTGAGGGTCTTGGAGGAGGTGGGTAGGCGAGTATTCTGGTACACGCCAAAATTCGTGATCATGGAGGGAAACCTCGCCAAGCATGCCATGGTTCCGGATCATTGGCACCTGATCGCCAGCGATCTGGATCCCCGTGCGCAAGACTTCGAACAAATCCTCAGCACGCCGTGGATCAGGGTTGTTGAGAAGCCTCTGAAAAATGAAACTCAAGGTCCGCCTGAAGACGTGATATAAAAACTAGTTGAATGTGGTTTCTCGACGGTGAAAGATATTGCTCATCCGGCATTTTTGTGCGAGCTACTCATTTTCATTTCTAGCTCCGCTGGCCATGGAGTGAGGTTTGATCTTCACAAGTGGGCTCAATCCCTTAATGTGGATTCAAATTCGAACTTTTCCGGGAAGGGTGAAAATCGCCGCAACTGAAACTCGTTCGAGAATCAATGTAAACGGTGGCCTAGGAAGTAGAAATATGGGAGGGTGCACTTGGCGACCTTTCTCAGCCTCACCCCGCCCCTGATGGTTTCGTCCAAGGCCTCGGTGCTCGAGTGTTTGAAGTTGAAGCCCCACTCCTTCCTGATCAGTCTGTTGCTGGCCGTCCACCGGTACCTGATGTAGTCCAGGATGGTCGGCTCCCAGAAGTGGATTTCCAGCCTTCTCCCCACCTCCAGCGCCAGCCTGGCGAGAGGTACGGGAATCCTCCAGGCCCTCATGCCGCGGGAGTGCAGGTATGAAGCGTCAATGGCACCGTCTCCGGCCACATTGTAAACTCCCGGATGATCCTCGACCGCCGCCCGGTAGAAGGCCTCCACCACATCCCTTTCGTGTACGAGTTGCAGGGGCACGGTGGGGAAGCTCCCGATGCGCACGGCGAGACCGGCCTTGAGCGCCAGAGCGTAGGCGAGGATGGGGTTGTCGATGTGCGGACCTATCACCGTGCTGAGCCGGAGTGAGGTCACCTCCATCCTTCCTACCAGCCCCTGGCACATCCTCTCCACCTCCGCCTTCTCCCTGGCATACTGTATATTGGGTCTCAGCGGATCCTCCTCCGTTAGCCACTCCGGGTTGTCGGGGTGGGCACCGTAGACCGTGGTGCTGCTCGCGAAGACGAACTTGCGGGCACCGCACTCCTTCGCCGCCAGCAGGACGTTCCTCGATCCCCCCACGTTCACCTCCCTCTGGAAGGTAGGGTCGGGTGGAGGATTCAGAATGAAGGCGAGGTGGACCACCGTGTCAACCCCATGCTTCCTGAAAACTTTTCTCAGTTCCGGATCTCGGATGTCCATACGGTAATGGTACAGCTTTGCATGCGGTCCAAATCTCTTCAGGTCGATCCCCACCATGCTTTCAACGTCCTCACACTTTGCCAGTCTTTCAACCAAGGCTCGCCCAAGGAATCCGGAGACACCCGTGATGGCGATCCTCATGAGGGAAGCCTAGAGGCCGCTGGCTTGTCCAGCATCACCGTGCACGCCGGGTGCCGCTGGAGTATGGAGGCCGGAACCTCCTCCGTTATGGGTCCCCTCAGCGCCTTCGCAATTATTTCAGCCTTAGCGGATCCATGGGCTAGCAGTAAGAGCTCTCTAGCCTCCATGATGGTTCCCAGCCCCATGGTTATACCTTCTCGGGGGGCCTCCCGCCCTAAGTAGCGTGCCAGATGCCTCCTCGTCTCCTCCGAGAGCTTCACTATCCTCGTCCTAGAATCAAAGGGGGAACCTGGCTCGTTTAGACCCAAGTGCCCGTTGGTTCCTATCCCTAAAAGTTGTAGGTCGATTCCACCCTCCCGCCTTATCTCCTCCTCATATGTTTGGCAGGCCTCTTCTGGGTTGGAGGGGTCGAGGAAATGGAGGTTTTTTGGGCTGACGTTCAAGTGGTTGAGCAGGATTTCCAAGAGCTGCGACCTGCAGGTGTAGGAGTAAGGAACCCCGAGGTATTCGTCAAGGGCGAAGGTCACCACTTGAGAAAAGTCCACCTCCCCCTCCCGGTACATTCTCACAAGCTCTCCATAACACTCTCGCGGGGTCTCACCGGTGATCAGGCCCAGCACCAGCTTTGGATTTTTCCTCACGGCCGAGGCTATTAGCCTTGCGGCCTCCTTCCCCAGCGTTTCTCGATTTTCAAAAATCAGTACCTTCACATCTACAGAGGAACGAAGGGATTATATCCCGATTTGCCGGTGCGGGGGAGGGGATTTGAACCCCTGAGAGCCCTACGGCTACAGGATCTTAAGTCCTGCCCTTTCGACCAGGCTCAGGCACCCCCGCAATAAAGAGTTGGTTTCTGTTTATTTCTCGGTGGGTTAATATATGAATGGCGAAAAAAGAGCAGGAGGGTTACCTTTCAAAAATTTTGGCCGAAATACCCCCGGAGGGTGCACCGGAGGTTGCCCCGCCCGCTGAGGAGAAAAAGATGAAGCCGGTCCTGTGGGAGGCGCCGGAAGCCCCTACCAAGGGGAAGCTCCTGGACAAGTACGGGGAATGTGAAATCCTCTCCGTGGAGGGGGAAGTTCTGCCACTCTATAGGCTCAAGATCCCCCAGCTCAGCGAGTCCGAGAAGAAGCTCCTGAAAATCGTGAAGGAAAGGGCGGCGGAGGAGATAAAGGTGGATCCCACCATCGGGGATCCCTCCGGACTGAGGCAACTCTTCCTTAGGGAGACCATGAGGATCGGGAGCGAGGAGGCCAAGAAGCTGCACGTCCCTTCAAGCAGGGTGAGGGTGGTCTCGGAGCTGGCCGTCAGGGACATGCTGGGATACGGGCCCCTCGATCCCCTGCTCGCCGACGACAAGCTCGAGGATATCCTGGTTATAGGAACTGGGAAGCCCGTTTACGTGTACCACAGGAGGTACGGCATGTGCTCCACCAACGTGATCTTCGAGGACGAGGAGTCCATCAAGTACCTCATCGAGAAGATGGCACGGGTGGTGGGGAGAAGGATAGACCAGCAGGTCCCCCTCCTAGACGCTAGACTTCCGGACGGGAGCAGGGTGAACGCCACCATTCCCCCGGTCTCCTTGGGTGGACCCACCATTTCAATCAGGAAGTTCAGGTCCGATCCGCTCACGGTGGTGGATCTGCTAAACTTCGGGACGTTGAACCTTGAGGTCGCATCCTTCCTCTGGGCGGTCACGGACGGCTTTGGAGTGAAGCCCGCCAACATCCTCATCTCGGGCGGAACCGGCTCGGGGAAAACCACCACCCTGAACACGCTCGTGAACTTCGTCCCAGAGAGGGAGAGGATCATTTCCATAGAGGACACGGCGGAGCTGCAGCTCCCCCACCGCCACTGGGTCAGACTGGAGACGCGTCCCCCCAACATCGAGGGGCGGGGTGAGATCACCATGGACGATTTGGTGAAGAACGCCCTGAGGATGAGGCCGGACAGGCTCATCGTGGGGGAGGTGAGGGGGCCTGAGGCGCTCACCATGTTCACCGCGATGAACACCGGCCATAATGGGGCCCTCCTCGACGTGTCCGTGGTGAGGCTCTCCGATGGGAGGCTGGAGCTGATAGGGAACCTGTGCGAGTCCCTTTTCCGCAAGCACTCCTCCAGCATCAGGATCTACAAGGATCTCGAGTACATCGACCTTCCGCCGGAGGATGTTTTCGAGGTGGTGAGCGTGGGGCCCGATCTGAGGTCCTCCGTCCACAGGGTCAGCAGGGTCTGGAGGAGAAGGGTGAGGGAGGGGGAGAAGCTGGTCAGGCTGGTGACGAGGGCGGGCCACGAGATCTACCTGACGCATCACCATCCCCTTTTCGTGCTGGATGAGGAGGGGGAGGTCAGGAGGAAGGAGGCCGGTGAGCTGGTCAGGGGGGACCGGGTGGCGTGCATGATGAAACCTCCAGCCGTGAAGGGAAGGAGGGAGCTTCCTAGGGAGGCCCTCAGGGGGCTCAGCGAGTCCCTCCTTCTTCCGGATCCCCTCGGGGAGGTGGAGCTTCTGGGCCGGAGGTACAGGAGGATCCCCAACGACGGAGGGGAGCAGCTACTCCAGGCCGAGTTCCTGGTTTCCCAAAATTCCCATCCCGTCCGCCTCCCCTCCGAGCTTGAACCAAAACTCTCCTACCTGCTCGGGGTCCTGCTGGGGGACGGGTGCGTGGAGTCCAACGGGTACCTCTCCGCCACCTTCGACGACCGGGGCTACCTAGACGCCTTCGTGGAGGCCCTGAGGTCCTACCTCCCCACCGCCGAGTTCAGACCCCAGGTCCATGAGGAGTGGTATCTGCTGAGGGTGGGGTCGAGAATCCTCTCGGAGATGCTGGTCGGCATGTTCAACCTGCCGAGGGGCAAGAAGTCCGACGGCTGGAGGCTTCCCCCCTTGGTGCTGGGTTCGGATGACGAGAACCTCGCGCACTTCCTGGCGGGGCTTTTCGATTCCGACGCTTCGGTGGATCCGAAGCAACCGGCGGTGATCTTCGTGACCAAGAGCAAGGAGGCTGCGTTCGAGGTGGGTTACGCCCTTCAGAGACTCGGGATGCTACCGGTGGTGAAGACCTATCCCAATCGCGGATTCGGTAGGGCAGAACTCTGCAGGGTGATACTCAGGGGGGTGGAGAACCTGAGAAGGTTTGCGGAGGTCATCCCCCTGCGGCACTCCAGGAAGAGGGAGGCCCTGAAGAGAATCCTATCGAAGCAGAAGACTCATCGCGGAATCCAGCTGGACAAGATACCCGCACCCAAGATGCTGAAGGATCTCCGGGAGGGGTTGGGGCTCTCCATAGCCGAACTCACCAGACTGGCGAGGGGCAAGGGTGTTCGGGTAAGCGAGAGCCTTCTCAGGCACCTGGAGAAGGGGAGGACCAAGCGAGTGGGTAGGGAGGCGCTGGGTGCCTTGGCGGAGGTGCTGTGGGAAAGGGCCAGGGCGCTGGGGAGGGAGGAGGCTTCGCTCAAGGCGGGAAAGCTCCTCCTTCTTTCGCAGGCGGATGTTTACTGGGACGAGGTGGTGGAGGTGGGTGAGGCCGAGGTGGGGGAGAGATACGTTTACGATTTGACCGTGGAGGAAGATCACAACTACGAGGCCAACGGGCTGGTGGTTTCGAATTGTATGGGAACCCTGCACGCCAATTCCGCCTCCGAGACCATCACCCGCCTCACCGAGCCCCCCATGAACGTACCCCCCATCATGATCCCCGCCCTCGATATCATCCTCATGCAGCAGCGCCTGCACCACAAGAAGAAGGGGGTGGTGAGGAGAGTGACGGAGGTGGCGGAAATCACCGGGCTGGAGGGGGGGAGGCCCCAGCTCAGCAGGATATACGTTTGGGATGCTAGAAGAGACGAGCTACTTCCCACCAACGTCCCCAGCCGGACCCTGCGCGTCATCTCGGAATTCTCAGGGATGACCTTGAGGGAGCTGCAGGAGGAGATGAAGCGGAGGCAGAAGGTGCTCTCCTGGCTCTTCCGAAAGGGCATCCGAGACCTCCAGCACGTGGGGGAGATCATCCAGAGGTACTACGTGGAGCCCGAGAAGGTCTTGAAAGAGGTAGGGTGATGGCGAGGAAGAAAAAGGGGAGCCCCTTCCTCTCCTTCCTCGAGGGGATCGGTTCTGGTCTGTTCAAGGTGGGAGAAAAGATAGGGGGAAAGCCTGGGGAGGAGGAGGTGGCAGAGCGCCTAGAGAAGATAAAGGAGGCCACCGTCGCCCCCCTGAGACCCGAATTCACCCCCGAGGAGGAGCGGGCCTGGATGAGGCGCAGGTCAGAACTCAGGCGCCCCTTCTCCGAGCGCCTCACGGATTTCTTGATTTCCCCCTTCAAGAAGCCAGCGCAAAGGATGGTCGGCTCCTTCACAGGCCTAGAGCGTGACCTCTACCGTGCGAACATGAAGATTTCCCCGGAGGCCTTCGTGGCCCTCATTCTCGCCCTCACCCTCCTAGCCGGGATCCCCATCCTGCTCCTGGCCTCCCTCCTCCTCCCCTCCCCCCTCAACCTGCCGATAGGGATGTTCGGTTTTATCTTCATCTTCATGTACGCCAGGAATTACCCCAGGAAGCGGGCCTTGGGAAGATTCATAGACATCAACAGGAAGCTCCCCTACGTTCTGAGGCACCTCTCCACCAGCCTCAACTCGGGGGTCGGGCTTCCGGAGGCCATCGTCTCCGTCTCCCAGGCCGATTACGGGGCGCTCTCCGAGGAGTTCGGGAGGGTGGTCCATGATGTCAAGGCTGGGATGAGCTTGGAGGATGCCCTGGCCCGGCTGGACGAGAGGGTGGAATCCCTCCCGCTCAGGAGGTGCGTGAGACAGATCAGGCGGACTCTCAAGACCGGCGGGGATCTGGCCAAGATCCTGACCTCCATGGCCAACGAGACCTCCTTCGAGTTGCGCATGAAGCTAAGGGATTACACCCAGTCCCTCAACCTCTTCGCCCTCATGTACATGTTCGCCTCCTCCGTCCTCCCGGCCATGCTCATCATCGCCTTCACGGTCATGGGAAGGATAGGAGCCGCAGGGCTACCGCCCCAGCTCATCTCCATGATGCTGATCTTCCTCCTCCCCATGCTCCTCCTCTTCCTCGTCCTGACCATAAAGAGAATGGAGCCGAAGCTCTGACATGGTGGCCAAAAAAATCGCCCGGCTAGGAAGGCTTCTCCCCGAGGACTTCAGGGTCAACCTAGACCGCAGGCTCGCCTCCACCAAGATGGCCTTCACGGCTGATGAGTTCGCCGGGCTCTCCCTCCTCCTCTCTCTCTTCCTCTCTCTCCTCGCAGGGGTGGCGGCTGCCCTCTTCCTTTCACCCGCCCTCCTTCTTCTCTTCCCCGTACTCTTCCCCACCCTCTTCCTAGTTCTAGTTTGGGTCGTTCCCTACCAGAAGGCGAAAAAGAGGGCGGCCGAGCTTGAGAGGGAGCTCCCCGACGCCCTCAGGCACATGGCGAGCGTCCTAAGGGCGGGGGTGGGGGTGGAGGAGGCCCTGACCGAGATTTCGAAGTCGAAGTACGGTGCCCTCTCCGAGGAGTTCGGAAGGGTGGTGGCGGAGGTGAAGAAAGGGAGGGGTCTGGTGAGCGCCCTTCTGGCCTTCGGAAAACGGTCCTTCTCCCCCCTGTGCGAGCGAACCTCCAGATTGATCACCGAGGGGGTGGAGAGGGGAGCGGGGCTGGCGGATGTGCTGGAGGCCGTGGCCACCGACGCCCTCGAGGTAAGGGCCATCCAGAGGGAGAGGGTAGCCGTGACCACCCAGCAGGTTCTCTTTCTGATGGTGGTTTCGGTCATGGCCGCCCCTTTCGTTATAGGGCTCGCCCTCTCCATAACCAGCATGGGAGGAGGTCCCGGGACGACGGGAGGGGTGACGGCCCAGCTCACCCTCCCGGTGACCATCTACACGGCGGTCCAAGCCTTCATCTGTGGCGTGGCGGTGGGCATCATCCGGTACGGCAGCGCCAGCAAGGGAATGAGGTACTCGGTCCTCTTCGTGCCGATGGCGGTGCTGATCATGAGGGCCTCCGGCTTGGCTCTCAGGTTTATAGCACCCTCTTTCTAGCCATGAATGCGATGACTTGTGCACTAACTCCCTCTTTGGGAGCTCCTGCTGCTATCCCCCTTTTGGGGAAGGAAGGATGAAGGTTAAGGGTCAAGGGGCGACGGAGTACCTCCTGATGCTTGCCGTGGTGATCGGAGTTGCGGTGGTGGCAGCCTATTATCTCACGGGCGCTGCTACAGAAATCACCATAACCGGCACGGCATCGGTAGACAAGAGCGATAACACGAAAGTGACCTTTACACCCACCAAGATGATTCCCGACAAGACGATAGCCTCGGGCGCTTGGGAGTGGGCGGTCTACAGGGGGGCGACCAAAATCGGGGGGGCTCTGGGTGCCGTGGCCTTGGAGGAGGGAACACCCGTTACCCTTACTTGCGACGGTGAGGTACGCTCGGGCGACGTGGTGAAGATAAAGTACAAGGGCACTTGGGTGGACGCGGCGACGATTTGATACTCCATTTTGGATTCCCGATTCCAAATCCGATTACCCCATACGGGGTAACTGAGCTTCCGCGGGTTGAGAATCTGCCCACCCACGTCGCGATAGACTTTTAAAAGGGGGGTTTGAGAGAAGAAGGAGGTGATGAAGAGAATGAAGGTTAAGGGTCAAGGGGCGACGGAGTACCTCCTGATACTTGCCGCAGTGCTCGTGGTAGTGGCGGTGGCGGTTTACTACGTCACGAGAGCCGGCCCGTCGGTGACCATTACTGGCACGGCCAGAGTAAAAGCCGACGACAACACGAAAGTCATCTTTAAACCCACCAAGATGATTCCCGACAAGACGATAGCCTCGGGCGCTTGGGAGTGGGCGGTCTACAGGGAGGCGACCAAAATCGGGGGGGGTACGGGTGCCGTGGACTTGACGGAAGGATTAGAGGTGGAACTTGATTGCGGCGCCGAAGTACGGGCGAACGACGTGGTGAAGATAAAGTACAAGGGCACTTGGGTGGACGCAGCGACGGTCGCGTAAAACGGCTAACGCCCTTAACCCTGAGGTATTGAGGCCTTGAACTTATCTTTAATTCTATCTCTTTGATTCTCGGAAAACCGCCGAAAACAGGCTTCCACCAGGGTGAATGAGGCAAACCCGGCGGTGCTCGGGAAGGCTAGGATAGATTTCTCGTATTAATTAAGGTAATTGTGAAGATGGAAGGCCAGACTTCCGTGGAGTTCCTTCTCCTGCTGGCAGCGATGCTTGTCACACTCGCCGGGATCCTGACATATTTCGTCGCCTCTTCCTCCTCGATGGGTTCAAGCGTTTCGGGGGATGTGGAGAACGTCAGGCAGGAGGCGGTGGATCTCCTGAAATCCGACTCGGCCCAGTTACTTCCGCGGGGAGGCGGGGGCACCCAGTTTTTCTATAACTGGGCCCACCTTTGAACCCCTGAGCCCCAAGAGGGACCTCTCCACCTTCACTTTCACCCTCTGATTTTCCCTCACCCTGAAGGGTGTGTCCACCAAGTACCGCCCGGCCTTGAGGTTGCTCCTTATATCATAACCCACCCTGACCAGCACCCTGTTTCCCCAGCTCCTCTCCACCACCCCCACGGCGTAATCCCTGCCGTACCTCATCTTGAAGATCGAGAGGGAGACCAGCAGGAACCCCAGCCCCGCGAGCACGAAGAGCGAACCCCAGCGGGAGAGGAGGAGGAACCAGGGGAGGAGGACGCAGAGGAAGAGGAAGAAGCGGTAAGCGGGGTAGTCCTCCCCAAAGGCCCGCCTAAGCTGGGGGAGGAGGGAGAGCAGGTAGGCAGAACTCAGGGCGAGGAGGAGGGGGAGCGGGCCCCAGAGGACGAGGGCACAAACGGCGAGGAGGAGGGAGAAGAGGAAGGCCACTTGTACTTTGAGGATTACATACTCGGACCAGCCCATCCCCCTCCCCTCGAAGTACCCCCTGAGCGGACGGGGAACCTGGGGGGTGGCTGGGCGCCTGTGCTCCCTCCTTCGGGGGAACCTGACTCTGGGCATTCTGGGGTGGAGGATCGCCTCCCCCAGTTTCTCGAAAAACTCCCGGAGATTCATAGGGGACCGACGTCGACCACTTTCACGCACCTAGCGTTCTCCCCCGGCCCCCAAGTCCTGCTGGCAAAAATGTACACGAGGTTCTCCATCCTCCACGCCACCACCGGAACCCCGCCGTACTGGAGGTATACCAGCCCCAAGTCTCGCAGCACGGAGTTGTCGATCAAAATCCCCATTCCCGCGAGCTTGCGCACATTGTAGGCCGCATCCTCGCCCGCGAAAGCCACCTTCCTCCCCCCGATTTTCAGGGAGATGGCCTCGCTCCCCCAGCGGAGGGAGGACAGGAAAGCGGAGAGGAGAAGTACAACGGTGAAGATGAGTAGGAGCGAAAGGCCACTGAAGACGAAACCCCTCTCCTCACGCATGGCCCGCCCTCCAGACGTAAAGGGTCACGGGCTCGAACTCCGGCTTCCGCCTCGAGCACCACTCTATCGCCCGTATCACCAGCGTGAGCCACTGGTTCTCCCCGACCCCCTGCGTGGCGCTCTCCACGAAGTGGGTGTTGAAGAGGACGGCCCTTTCCCTGCGGTAGAAGCCAGAGATCTGGGTTAAGGCGTCCTTCGCCAAGATGGCGGAGTTGTCCCTTCTTCTGGGTGGTGAGGGCCAGGTCCGGTAGGATTGGGCAAGGACGTAAACTCGGCGCCCACGCCTAGGTTCGTAGCGGTACTGGGCCATGTCATCCAAGTAGGGAACATCCTCACCGACCAGGAAGTTTTCGGTAATATAGTGAGTGTTATCCACAATCCTGATGTCCTGCTTCTGTTTCTTAGAGGTCCAGAGTCGTGCCCAAAAAATCCTCTGGAACTCACGGGTGTTATTATTTATCATGGTTGCCCCTCCCCCCACCACCCCGAACCATCCGTTCCTGTTTCCGCGCTCCAGCGCCTGCCTCGTTCCCCCACTGAAAAGGATACCCACATCGGGCAGAAAGACCACGTGGGGGGTGTTCTCGTTGAGGGGGGGGCTTATCTGATTCCTGAAGAAGGTTTCGTTGCTCGTGCGGACGATGGTCCAGAGAGGCCGGAGGGAATGGATGTTGTCTAGAAAAACGTTCTCGTCGTTCTCGTCCACCCAGGCTAGTATTCTAAGATTCTCCAGCATCATGAAGTCCACCGTTGTCCGCGTGCAGGAGGCCGTTTCCGCGAGCTGGTTCTCAAAGAAATTTTCCCAGAGGGGGGAGTCATCTGGATAAACCTTCAGCCTCTCCATGCCCAGTTTGGCCTGAAGGGTTGGGGGGAGCCGGATGTCCAGCCTGAACTGGAGGTAGGAGGGCAGGAGGCTCCTGAGACCCTCCCGGAGAATGAGCTTGGCGTTCTCCACCGCCGGCACTCTCAAGGTGAGCATTTCAACGGCCTCGGTCAGGAGACCTCCCTGCTCTAGGCACAGGAGAGCATCGGAGGACAGTCTTGAGAGCCTCTCATATCCGTGCTCCTCGTAACTCAGGCTCGGGAGACCGACTTTTGCCACCCCCGCCACCAGCATGGTGGTGAGCAGGAGGGCGAAAACCGCATCTAGGCTCAAGACAAACCCGCCTTCTTTCATCTCCAAACCAGCACCTCCAAGAAACCGAACCTCAGCACCTCTGGATCCTCAAGGGCGAGGGAGGGGGACGAACAGGCCGGGAGGGCAACAAGCTGGATGAATGCCCAAGTGTTGGCATCCCCGCTCACCTTGATCCTCAGCTGGTTCTGCTGCCCGGGCCGGAAGGGCCTCGCTAGCCATCCATCGTTCTCGACCCCTCCACACTCCACCCAATGTCCAGCGGCGGAGGGGTTGGGAAAGGCCGCGGACGCCCCCATCCAAAGATAGTATATATAGCCGTTCTCCCTGTCCGCAACGTTGTCCGTGGGTGGGGCGCTGTTTATTCCAAGCGACACGTTGTCCCGGTAGTCTGGGTCAGAATCCGAGACCACTCTTATGTAAAAATCAAAGGCGTCGTTCTCGAACTGGCTAAGATAAAAGGAGAACTGATTCTCAACGATCCCAGCCTCTTCGAATTCCACATAGGTTTCCCAGAGAACTCTCCCAGTCCTCAAGAGGATCGGCCTTCTGATCGTCACCACCCTGTTCGCGCTCTCCAACTCCGGCGGTTGCGACTGGCCAAGTTGCCACCCAGGCCAAAAACTCCACAGCACCTGCTCGCTCTCTTGGTAGGTTCCCCCAACGAAGGTGGCCCTCCTCATCCCCACCCTTATCCAGAACCTTTCCCCTCCGAACATCCTGAGAAGGCTTCCCCTTATCGGGCTCGAGCTCCAGTTCCCAGCTCGCAGGTTTTCCTTGAGCTTCCCCAGCCTCCACAAATCGACGACGCACTTGGAGGTCAGGTTTTCCCAGTTCTCGGCCAGCCCCGGAATTCTCGGGTCGGGGCTTTCGGTCCAGTCGGTTGGCGTCCCGCACGAGTAAAGGAGGGCGTCCGCCGCGTCGTTGACCATCCGCTCCAGAGAGTAGCCGAACCAGTATGCCTGAACCCTGCCGGAAAGCTCGCCGAAGCTGGAGCCCAGTAGGCTCAGGGCCAGGGCGAAAACGCCCACGGCGAAAAAGGCGTCGAGGGTGAAAATCTGTCCCTTAGAGCCTCTCAACCCTGACCTCCACATTGTATCCTCTTATCGGCCCCGGCTGGATGGGAAAGCTGCCCGTGAGGGTATACCAGAGGAAGCTCAGGGCATTCTCCCTCAGCCGGTCTTTTATCTCCGCGTCCGACAGGCCCGAACCCCTCACCGCCACCTCAAAGATCACCCTCTTACCCTCCAGCCATCCCCTCTCCACCCAGAACTCTCCCCCTTCCTCCTTCAGGCCAGCGAGGGCGTTCTCCACCCCCAGCCTCGCCCCCCCCAGCACCAGCTGCTCCTCGCTCTTGCCTGTCGAGGTATACACCAAGACGGTAGCAGCAACCAAGATGCCGGAGAGAAGAAGTAGCATCTCCAAGCTGGTCTGCCCCCTCAAGTCCCCCCCTCCACTGCTATCTCGTTCTCGCGCCAGCCCACCCAGATGGGGCCGGTGAGGTTTTCGGGACCGAGGCTGAAGGGCCTCACCACCTCCCCGCAGAACACGGGCAGGGAAGCCAGGCAGAGTTCGTCGCTCTCCCTGAGGGCAAGGAGGAAGTTCTCGGAGAGGAGGAGCCGGTAGGGGAAGTCCGCGGGCAGGAGGAGGACGAGTTCCAAGTTCTCGTTGGTGTAGACGGTGTTGATGGCCGCCAGCAGCTTCTCGCACGCGGCCCTTGCCCTCAGCGCCTGCCCCTCCCCCGACACCTCCTCCCTCCACCTCCCCTGCACGGAGTAAATACTGGCGAAGATGGTGAGGACTACGGCAAAGGCGAGGAGGAGGTCGACGGAGAAGAACCCCCTAGCCCGGCCTGATCCTGACGAACAGCGTGCGGTTCTCATACCAGACACTCTCCTGCATGTTTTCCCAGATAACCCTCGCGGCGGAGGTTCCCGAGGGGAGGTACTGTGAAATGCCCGCGAGGTTCTTGGAGAGGTATTCTATGGGGGCCCTGAACTCCTCGCCACCGCTCTCCACCCTCACAACCCCCACCGCCCCGTTCTCGGTGACCCAGTTCTCCAAGAAAACCGTACAGCTACTCTCAAGGGTGAAGAGAAAGGTCCTGCATGCCCCGGGGCCCGCCGAGTAGACCGAGTTGATGGCTTCAGCGAGGCCATCGGTCAGCATCTTGGCGCGGGAGAGGGAGGAGAGCTCGGTGGCGACTCTTTGTGAGGGGGTTATGGCTTGGGGCCAGATCACCGCGCCGAGTATCGCGAGGAAGGCCCCAAAGATGGTCAAATACTCAACCGCCGCCTGCCCCCTCATGCTCTCTCCAGAATTCGGTCGCTCACGTGGAGATTGTCGGGCCCCGCGTACCTGAAGGTGGTCCGGTGGAGGGAGCGCTGGACTGAGTTTTCAATCCCACCCTGTAAGAAATTCTCGGCCGGCAGGAGGGAGGGGAAGACCAAGGTGTCGAACTCCAAGTCCATGCGGAGGGCCCACCGGCCGTTCTTGTTCTCCCAGCCGAAGCCCGCCGCCGGTGCCCAGTACTCCACCGTCTGCCTCGCACCGATCCCCTCCGAGTAAACCGAATTGAGGGCGTTGACCAAGAGGGTGGCGGCGCGTCTGGCATCGGCGAGCTGGGCTCCCTCCTCCAAGTCCGTCCTCCCTCTCTGGTAGAGGTTCATGGAGATTCCGGCGAGAAGCATCAGAAGAGCCGAGAAGATGAGGATGAACTCTATGCTTATCTGACCCCTCATCAAAATGTTGAGTTCATAAGCAAATGTACAGAGTTTAGAGTGGGGAGGGCCATAGCCTT
>Ga0185307_1000737_pt1 | contig 19809 bp, 23 predicted proteins | sample LHCtaG_FD_128010 | JGI IMG/M metagenome (GOLD analysis project Ga0185307, IMG submission 128010) | Hot spring microbial communities from Little Hot Creek, USA to study Microbial Dark Matter (Phase II) - LHC4sed_matched (SPADES... | ecosystem: Environmental > Aquatic > Thermal springs > Hot... | reverse complement strand
TGGTCTAGCCTGGTAAGATACCGCCCTGCCACGGCGGGGTTCGCGGGTTCGAATCCCGCCCACCGCATCATTTTGGCGAAAAAAGCCCGCTTTCGGGTTCTTTTAACCCTATGGATGGGACAGTCCTGTGGTTTAAGTGGAGACTCAATTCTCTTTATGAGATTCCGAGGGTTTTTCTTGTTCTATTTTAGTCATGCTTGAGGTTGATGAATTAATTAAGGGGCTAATATTCGAACAGCTCAAAACGAGCTTCTTTTTGATGGGAAGCTTAACTTAAAAACCGTAGCTGAATAGTATATTCTAGGGGGTGAGTGATAGTGAAAATTAGGGTCTTCCACTCCTTGGTAGCACTGTCAATTCTGCTCGTAATTTCAAATCTCGCAATGCTCGCATACTTTAGCATCGAGAATGCTAGGCTTAAAAAGGCTATTGAAGCTGAGCGCTCGCTCTACGAAGAAGCAGTTCAGCTTCACGTAGAAGAACTGAGCAGATATGAGGTACTATACGGGGAGCTTCAGGAGGCTCTCAAGGAAAATGAGGAGTTGAAAGAATTCTTTGTGAACATGAGCAGCAAAGTCGTTGTCCCGCAAGATTACGTAATCATTCTGGAGCGTGAGGAGCCGTGAAGATCGCAACCCTAATATTAATTGTAGTCTTGCTGGTGGCGTCAAACTTCTACACCTACGTATACTTTACAGGTCTAAATGGGTACTTAAAATTCACCCTGCAACAGATAGCTATGCAAAAAAGCCAAAAGCTTGGAGAATACTCGGTTCTCGAGTATTATATGTCCGCACTTCATGAGAGCTATTTTAAAATAGTTGAAGTAAACGAACAGTTGGAGAAGATTTCAAGCAACTTCCACAGAGACTTAAGTAATATCCCATACAACTACACGATTATGCCGTACGATGAATTCTTAGGTAAATTTTTATTCGCGTATACCGATGAGATGAGGAGCTTCGTGCTCAACATTACTGGTGGGTGGAACGGGACTGACGAAGACTTCAGGTCCGACCTCTACAAGATATATAGGGAATGGCGGAGTATGTTCAAGTACGTCTCCCCAGAGGGGCAGGAGGCGCCGCTTTCAGATGTAATCTTCTTCATCAACTTCGGAGGGTTCAATTTTGGAAGGATCGAAGTGTACTCTCTAGAAGAGCAGAGGTGGATTACCCTAGACTACCTCAGTGAGCTTCCGTTCGGCTATGAGATAAAGCCAATAGAAGTAAGTGGAGCATCGATAGTCTTCCGTAACAAGCAAGGCCAATGTTGGGATTACGCGATCACGCTTATAGCCCTATACCATGCCTATTACGACGCCTCTGGCAGAGATCTGCCAACAATTTACCTCTCAATTGAAGGAAGAGATCTCCACCACGGGGTAGTTTTAATAAAACTGGAGGGGGATAAAGTCGCAATAATAGACTGGGATATTATAACCCCAGTAAATAATGGCATGATAGAGTTTGTGCCCTTTGAAGTCGCTAAGAGGCTCCACGAGGAATACTGGGGCCGGAGCCTACTCTATAGGGGTTACATGAAGGGCAGACCGTATAAAACAGGGTACTTCAATTCAAACGAGGAATTCTACAAGTGGCTCCTCAATGAATTGAAATAAGCAAAATTTGATTGCAGATTTTAGGTTATTGTTTGAAGAAGATTCTGGGAATGCTACATATTCTCATCCCCTTTATTTCGTGGATCACTTATTGGGTGCTATGTGATTTAGTAGTTCAAGCAAATAATGTTGTAATTAAGTAAATCTCGTGGTCCCACCAATTTTAATTTAGTTTTCCTATATTTCTTTGCCCTGCTCGGGCTTGGAGTTTACCCCTTCTTAAGACTCGTATATGTGACCCCGCTTTCGGGAGTTCTCAGCTCTCCTCCTAACTGTCTTGTGATAATCCTAGTTTTGCTGTTATAGACATGCCTCTTTACAGTGAAAACTTATTTTAAGGTTTTGAGTTATACGGCTGAAGAAGGTCGCACAACTAACATGGGAGTCTTATCTACGCTCATAATAGGCGTTGATTCAATTTATGGTACAATATGTTTAAATAGTTTATTCATGAGGTTGGCTTCTTCTGTATGTAATGGGATTAAATTTTTTGGTTTTAATGTCTCGATTATGTTGCGGAATAAAGCTATTTGATACCTAGGGAGAACTAGGGAATAAAAGTTGACAAACGAGGGTAGTCAAAAAAGATATTGGTATTTAACACGTCCGTAGTGATCGAACTCTTCCACGCAAATATTTTAGAGAAACTAGTTAACTATAGGGACTATGCAGGCCATAATGTTGAACTTATACTACCCAACAAGGTCTTTGAGGAACTTAAAAAGAGTAGAAAAATGGGAGAAATCGAAGACCCTCTAAAACAGATTTTCAAAGTAATTGAGGCACCAGAGGAAATTATGAGGGAAATCTGTTTAAGAAAGGCACGGTTTAGGGTTAGGTGAATTAAGCGTTCTAACAGTAGCGACCTTTCTGATAAAACAAGAAACCCAGTCATCAGTAATCACTATAATAGATGATAAGAGGGGAAGAAGAGTAGCCGAAGAGCTAGGACTCAAAAGGCATGGTACTCTCTGGATGATAATCCAGCTCAAAAACATGGAATCATCAACGAGGAAGAGGCGATAAAAATTGTTGGAAAACTTCCATATCAAGGCTTCCATTTAAATGGAGAAATGCTTAAGCAAGCTATAAGGGAGATTAGAAGCGATTGCTAAGTCCATTGTGATCATCCCGCCCCAAATAAATGCTTAAAGCAATTGTTTCACCCATCCCATTTATGTCATAATTCCTGTTTCTATTTCTTCAACCATGTCTTTTTTAAATCTCACCAATCATCTTAAATACTGTTCTCACGTTTCTCGAATAAAATCTCCAAAGATGAATGTAAACAGTTCTACCTTAGTCGTCTCAGTCTCACCCTGTTAGGCCTAAGCATACGCATCAATAATAGAATAGCTGAACTGGTATTCACAATTTACTGGTAAATTAGTGCGGGGGGTGGGATTTGAACCCACGAAGGGCTACCCCACAGCGGCTCTGAAGCCGTTACAGCCTCCTCAGCGCTGCGCCTTAGACCAGGCTTGGCTACCCCCGCTTCCATTAAGTATAGGCGTTTTTCCTCTTTTAAATTTAGCTCTTTGAAATCTCCTTGGAAAAGCATATATCTGTGAGTATTCTTAAAGAGCTTGTATGGATTTTGACCCCACTCCCCTTCTGACTGCTTTTACATTGATCTTCTTAGCCGAGTTGGGTGATAAGACTCAGATGTGTACGATTATGTTGTCTTCAAGGTCTTCAGCTATCTCGGTTTTCTCAGGTGCTATGACGGCTTTCTTCATAGTTGACGGTTTAAGTGCTTTACTGGGTGGGGAGTTGCTAAGCCTCCTACCTAGGAATATAGTAGGCTTAGCTGCAGGTTTAATCTTCATACTTTGCGGGTTGATATCCCTCTTCCGTAGAGAGGGTGGGGGGACTTTAGATAAAGTTGAAACATCATTCTTTAAAACCTTCTCCCTAATCGCACTTATGGAGCTTGGCGATAAAACTCAAGTGACTTCAATACTCTTAGCGGCTCAGTTTAAAAACCCGCTTATGGTTTTGACTGGCGTTATGATGGCCTTCAGCCTAATAACTGGCATGGGGGTTGTATTGGGCAGTAAAATTCTAAGGCTTGTAGAAGATAGGTATTTGAAAATAGGAACATCGACCGTATTCATATTGTTCGGTTTCATCCTGATATTTGAAGCACTATTGACGGGATGAATTTAAATGTTATATTGAAGCTCCATCTTATTCAACTATTATGACCGCCCAGAGTGGAAGAGTTAAATTCCGCCACTCCTTCATAGACCCAAAAACTATCGGAACTTGCAACACTATATGTCTAGTAGGAGACGTTAACAACGACGGGTTCTTAGACGTTGTGATAGGTAGCTATTCCGAAACTCCAATAGATGAAGGTTACTTAGTCTGGTATGAGTATCCGAATTGGAAGAGACATTTAGTAGCTAGAGCTAACCTAGAGGCTGGTGGAGTATTAGTTGACGTTAACCGTGATGGGCGTTTGGACGTCGTAGCTGGACAACCATACTATGAGCGTGAATTGTACTGGTTTGAAAACCCTCCAAACCCCACCGATAATTGGGTTAGGCATATCATAGACAATAGTTTTCAGAAGTACCACGACCAAGCCGTAGGAGACTTAGACAACGACGGGGAAGACGAGATGGTAGTCGCCTCACAGGTGAGTAGAGTTCTAGTCTACTACGATATCCCTCCAGACCCAACAGTCTCACCTTGGCCTTAAAGTTCAAGTTGCCGATATAAATGAAGACGGTGTTCCAGATATTGTGATGAGTGAAGCTGAAAGTGACGTGGGTAGACTCGTCTGGTTTGAAAGCCCGGACTACAAGATACATATTTTAAACGAAAACCTATTCCACCCCCCATAGCTTAGCAGTAGCAGACTTCGATGGAGATGGGCATCTAGACATATTCGTTGGAGAAATGCATCTTGGAGTAAAACATGATGCAAAGCTCATAATATACTTAAACGATGGGGAAGGTTGCTTCAAAGAATACGTTGTAGTAGATGAAGGTACTGGTACACACGAAGCTAAAGTAGCAGATATAGGGAAAACTGGTAAACCATCCATAGTAGGTAAACCCTTTAAACCAAAAAACTCAAGTAGACCTTTGGGAAAACATGAGTGGTTCCTACGAAGACTCGTATAAACGAAACGTTTGAAGACCATTATAGTAAAAGATAACTATGGGCATGTGAACTGTTAATTTGAAGGTTTAATCTATGAGTATGGAAGAGGTCAGTAGAACTATTAAGGAGATTAAGGCGCTCGTTGAAAACCTACAGTGTAGAGTTGAAGCGTTAGAGAAAGCTGTTAAAGCTGGCGATATATCTCTTAGAGTTGAAGTTCCAAAAGTAGTCTTGGAAAAGAAGCCTTTAGAAATTAGAATTAGCGAAGATGAACTCTTAGGTAGAATAATCTTACTTATGAAAGAAGGTTTCTTTAACGATTGGAAAACCGCGAGCGATGTGGCAAATGAGTTAATACGGAGATGCTGGCATCCTAAAGATTTAAAACACATCAGACCAAGCTTAGAACAACTTGTCGTCCTCAAAGTCTTAGAAAGGTCTAAAGTGAAGAAGAGGAAGGGGGGAGGTTTTAAGTGGGTTTATAGGAAAAGTGAAAACCTCAACTTGATCGAGTAGGGGCAACGACATTGGATATTTCAATTCTACCAGTCGTTAAATGAAAATGAAGCCTAGCCCGTTAATTTACGTAAAAAAAGTTACCTTTATAATGGAGAATTTGCCAATTAAATTCCTTTAGGACTATGGAGTTTAAACTTCCACCAGAAGTAGTAGATATCATAAACGGTATAAGCTCTATGCAGATAAGAGGGGCTTCGAAAATAGCAGAAGCTGGCATTAGAGCTTTAAGTATAGTTGCTGAGAACAGTAAATCTGGAAAACCTGAAGAGGTATTTGAAGAACTAGATTACGTAGCTCAAAAGCTCTTAGCTACGCGGCCTACAGCAGTCTCTCTTCCAAACGCTATAAGATACGTCATGTTTGAAGTCTATAAGGCTAAAGAAAGCGGATTGAAAGCTGAAGAAGTTAAAGCTAGAGCGGTAGATGCTTGTAGAGAATTTCTCAGAAGAATAAAGGAGGCGTCTATAAAGATAGGTGAAATAGGAGCTAGGAGGATAAACGACGGTGATACCATAATGACGCATTGCCACAGTACAGCTGTTTTAAACGTTATAAAGACAGCCCATAAAATGGGGAAGAACATAAAAGTAGTAGTTACTGAAACGAGGCCATTGTATCAAGGGCTTATAACAGCTGAAGAGCTTGAGAAGAATGGAATACCGTTTACATTAATCATAGATAGCGCTGCCAGATTCCTCATGAAAAAGGTGGACAAGGTTATCGTAGGTGCTGACGCAGTGGCAGCCAATGGAGCTGTCGTAAATAAGATAGGTACATCTATTATAGCTTTAGCCGCTTATGAATCTAGAGCCTTAGTGTTCGTCGCAGCTGAAACGTACAAGTTCAGCCCCGAGACGCTAGCAGGAGAACTTGTCAAAATCGAGGAGAGAGGGCCGGAAGAAGTGGTACCAGCCACTATCTTTAAACGTTGGAAGTACGGTTCCGTCAGAAACCCATCCTTCGACGTCACACCTCCAGAGTACATAGACCTCATAATAACTGAAAGGGGGATAATACCTCCTCAAGCAGCTTTCATGATAATCAGGGATGAGCTTAAAGACATGCCTTATGAGTTCCAGATGAGGTACAGTACCTACTGGGAGAGAAGCCTTGAAGTTTGAAGAGCTTCATTTAATCCATAGACCTTTACGTATGAGGAGGTTCGCATCCTCCTCAGCCTTCTCGATTAGGAAATCTACGAATTCTTTGAAGAAGCCCCTTCCATAGTACTCTGAAGACCATTCTTTAACAGCATTAGCGTAGAGGCTTCTCTCAACCATTCTAATTTCAGCAAGCCGGATAAGGCTACTGTATGTTTCAGCATCGATGGAATCACTGTCGTATATCAAACCTGGACAAGATTTAACGGCGCTTTTGTTAACCTCTATACCTGTGACCTTACCGTTAGATGTCACATATATGAAAGGGTAGAAGCGGCACGTCAAAGGTTTAAACTGATGAACCGTGCAGATTTTATTCCTGTTCAAAACGCAAAACCCATTTGGAAGCCTCTTCAAACCCAAGTATCCCTTACACTCCCAGAGTGAGACTTTGGGAAACGTACTCTTATAATCCTCAGCTTTATAAACCGTTAGAAACTCTTGAGCACTATATCCTCCATAGTGTACTATCCGCCAAACATCTAAATGCGTAACTGGAACCCAATATTGGCTGCAACAAACACCGCAGAGTGTACATTTAAACTTAACCATGTGGTTCAGTCGATAAATTCTAATAGACCTTTGGTATAAAGTTTAATTCGGATAGGCTCTGCTTGATCAGTTCAGTTAAAGCTAAACGGTAAAATTTAGTTATGAGTTCTTACTAAATCTTAATAGATAACTGTGGTTAAAGTCGAAGGCTTCAGAGGTTTTAATGGAGTCTATCAGATAACCCTCGGAGGCGAGCGTAGATTAGCCACTATAAACTTAGCTCCAACTATTCAAGTGTACGGCGAAAGACTCATCAAAATCGACGGTGTAGAATACAGGCTTTGGGATCCGTATAGGAGCAAGCTTGGAGCGGCTTTACTTAAAGGTCTTAAACGCCTGCCGATTTCAGAAGGAGTTAAAGTTCTCTATCTTGGAGCCGGCTCTGGAACTACCGTAAGCCACGTTAGCGACATCGTGGGGGAGAGGGGGCTAGTTTACGCTGTTGAATTCAGTCCAAGAGTTATGCGAGAGTTCATAAAAAAAGTTTCATCTTTTAGAAGAAACGTTATGCCCATACTAGCTGATGCTAGATTCCCAAGCTCCTACCTACCATATGTTGATGAAGTTGACGTAATATACTGTGACATCGCTCAACCAGATCAAGCTAGAATACTGTCAGATAACGCAGATTTCTACCTTAAGAAAGGTGGAAGTATAATGCTAGCAGTAAAGGCTAGGAGTATAGACGTTTCAAGAAAACCTGTAGAAATATTTAAAGAAGAAGCTAAAGTTTTACAGAACAGAGGGTTTAAAATAGAATCTACGATTAAGCTTGAGCCATTTGACAAAGACCACGTTATGATCCTCTCAACAAGGTGAAGGACCGTCTTGCACAGCACAGTAGCTGGTGTAGATGAAGCCGGTAGAGGCAGCGCCGTAGGACCAATGGTTATAGCGGGAGTCCTATTGGAGGAGGAGTTCCTAGAAGCTGTTAAATCACAAGGTGTTAAAGATTCCAAGAGGCTTCCACCAGAAAGAAGGGAGAGGCTTTACGAGTTTATAGTTAACGGGGCTGTTAAAGTAGCATTTACCGTGTTAAACCCGACCATAATAGACCGATATGTTAAATTTAAGAAGACATTGGGCGGTTTAAACGCCTTAGAACTTAAAGAGATCGTATGCATAGTAAGAGAGATCAGAGCTACGAAAGTATACGTTGACTGCCCAGACGTAAACTCGATGAGGTTTTGTAGAATTTTGAAGTCTGAAATTCCATGGAATGTTGAAGTAGTAGCCCTTCATGGGAAGTACGACGACCACCCAGCCATAGCATCAGCATCTATAGTGGCTAAAGTCTTAAGAGATAGAATCATCAGGTCGCTTAGAGATTTATATGGGGATTTTGGAAGCGGTTATCCCTCAGACTTAAAAACTGTAAGCTTTCTGAAAGAAAACCGTGGAAATAAGCATTCAGAATGGCTTATAAGGAAGAGTTGGAAGATCTCCAAATTGGGCTGCAGATTAAACGACTATGCTGATTAAGTGGTTTTCAACTTCGTATATAGTGTTTATATAGCCTTACCTAAATTCTAATAGGAGTTGGAAAACCATGTCGAAAGAGACTTTCAAAGTAGATAAAAATGGCGACTTCTCCAACTGGTTTAATAGAATAATCCGGGAGGCACAGCTCATAGACGACAGGTATAATGTTAAAGGCTTCATAGTTCATAGACCTTGGTCTATGAGTATGCTTAAACAAATCTACCGTCTATATGAAAGCGAACTCGAAGAGCGAGGACATAAACCCGTGCTCTTCCCAACGGTAATACCTGAGGAAAACCTTTCAAAAGAGGAGGAGCATGTTGAAGGCTTTAGAGCTGAAGTATTTTGGGTAACTCATGGCGGGGATGATAAGCTTGAGAAAAGACTTGCATTAAGACCTACTTCTGAAACCGCTTTCTACCCACTCTACTCCCTATGGATAAGAAGCGTATCAGATCTACCTCTGAAGCTCTATCAAAGTTGTTCAGTCTTCAGGTATGAGACTAAATCGACCAAGCCTCTTATCAGGGGTAGGGAGTTCCTATGGATAGAAGCACATGACGTCTTCGCCACAGAAGAAGAGGCTTACAAGCAAGTTGAAGAGGATATGGAGATAGCTGAAGAAGTCATACATAAGAGGCTTGGAATACCTTTTATATTCTTAGAGAGGCCGCAATGGGATAAGTTTAAAGGAGCCGTCAAAACGTTCGCCGCTGACTGTGTAATGCCCGATGGAAAACTACTTCAAATAGCCTCTACACATTACTTAGGTCAGAGATTCTCTAAAGCCTTTGAAATCATATTCCTAGACAGTGATGGCACGCGGAAGTATGCTTACCAGACATGCTATGGACCTGGAGTATGGCGCATTCTAGCTGCCGTCATCTCCATACACGGCGATGATAATGGCCTTATATTGCCGTTCGAAATAGCTCCCATTCAAGTTATCATAGTTCCAATATTTACCAAAGAGCATAAAGAATCTGTTGAAAGATATTGTATGGAAGTTTTTAAGAGTTTGAAAGCGGCCGGCTTCAGAGTAGAAATAGATTTTTCAGATAAGACCCCTGGTGCGAAATACTACTATTGGGAAATGATGGGAGTCCCAATAAGGGCTGAAGTCGGCATTAGAGAGGTTGAAACCAAATCTGTGACGTTATTCAGGAGGGATAATCGGAACAGAATAACCGTTCAACTTGATGAGCTTGTTGAAGTCGTTAAGAAGCTCGGCGATGAATCCCTTCAAAATCTTAGAAAGAGGGCTGAGGAGTTCCTTCAGTCGAAGATATTTAAAGCCACCACTTTTGAAGAGGTTAAAGATCTAGCAGATAAAGGCGGCTTCATAATCGCCCCGTTCTGCTCAATAGACTTCGACGGTGAAAATTGCTCGATAAAGCTTAAGGAAACGTCGGGCTTAGAAGTTAGAGGGGTACCTCTTAAAAACAGAGTTAAACCCTCTGAAGGAGAGAAATGTATAATATGTGGCAGGAAAGCCGAAGAATACGTCTACTTAGGTAAAGCGTATTAGTTTACGGCATAGTTTTACTCTTCATTCTACGCATCAACAGCTTATGTTGAAGAGATAGAAGCTTCTCAGGCACTAAAAGTTTACTAGTCAAATATACTAGGAAGACGGTAAATGCAGCTGAATACGGTATTCCCAGAATGGCTTCAAATGGAAGTTCTGAGAAAAACATGCTTTGAGCTATAAGCATCGGATAGCTTGGAGGTAGAGCGTAGATGAACAATTGCAATGCCAACGGTAGACTTCTAGCGTCGCCATATATGACCAAAAACATTGGAACCATTATCGGTATCTGCACAAACCCAACCAAAGAACCAGATATTCTGACGTCGCTACTTAAAGCCCCTATTATAACGCCTAGAGAAGTTGCGAAAAATATCGCTATGAGGAGGCTTACGAAAAGCATTACATAGCTTTCAAATGACGCCGTCGGAAGCTCTAATGAAATTGTCAAATCCTCTCCAGCCATTATAGGAAGACTGAAGATACTCTGAAAATACACGATTAGCCCGACTATGAAGAGGATTGTTCCGAACATCGCTACGACAGCCGACCCTACAAGCTTACCCATCAAAATACTATATCTGCTAATGGGGAGCGTCAGCAGTGTTTCAAGGGTTTTCTCTTCGTTTTCAACAGCCGTAGCAGTCGCAGCTATCTGTGCAACAGATATTGAAACCAACATCAAAACGACTGGAACTATTATCCCAGAGCTCATGAAGAACTGGTTAAATAGAACACTTGGTGAGATCTTGAGAATCCTATCCTTGACGACGGTATGACTTATAGTGGTTAACGGGTTTAAAACTTCCTCAGGATTGACTTCAGGGCTTTTAGAAGATATGAAGGATTCTACCAAAGCTCTAGAGTAGGCGTTTAAAACACTTTCAACTACAGAGAAGGCGCCGATGCTACTTAAACCCATGCTTTTAATGATGAAGAATACGTCTACTTGAGCTCTTCTAAAGCTTGTGATATTGGATTCAAAGCCGTTTGGCACGACCATCAAGACCCTAGTATCGCTACCTTTAAGCTCTTCAATCGTATCTTCAACTTCTAATAAGGAGGATTCAGATACGTTTAAGCCGAGGCTACGTATAAAATCCATAAATTCGCGACTGGTGGGCGTCCCATCTAGGTCTATAACGGCGACTTTAACGCCTTCTCTTGAAATCGTTTCAATAGAGCTCTGCATGGCTGCAGATATTGCTAAGCCGATTATAGGCATTATTAAAACTGGCGCCAGTAAACCTATGTAGATTCTGGGATCTCTCAGTAGATCTTTAATCTCCTTTTCAATTAAAGGGAGGAGGCTACTCAATATCTACCACCTTTATGAAGACTTCTTCAAGGTTTGAAGCATTCCAAAAAGTTTTAAGCTGATCTGGTGTACCTTCAGCTACTATTCTACCTTTGTTTATTAATGCCACTCTATCGCAGATGTATTCTACTTCAAACATATTGTGGCTAGACATGATCACAGTTACACCGTACCTGCTCGCATACTCTTTTATAAGCCTCCTTATGTAACTCGCATGTACAACGTCTAAACCCGCCGTAGGCTCATCGAGTATAGCCAGTTTAGGCTTCAGCATGAAAACCCTAGCTATCTGAAGCCTCCTCTTCATACCTTTACTGTAGGTTTTGATCTTATCGTGTATTCTACCGCCAAGCCCTGAAATATCAACGGCGCGGTTGACGGCTTCTAAAGCCTTATCTTTAGAGTGGAAGTATACTCTAGCCATTATTGAGAGATACTCTAATCCCGAGAGGTTTCTATAAGCTCCAGCATCCTCGGCGAGGTAGCCTATTATACGTCTTACATCGGCGGCTTGAGAAGTAACGTCATATCCGAATACCTTCACGGAGCCTTTTGTTGGAAGTAGAAGTGTGGCTAGGATTCTTAAAGCGGTGGTTTTACCAGCGCCGTTAGGCCCGATTAAACCGAAAACTTCCCCTTCATTAACTTGGAAGGATAAGCCGTCTAAGGCTTTAAAAGACCCGAAAAGTTTCACGAGGTTTCTAACGTCTACTGCAACACTATTATTTACCGACATATTCAATAGATTGGGTTCTTTTAAGGGTAAAAGCTTTACTACTTTACTAAATTAAATTTATTAATGATATTTAAAACGGTTTCCAACGATGAATTAAAACGTACTATGGAAATGTATAAATTTTGAAAAATAAAAATATTAATTATTGAAGTATTCTAAAAGATATTGAATGATTTTTGAAAAACCATTCATGAACTACCATTTAACTCATATACTTTTTCACAACCCTTAAGGCCTCTAAGAATTCTCCACCCCTCTTGGTTAGCACGTAAACCTTCATATCACCTATATGTTCTTCTCTTAGAAGGCCATGAGCTACTAGAAATCGTAGAGCCTTTTTCGCCCTATCAACTGGAAGTCCAGCACCGTAGGCTATCCTCGTTAAGGGAGATGGGCCTTTCCTTAAGACAGTTTCCAATATATCAGAGTATATTTCATATTTTGTCCTTCTTTCACTCATAGCGTTATCAACTTTTAAATCAACATTAAAGTGGTGGGGGAGGTAGCTTTTCAACCTTCACCGGCGTCTGAGCAAATAAAACTCCTTCTTCCCTCTCCAACAACTCAGTATACTGTACTTCTCCAAGTATTCTACAGCCAGACTCCACGTATATCCTCCTCGCGTAAATATTTCTAGCTTTTGAATTCTCCTCCAACGTTAAAGTGTCGGCGTAGACGTCTTCAATTCTAGCCCTCTCCCGTACGAGGACATTAACGCCTATTAAAGGCCCTCGAACTTCACCTCGCCTACCAATTTCTATATAATTAGCCTTCACACCCTTCAAAGTCTCTATCAACCCTCCGACTTTTACGGCGTCTAAAGCTTCAACGGTCGAAGCCTTCAGAGAGCCCCCGACATCTACGGATTTAACCTTCACATAATTACCTATTTCAGCTGAACCCCCAACATCTAACCTACCGGATAAGCTTAAACTTCTCCCTACGTTTAGCCTACCGCCAACATCTATGTTTTCACCTCTAGCATCACCAGTTATTTCAACGGAACCTCCGACATCTATACTTGTAAATACAAGGTCTCCGTCAACTTTTAAAGAACCTCCGACATCTATACTTCCACCTTCACATCGATTAGAAAGCTTCACAGCACCACCAACGTCGATTTTGTTAAACTTAAGGGGACCGGTTGATTCAAACGTCCCCCCTACGTTAATTCTATCCTTAACTTCACCACCCTTAATTACAACCATACCTCCAACGTCAATATCTTCAATTTTAACTTCAGCTTCAACTCTAACCGCACCTCCAACCGTTATCTTTTTGACCTCCACCAACCCCCCTCCTCTGAAAGACCCGCCAACTTCAATCCGTAAGCCCTTTACAGCCCCTCCAATGTCAACAGTTCCACCTACGTTAATAGTTTCCATCTCCACATTACCAGACGCCTTATATGAGCCACCAACCTCTACATCTAAGGCTTTTGTATCGCCTCTTACTTCAAGGCTTCCACCGACTCTAACCCTTTCAACGTTAAGATTTTTTTCAACAGTAACCTTTCTATCCACATCTAACGTTTTCGCCGATAAGTTTCCGATTACGTGAAGCCCACCCTTTCTAACCCTCACCTTGTTAACTGAGAGATCGCCCTCAACCGTAATATCGCCATCATGTCCATCCAACGACTCAGCTATAAGACCACAGTTGAAGAAGCATTCTCCCTCGCAACGTACAATACCTGAAACTGTAGTGCTTCGCAACCCCTCTTCAGCTTTTATAGTTGAATCTCCACCCACGTGCAAATCTCCATCAATAAACCCCAATGTCACAGTTGAACCGCGTGGAACAGATACGACTTTACGCACAATTACACCATTCCGATAATTTACCGGAAGATTCTATTAAAACTAAAGCACATATAGAGGGTACCGATTGTAATTACAATAAGTTTCTAGAATTTGCATTCGACAAGTTATCTCCAATCTTCCTCTCAACTTCGAAAAACGCAAAGCCTTAAAATTTTTTAGGTTTAAATGTTTGAAGATTTCAATCGTGGGATGATTCTCGACGTCTGAGTCAACCTTTGAACACTCAACACTTAATCAAACCTTCTGGACGCCGAGGACGCCAGTAAAAGCGCTCTACTCGATCGATTTTGAAATAGACCCGTCGAAAGGGCTACTTAAGGGTGAGGAGGAGGACAGACTTATTAACAAAACTTCCCAAACTCTATCAAAAGGCTAAAGACATGAAATTTAAGGGGATGATACGGCATGATCAGTATGGCTTACTGATCGATGAAAAATGGGTTGAAGAAAGGCTTAAAAGCCCATTCAGAAGAGCAGACTGAGATAGAGGCTTTTTCCACTTGTAAGCCTCTATGAGTTGGAAGTGTTAGAGGCAGACCGCAAACTGATACTGGTAGATTATAGAGACGGTAGACCCGTGTTCAGACTCCGTGTGAAGTAGACTCATTATGCGTGTATACGATAGCGCATGGCTAGCACGAATTGTGAGAGGTTTAAAATACTGATGGCGATCACACTATCTCCATAAAGGTGGGCGGCAGATTTAGCTTATTTAGAGTAACAACTTAAGCCGTGCATACTCTGAGGCAAGCATAGAATCCTAGAGAATAGACTTCAGACCATGAGCGTGAGATGTACTATTTAATCTATTCTCCACCTTCAACTTTATCTTCTTGGAAAATAAGATATAGGTTTACCATCGTATAAACCCTATTTTAAAACATAATCCTTTTAATGTTGCTTAACTATCACTTAACTGAGCGACTATGCCTAAGAAGAGGAAGTCTAGAGGTCGTAGTAAGGGGACGAAGGGTAGGACTGAGCTTGTAGAGTGTGACAACTGTGGAGCACTCGTACCTAGAGATAAGATTAAACGGGTTACAGTAAGGGTCTCACCCGTCGACGCACAACTTGCCAAAGAGCTTAAAGCAAAAGGAGCATACATAAGCTCCTACACAACCGTTAAAAACTACTGCGTCTCTTGCGCCGTCCATTACGGGATTGTAAAAGTCAGGTCTAGGGAAGAACGAAAGCTCATCAGACCATTAGGGAGGTAATGGTTAAATTTTTGAAATAAAAGCCCAATTTTCAACGTTTAAGAGCGAATTGCCGAACCTACCGTAGTACTCAATGCAGACGTACTTATGAGCCATTCCTTTGTCGAAATACTTTTTCCTGAAATTTCGACTGTAGTGGCTCCTAGTACTCCACCCAACCTATAGAGGGGAGGGCGCGATTTTACAGGAAAATGTCTATTAACAACTTCTTAGAAGGTAAAGTTAGTGATAGGGATTTGGCGTATAAACGCCTCGTCAGAAAGTTGACAGTTGAAAACATCTGGATGTATGTGTTGAGGATGTTGCTGGAGAGACCGCTCTACGCTTACGAGATTAGGAATATTCTTAAGAGTAGATTCGGCTTCAACGTGGCGACAATAACCACGTATATGGTTCTATACAAGATGGAACGGGAGGGTTTGATCAAGAAGACCACTAAAAGAGAAAGTGGTCGAAGACAGTATTACAAGATTACACCACTCGGCTTGAAAACTTTAAAGGATGGGCTTTCACTTCTCGAAAAAACCCTTAAAAATTTAACCCTACCTGAGTCTTCTATAAGCATAAACAATCCTCTGAATGATCGTGACAAGAGATAGAATTGCTAAAACCCAGATACCGATTTCTATGACGTTTAAAAGCCCCGAGAGGGCTATTATTAAAATCCGCTCTCCCCTCTCGATAAGACCGACTCCTGACATTTCCAACCCTAAAGACTCCGCCTTAGCCCTCACATAACTCGTTAAAAGTGAGCCTACTAGTGATACAACGCCCGGCTCTATCGACACCCTTCCACTTAACATTAAACCCCCTATTATAGCGGAGTCTGAAAACCTATCTATCGTAGAGTCTAGAAAGGATCCTAAACGGTCTGCTGTACCAGTTGCTCTAGCTACAGCACCATCAAGCATATCTAAAAAACCTGAAACTAAGACTAGAATTGAAGCCGTGTAAAGCCCCAGCCCTCCTCGAACATTATACATTAAAGCACTAAGCACGGCTACGATTAAACCCATGACGCTTAAACACTCAGCTTTGAAGCCGAATTTGACTAATAGACTCGCTAAAATACTCGTAAACTTCTCAACGACAGCCCTTATCCTATTTAACATACCGTTAAATACAATTGTCAAGCCACTATTATAGTTTATTAAGACTGCTTTTATACGGCTAATACGCCTCAAAAATTAGAAACTGTTATCTCTCCGAATTTCAATTGAAATCCATTGTAAGCTCAACCCTCTTTAAAAGTCACAGCGAAAAATTCTTGGAGCAATCTTTATAAAAACATATTAATTTAATTAAACATGCCCGGGGTAGCTCAGCCTGGTAGAGCTTCCGGCTGTAGACCTCGCCACAACTGGCGTAGGTCACTCAGCTTACCAGGCGGACAGAAACCGGAGTGTCGTCGGTTCAAATCCGGCCCCCGGGACTTAAATTCTCCCATGAAGGTGTAGGAACTACAGAGACTGTTTAAAAGGTCTACCTCAAGTCATATACGGATAATATATGTGCGTATCTGCTAAGTCTTATAACCACTAAACTAGAACTATTTAATCGGGTGGAACTGTGATAGTTGACTGTCATGTTCATAGTTTAGGTGTTGAAAAAGTTGACGCTATTTTAAAGGGTATGGATAAGGCTGGGATAGATAGAGCAGTCATATTTTCACCATATCCATCACCCTACATGGGCAGGGAGGAGAGGATAATCCCGAGGACGATGGCAGGTGTTACTAGACATCTAGAGTTCAGCTATCCAAATGTTACGTCTGAAAAACAGAGGGAGGCTGTGGAGTTTATAGCAGGAATTCAGAGGGAGGCGCCTGATAGGGTTGTAGGCTTCATTTGGCTTGAGCCGAGGCTTAAAGATGCTGTTCAAATCCTAGAATGGGCCGTCACGTCTAAAGAGTTGAAGGGAGTTAAAATGATACCTGATCACTGGTATCCCTACGACGAATTCATGTATCCAATCTACAGGAAGGCCGAAGAGCTAAATATTCCAATACTATTCCACTCCGGGATACTATACGGCTTTAAAGACTCTTCGAGATTCTGTAGACCAGTAAACTATGAAGTTCTACTGAGCTTTCCAAATCTTAGATTCGCCTTAGCCCATGTAAGCTGGCCATGGGTGGACGAGTGTATAGCCCTATGGGGGAGGTTTAGAGCTGCGCTTGAAGAAGTTGAAGGTGAACGTAAAGAGGTTCAAATGTTTATAGATGCTACACCGGGAACGCCGCTAATATACCGGAAAGACGCCCTTCAAAAGGTCATGGCCTTCGGCGCCGAGGATTATATCATGTTTGGCACCGACTGTACAGCGGGTAGATTGGAATATGGAAAGTACCATATTGAAAGAGACGTAGCCATTCTACATCAAGTCATAGGCGTATCGAAGGATACAGCCGATAAATTCCTAGGCAAAAACGCACTGAGGTTTCTAGGCTTAAAGTAGATGGGAGGGTTCTGAAGTTGAAATGGGAAGAGCTTACGGCTGACGAGCTTGCAGAACTCTCTAAGAGGGATGACGTGGTAGTCGTTATTCCAATAGGCTCTCTTGAAAAGCACGGCCCCCACCTCCCTCTTGGAACAGATGGATTAACGGTTTACGAAATAGCCTTAAAAGCCTCTGAAATAGAGCCCTGTATAATACTGCCACCGCTATTCTACAGCTACGTAGCAGATATGCGTCAATTCCCCGGCGCCATAAACATAAGGGAAGACCTACTCCTCAACCTCCTAGAAAACATATGTGAGGAAGTTTCCAGAAACGGTTTTAAGAAAATACTCATAGTAAACGGCCACGGGGGAAACGTAAGCCTCTTGAGGCTTTTCACAGCCAGTAGACTTACCAAGAGAACGGATTATTCGTTATATGTTTTAGCCGAACCTTGGGCATTTGAGCAGAAGGTTTTACAGGAGATAAAGGAGACAGATGAAATAGGACATGCATGTGAAATAGAGACAAGCTTTATGCTGTATCTCCGCCCAGAGCTTTGCAGAATGGAGCGTGTTAAACCAGCTAAAACCAAGCCTAGACCTTTAAGCGGCATACCAACTATCACACCAGTAGATTGGGTTGTCTACTGCCCCGAGGGATATGTAGGCGACCCTGGGAAGGCGACTAAAGAGAAGGGTAGGAAGCTCGTAGAAGCCTTTATAAACGGACTCGTTGAAACGATTAGGAAAATAAAGGAGGATAAAGTCGTAGGTGAAACTGTAAAGCTCTTAGGCCTCGATAAACTTTAAATTTCATACCTCTCCAAGAATTTTTTACCACGTTTTATGGATTCTACGACCTCGATACCCGTTTCATCTTCTATAGCGAACCAGCCTTTATAGCCAATTTCCCTTAAAGCGGCTATGTAACTATCCCATGGAACGAGCCCTTCGCCAACTGTAGCTCTCCTAGTCTTAGGATTATGATCCTTAGCATGCGTATGAACTATCCAGCTTCCAAGTATTCTAACACCCTTAACGACTTCATCAACTCCAAAATGTAGCATATTAGCCGGGTCATAGTTCACTTTAAGTACACCACTTCCGACGTCTTCTAAGAAGTCTTTTAACACGTCGGCAGGCTCCATACCCGTTTCTATACAGAAAAATGCACCAACATCCTCACCATACTTAGCTATTTCAGACAAGCTTCTCTTTATAACCGCGTATACCGGGTTGCTTTTATCTCTAGGAATTCTACCCGGATGCGTTGTAACAATCGGCGAACCCATATCAGCCGCCAGCTTTAAAGCCTTCTTAGTCTTCTCAATACGCTTATCCAACCCCTCCTCCTCATTCAATCCTCCGAACCTAGTTGGACCGGAAAGTTGAGCACAGAAGCCGGATATTTCAAGCCCGTAGGATTGAATAAGCTCTCTGATTTCAAACCTAAGCTTACTATCGCATCTATCAGGGTCTAAGACGCAAGGCAATGTTGGACTATAATCTACACACCACAATTGAACACCTTTAACGCCTATTTCAGCCGCAGTTCTAAGCTGATCTTCCAGAGTTTTAACGTCTGGAGATGCGCCTAAAGACCATAGAGCTAAACCTATCTTAAGCTTACCCATACATATCGGTAGAATATGCTCTAACGTTTAATATAAGCTTCATCTAAATCGAAAACATACAACTTCGAGCTGAAGAAAACTAGAAGAAGAGCCTACGCTCTTTCTCGGCCATTCTGGAGAAGTGTTCGTGCACTATCCTCCATACACCATCTCTTTTAAGAAGCACCATAGATACTCTCGATTTTATATCGAAATCCAACCGTCTAATCCTACCCCTGTAGGCTATGTAGAAGCTTGCTACAGCCACGTCACCCAATACGTCTATACGCCAACCGCTCACCTCATACTCATATTTTACAAGAACCTTCAAAGCCTTAGCTTCTTCATTTAAAGCGTTTTCACCCTCCAATCTAATGAAGGGGGGCCAATCGTCAAATTTAGTATAGAGGGTTTTATCAACAAGCTCTTCAACAGTCTTGGGGTCTCTATTCTTTATAGCCTCTATCCTCTTTAAAACCACATCCATAACGGCTTTCTGCTCTGGAGTTAGAAGCTTAACCTCCTCCTTAAGCCTAGCTCCACACCTAGAACAGTAGTTATCTTCCGCCGAAACTTGATACCCACACCTCGGACAGTAAGGCATCCCCCACACCTATGACGGCCAAAATTACAAGCACTCCTCCTCTGTATAAGCGTTTGCCTTCGAAAACTCAACCTATGAGA
>Ga0185307_1000735_pt1 | contig 19815 bp, 17 predicted proteins | sample LHCtaG_FD_128010 | JGI IMG/M metagenome (GOLD analysis project Ga0185307, IMG submission 128010) | Hot spring microbial communities from Little Hot Creek, USA to study Microbial Dark Matter (Phase II) - LHC4sed_matched (SPADES... | ecosystem: Environmental > Aquatic > Thermal springs > Hot... | reverse complement strand
AAACGTTCCATCTGGGTTATAGACCTGCATTCCAATTAACTTACCACGAGGAACCATAGACAAGCACAGGCACCTGACTACGCATAATGATAGTTCTTGGCATTTATTAAGTTTTTAACGATTTTTAGCTGTTACTAAATTTCATGTTTTCGACAATTAAATGTTTTACCTAGCAAAACTCTGTAATCCGATGTTGACGGACTTAATAATGAAGCTTTTAATGAAAAGTTTTGTGAAGTTTACTTAAGTAATCTTTAGAAGAATCTTTCCAAGCTTGTTACTCCGATTATTTTTTCGAAGTCTAGATCTAATGCATCAAAGACTTGTTCAAAGGTTGACGTCAAGTATTCTACATACTTATCAACATCTACCTGGTCTTTACGGGCGAACTGTAGTGGTGTTACACCATCTTTATCTTTAGTTTTCACGTATTCGATGATGTCTCCTGAGCTTACTTGTATTCCTTTCTGGATCAGTTTCCTCGCGGCTTTAACATGTGGAGGCGTAGTCTTAACATACTTCTCTACACCCCTCGATAACATAACCCTAAATGATAAATCCTGAAGCTCAAACTCTCCATTCTTAAGCTTATTGTACCATGTTCTAACTATTTCGCGTATTGTGTCTTTCGCTTCCCTGAGACTATCCTCATCTTTGACTTCTTGGAGGACTCTAATCATTTCTTCAAATGCATCTTTAATGAATCTAGGTATATGCTTCTTCTTCCCAGTTAATCCCTTAACATCTACTACGCCTTTATCTGTTAATCCTAGATAATTCTTCTTCCTCATTGAGAAAACGATATAATTATACTTCTTATCTATCTCAAGGTCTAGACGTAGATTCTTCCTCGCCCAGTTAAGCATTTCTTCTATTGCTTCCTCATTTTTTGCTTTAAGGAAGAGTGAGTCTGTATCTCCATATATTACTTCGACATTCATTGATTTAGCTTTACTAATTGTTTCAAGGAATACATATCTAGCGATAGCTGTAGTACTCTCAGCAACTGGTGGACAGTATAGTGAGAAGCCTTCAAACCCGAAGACGCCGTAAGCAGCATTCAAGAATACTTTCAGAGCTCTCTGGACCACTCCATACCATCTTCTCTGAAGATCTTGCAGAGTTTTATCGCTACTTAATGGTTTATATATTCTAACTCTAATATCTCTTAAACATCCAATTAATTCACTCTGTATTCCTCTTCTCTTCTTACATATCCAGTGAGTAGTCTCTGGGACAATGTTATCTCGACATTCTTCATGTATGCATCTTACAGTCTCGTAGCTTAGATTCCACTCTTTCAGGATAGATGGATATAGAGAGGCAAAGTCTAAAACGATTACATTAAAATGTACTCCAGGTATAGGGTCGACGACTATTGCTCCCCTATACTTTTTTCCCTCGATAACAGGCTTAGTAGAGATTACCCCTTTCTCTTCTATTAGTTCATCAGACCTAGGTATAAGATATCCCCGCTTCCTATGCTCATAATATAGTAGACTCTTTATCCATCCTGAAACACCATGTCTACAAACATCTTCTATAGGCAGCCTGCTAATCCTAGAGATAACAATTAATAATTTTAGTAGTAGTTCATCATCAAATGTTAGTAGTTCATGGACGAGTAATGCATCGTAAAAACTATATCTTGCCAGCTCACTACTAGTTAGCTGGCTAATCGGTTTGTCTATTAATACTTTCCCCTTACCTATTAATGATTGAGCTATTGCCTCAAGCGTATGTTCTCTATACTTATTATCGAAAGCATATACTTGAATGCTCTTATTATTGAATAATCTATAGAGGTCTATGTGGATGCCTTTCCTTAACGAAGCCCCCTCTCTACCCAGCGTTATAGGTATTTTTTCCTTAGGGATCTTAAGCTGTTCACCTCTATGTCTAAGATACGGCATATCGAAATCATCACCATTAAACGTGGCCACTATGGGATATTCTTCAATTACTTCATAGACTTTCTTCAACATCTCAACTTCATCATCAAAAAACTTTACAGTAAACTCAGTATTTCCTTCTACCTCAGTGAAATTAGGAGTCTTCAAGAGATAGACTTCCCTTCTACCATCGCTTCCAACCATAGAAACTGCAACGACTTTATCTCTAGCCTTATCAGGAGATGGGACACGTGTAGCTATAGGTGAGAGAACCTCAATATCTATTGATAAATGTTTAAGCTTACACTGCTCCGCTTCCATTAATGTTATCCATTCTTCGATGATCTTTTTATCATCTTTTGATAAATCTGGAAAATATTTCTCGATTATCTTCCTAATCTTATCTCTATCCGGCTCAGCTGGTAAGAGTTTTCCATCATCTAGGCGGTATGGAATACTTGGTACAAGCTTCATATCATATAGATAACAGAGATGGTAGGGTATATCGGCTTCCCATGCCCTCAGCTTCTCTCTAATAGAATTTGATGTACCACCAATAGCTAGCGGGTCACTAGCATAAATCTTAGTAAGTTTCACCTCTCTATCTCTGAATAAATCATATTTCTTCTCAACCTCAATCTTTATTACTCCTTGAAGTTTAAGGTTCTCTACTTCTTCAGGGCTTTCCAAAACATAACAATACGGTTTATGGCCTGACTCATCATACAGAATCTCTACCTTGTTATCTTCCATATCTAAAAGCTTCAGGTATGCTTTACCTTCTCTACCATCATAAGCACACCCCAATAAGAAATAAGACTTAAACTTCAGATGCTCATCAAGACTAGTCTGACCCATCCTAAAGTTACAAGCATATGCTTACTTATTTCCTTTTATAAACATAGATACTTATCTATGAAAATATTAATAGGATAGCTCAAAGCTGATAAATGGGCTATAACGAGTGGACCCGGAAGCCATCATACTTTCTATAGAAGCTCTTAAACTGTGTCAGGAGACTGGTATCTCTCCTAGCTCCGCGTTATATCTTGTAGCAAAGAAAAAAAGATACACTATTAAAGAATTAAGAATGGCTAGGAAGATACTACATACCTACTCTATTTATAGGAAATCAGCTTCAAGATATCTAGAAAACATCATATCTGATTCTATGCTAGATTGGGTAAGTAAAACTATACTCGAACTTATTTCATCATGTATAATTGGTGGAATAGATTTTGGAGACATCACTATACTAGTATCTAAGTTAAGACAATCCATGGGTAAGAATTGGCCAGAAGAACTTGAAAAACATCTCGGCATCCTAAGATTAATCTATTCAAGACCTGAGGTGGAAGTAAATTATCCTATCTGGTTTACAAGATATCTAGAAAAAATAATGGGTAAGATGGATGCGGAATACTATCTAGATTTTCAAGATAGAGTTAACCCGCCAATATATGCATCGTTGAATATTCTAAAGATGGATAAAGAGAAGATTCTAAAATTAGCAGAAGAAAGAAATGTAGTCCTCAAAGAGGATAATAGAATCCCAGACATTTATCTTGTAGAGACTTCAAACACTAAAGGATTAAAAGACCTAATGAATCAAGGGCTAATAACTATACATGATTTCTCAAGCTATTATGCAGTAAAGATTTTGAAACCAAAGCCTAATGAACTTGTACTAGATGTATGCTCAGCTCCAGGAACCAAAACTTGGCTTACAGCATTGGAGATGAAGAATAAAGGGGTAATCATATCTATAGATTCATCATGGAAGAGGATTAAGAGCCAAGTGAAGAGAATGAATTTTCTCAATGTAAGAATAGTTGAAGTAATTCAAGCTGATGCTACGAAACCTCTACCAATAAGGCTTGAAGTAGATAAGGTGATAGTCGACCCACCATGTAGCTCTACTGGACTAATATGGAGGGAACCATTCTATAGATGGGTGATTAAGCCTAGACATATTAAAATGTTCTCAAACTTCCAGTCAAAAATACTTCAAAACTCATCTAGACACGTTAAGCAGGGAGGATACCTAATATACTCAACATGCAGTATAACAATCGAAGAAAATGAGCACGTTGTAGAAGATTTTCTAAGAATAAATCCTAACTTTGAATTAGTAGAACCGTCTCTAAGCATAGGTTCGCATGGTTTAAGAGGTCTAGCTGAAGCTCGTAGACTCTACCCACATACTGATATGTGTAATGGGTTCTTTATTGCATTGTTCATGAGAAGATACTAATATAATTAGGTCGTTGATGAAAATATTAGCATAGTTTACTATTAATGATCTAATCATTGGAAAAAGCAAATTTCTCAAATATCCTAGATTAAATACACCTCTAGATTAATGTCTAGGCTTAATGTAAAGAGTGTGGTAACTGAGCTATCAGAGAATAACATAAGAACAATATTAATGCCGTGGCAGTAATGGATAAATTTTTCCATTATTCACTTAGAATGCATATGCTTAGTAGAGTAAAAAACATACTGCCACTCATATAAATACGATAACGTTGGTGGAAAGGTAAAGTACGCTAGCCATACTGATGAAAATGTTGTTACAAAAGATATAATCGGCATTATAGGAGTAACAGAACATATTAAAGGACTAAATTCGTAAGAGTAGAATTATGATGGCGCATATGGAGATATAGTTAATTTACTGCTTTGCCTACGTCTTCTAGAAATCTCTTAATCGCAGAAATAATTCCGGGAAATTATCTTTCACCAGCTTTTTCAGCTAGTTCTATATTGCTTATATTTTTGCTGCGAAGCCATTTCCTGATCCCATCTTTTGATGGATCCACATTTTCTCCACAGAATAATTCTACAACTTGAGCTAAATTTTCTTCAATACTTTTCTTAAAGCCATTGATCACCATGTATATCCTTGAAGTTTTTACCCCTCTTTTTAACTTCTAACATGTAGGCATACTCATCAATCTTAGTAAAGTCTTCTAATTCAAAACCATACTCTTTAGTGGCTCTTCTTAAGTATTTCTCACCTTCAACATCTTCACGATCAATAACTATCATGTAGTTAATGGGTGAGGCAACGTAATCCATTAATTTAATTATAGCTTTAAGAACTTTTGGTAAAACTATCAAACGCTCAACAAATGGTGTTGAAAGCACTACTTTATGATCAAACTTAAATGCAATAGTTTTAAACACTCTCTTATCTAACGATCCATCCCCCAAAGATAACATAGGCTTGAAGCATTTCTCGAGAAGCTTCGACTAATTTCATATCTGTAGTTCTTCTATAATTCTTCTAATGTCAATCTTGGATTCAGGTAAGTTTTTAACTTCGTCTAATGTAAATTGACGGGATTGAATGATTCCATTGCTCCTCCTTAATGTAAATATCTTGCAGTCAGCTGGATTTATCGTAATGAGGGGTCTTAGGAGATCTATGCTCCGTGTTTTTATAAAGAGTTTGATCTTGTTAAGCTGAGCAACGTCTATCATAAAGCTGAGTATCTTCTCAAGCCCTGTTGGATGCTGATGTACCTCGGGATCTTCTATTAAAGCGACTGTTGATTCATGGTTGATAATATTAAGGCTAAGGATATAGATGTTCTTGCTCCATTACCAAGATAATCAATCCTTACAGTCGTTCATGAAAGACCAACTATTAAAGAATTTTTACCTAAGCCTGTCGAAATATGTGACATTAATTCAGAGTCTGGTTCATAAGCTTCTCTTACAAGGTTAACAACTATCTTGTCCAATCTTCTTTTAAATACTCTTGGTCAAACAATTTCTTCGATTAAATTCATTCGCGTGTAGAGCATCCCATCAATTAGGGCACAATCTCTTAAGAATTCTATTTCTTCTTTAAAAAATTAAGAAGTTTAACGAAGCCTGATTTCATTATAACATTATTCTTTTCATCAATAACTACCCTTCAGGATTTACATAATGTTGATTACTTTTAAGAAAGACCATCTTATTCGTAGTGGCTGAAGCAAGTTTTTCATGAATTACGTATGGCATTATGAAATTCATAGTTTTGCCTGAGCTAAAGCTTAACATGAATTCTATGTTTTTGTTCAGTATCTATAGAGCACCATAGAAAACTTCTCGACTCATTCCAGCTTCCCTTCCCTGTTCTTCTATACGCGATTACATCAAGTTTGTTTTGTCTCCTTATGTTATCAATAAATTCAGCCAATGCCGAGGCAGCATATATTGCTTCAAGAATAGTTGATTTCCCAGCTCCATTAGCTCCGATAATGATATTTATGTCTATGAGCTCTTCAATCTTCCCAGTTTTTTATTCCTTTAAAATTACTGATTGAAAGAGATGTTATCAATAGTATTCTCCTCTGCCTAAAAATAATTCTGAATAACTATTAAGATCATACCCTAAAGATTCCTAGAAAGACCTCACCTTAAATAAAAATCTTTACTTGTAGATTATGCCATGTTTTAAGCAGAGAATAGCAACTCCGACTTAGCATTGTATTTATAGTTGTTTAGAGATTTAGTTCCTAGAGATAACGTGGAGACTTCATTAAGGAAAGTAGTTTGGGGTGTGTAGGTAATGTCTCAAGATTATGAAGAGTTGAAGCGGATGTTCTCATTCCCCGTTGAGTTGAGATATGAAGGTAGAGCTAGGTTTCTATCTCCTCTCTTATCGAATAGTAGAGATTTTGCCCCCTCTTCTCTTCCTGCTTTCTTTAATCCAGCCTCGAAATTGAGTAGAGATATAGCAGTACTCTTCTTGAAAGCTTACTTTAAGGATGGGAAGATAACTCTCTGTGAGCCTCTTGCAGGTACTGGTGTTAGGAGTATTAGGATTATCTTAGAGACTGGTTTAGTGGATTATGCTTTAGCCAATGATATTTCTAAGAATGCATATGAATTGATTAAAGTAAATGCTAAGCTAAACAACGTTGAAGATAAGCTTGAAGCATCCAATCTCGATGCAAATGAACTACTTGCATCTAGAGGTAGAGGTAAACCCAGATTCAATTATGTTGATGTAGATCCTGCTGGCTCTCCTGCAAGATTTATAGAGAATAGTTTTAGAGGATGTGGGAGAAACTCTATTCTCGGAGCTACAGCAACCGACCTCTCAGCATTAACAGGGTCTAAGCCACTCTCATGCTTGAGAAAATACGATTCATACCCTGTGAAAACTCCTTTCTTAAAAGAAGTAGCTATAAGAGTCCTAGTAGGCTTCATGGTTAGAACAGCTTCTAGAATAGGATTAGCCGCTGAACCAATCTTTGCATTCCTAAAAGATTACTATATCAGAGTCTTTGTAAAAGTCTCTCCAGGGATAGACCGTGCCAAGAAGACTCTTAAACAGATCGGCTGGATATCTTATTGTCCTAGATGCCTAGCATTATATACATATAGGATTAATGACGTGCCAGTATCTTCATGTAGTAGATGCTTATCACCCCTACCTTCTGCTGGTCCTCTATGGCTTGGAAAGCTATTTAGTGAAGAAATAGTTAGGAAGATGATTGAACATGCTTATGGGGGGCTTGATATCTATCGTGAAGCAGCGAGTTTACTAGAATATATGCTGAATGAAGATACATCATTGATAGGCTACTACCCTGTAAATACAATATCATCTATTCTTAAGGTAAACCCTGTTAAACCTAGAATAGTAATAGATAAATTAAGAGATAGAGGATACAGAGCATCTTTAACACATCTAGACTATTCTGCTTTTAAGACCGATGCACCACCCGAAATAATTAAGGATGTTTTCTTATCTCTCTCTAGGGGATAAGAGAGAATCATGCTTGCTTAGCTTTATTATGCTTAAATTTCAAGTAACGAGTAATCTACATCCTTAAATTAACTGTAGCAATTGAATTCTATGGTATAGAATGGTTCGAAACTGGGCTGGAGAAGCATATAGAGATATTTTTAGGAGGAGAGCTAAGATTGAAGGTTTCAGGTCTAGAGCAGCTTATAAACTGCTTGAAGCAAATAAGAGGTTTAGATTGATTATGGAAGGCGACATTGTTGTAGAGCTTGGAGCATGGCCTGGAGGTATGGCTCAAGCAGCATCCAGACTTGTTGGAGAAACAGGTTTAGTAATAGCTGTAGATATCAGAAAATTTAAAGTATTCAGTGAGTCAAATATAATCACTATTCAATCAGACATTCTTGAAGAAGATACTATACAAAAGATATTACAAGTACTAAATGGGAAACAAGTGGATGTGGTTATCTCTGATGCTTCTCCCAAGTTTACAGGAATTAGAGATGTAGATATTGCTAGGCAGATAGAGCTAACAGAAAAATCATATCATATCTCTCTCAAGTTAGTTAAAAGAGGAGGTTCAATAATGTTGAAAGCATTAGAGTGCCGTGAGCTTCAACTGCTTGAAGAACAGATAAGGTCTTCTTTTAGTTATGTAAAGAGATTTATCCCTTCAGCTACGAGAAAGACAAGCTCAGAAATTTACCTCGTAGGTTTAAAAAGATATTGAGAATAATGGTTTCGAACTTAGTTTTCCTAAATACTTTTTGAGGAACTAGATGACGAGATTAGCCACTCTTCTATCCATACACAGGTATTCGGTGAAACCGTACCATGCTTACCACATACATTATTGTATATGCAGGACGGGCAGGGAGCACCCTTTATAGGTTCAAGGGTAACCTGCCTAATAAGTGGGACAAGCCTTCTAGTCCACCGGTCTTTAGCAAATTCTTTAACTCTCTTTACTATTCCCTTCTTCTCTAATTTTATAGCAATCCTAGAACCCTCTCTACTAGTTACCCCAAGCTTATGCCATAATTCTGATTGGAGTAAACCTTTATCCTCATATTTAAGAAGAAGCTTTATGGCCTTTTCTTCAAGCTTACTAATTTTTTGAGGCAAAAAAGCACCCAGAAATAATACTCCCAACGTACTATATAAAAATACTTTCAAGACCAGCAGTCATACACAGTTGCAATTGCTCAACTGAAAGAAGATGTAAAAGTACCCGCATAATTAAAAGGAAAGGTATTAGGATATGTATGGAGATAAAACTTGCCCCCTAGAGTCAGTAAAGATTGATGAATTACATATGAATTTAAAAAGTTTAAAAATTGAGGGGGAGCTGGTTTGGCAACCCTAACAGCCTACATATATCTTATTCGTTATATCTCTGATTGGTTAACTACTTTCTAAGACTCATTAATCACTTGGTAGAGTTCTTTATATCTACTTCTAAGAGTTGTTGTACTTATTGAGGCTGTCCTAGCTAGTCTACGTTGATTTACTTTCTGACCAAGTATCTTGGCAGCTAAATAAATAGATGCAGCAGCTAAGCTATCAGGCTTCTTACCGCTTACCAACCCTACCTCCCCAGCTACTTTAATTATCTCGTTTGCAAGATGCTCTACTTCTCCTCTTAGATTTAATTGATTAATTATCTTAGAAACTACTACGCTGGTCTCCCAGACATCTCCTCTAATTTTTAAATCTTGAATTATTTTCTTATAGCATTTCCAGAACGACTTCTTGCTTATACCAGAAAGATTGATGAATTCTTTCATATTTCTTGGTATAGAAAATATCTTTGATGAAATATAGAGAGATGCAGCGGCCATGCCTCTATAGTTTCTTCCAAGCTTTAAATCCTTCCTCCATAGACGCCTAATAATTAATGCTGCATTTTCTTTAACACTTTCAGGTAACTGTATTTTCGAGGAGAGAGCATGTATAGCTGAGAGCGTTCTTATTAATGATTTATCGCCACTTTCAATAATATTCTTCTTCAATATCCTAGATATTTTGTCAGAATATGTACTACTCTCTAAGGCTGTGGTAGAGAATCCCATGTCATGTATTAGAAATGTTAAAGGTGCCCCCAGCCTCTCTTTGTCATTCTTCGTGAAGCTATAGCCCCTCCCTCCAAGTCTTCTATCCAGTATTTTATAGGAGACGATGAATCCACAGTTTGGACATACTATCTCTCCACTATCTTCATCTTGTATAAGAGTGCCGGCTCCACAATTTAGACAGCGGTCCATATAAATCACCTCGAACTTTTCTCTAAGATGTAGAAAGTCTCCCCTAGGTATCGTTTAGATAAGTTAACTATTCTAACTTCAGCGAATGGTTGAGAAGTAGGCCCGAAGATGTTTACTACTTCTCCCACTTCTCTAAGAGAGGAATCGTATACTTTTACACCAATCTTAGGGGTTCTCTCACATTTAATGACTAATTGATTTTTTACTATCTTCCATAGTACTCCGAGCCTTACTATTGTTAGCTTACTCGACACATTTTGTTATTCTCTTCTAATACTTTAAAGTTTATCTTAAGCAAAATTTTATGAGATAGATTACTTTGAATCTCATTTTCCAACGCTGTGAGATATTAATTATCTAAATTGGCCATCTATACTAAAAATGATTACTGAAGTAATACATACGAGTTCTCTCAAAAACTATGATTGTATTATTCAATATAGCTCATCTCTATTCTTTGTCCACATAGTAAGAAACGTCACACTTAATCATAGGATATCCATGACTACAATATCAATGCTCTATTTTCACAATCGTTGATATGAACTTCAATCATGCATAGCCTCCTCTGAATTGTTAAATGAGTCATAAGTGAAGCTGAAGTTTTCCAAGAATCCTATATTATAGGAAGATATTGGTGAAGAGCCTAGACCTTCTCTCTACATTCCTCAAGAAAGCCCTAAGTATTATCCCGCTCTCTACATTTAACCTTCCTTAGAAGCTTACCTGCTAATACCTCATATATAATCCTGTTAGTAGATTTATCAGAATAGGATAGGCTTAGGTGAGGGATTAACCCTACACCTACCAATAAACTCCCTGATTAAGAATGAGGGAACATTGACTCCTCCTTTAACAACATGGCTAGTATATAGTTAGCTTTATATTAGCTCCATAAACATTTCTTCTAAGAAGTAATGGATACCCAGCTCGTTTTTCTTAATTCACCTTAGGGGTCTCTCAGCTTGCTGTTATGTGTAAATAGCGTTGAAGGATAGTTGTGGAAACCTATTTCTCACTACTTCTTATCAATGATTCTCCTCTTAGTTTCCATAGCCCTTTAGCTAGATCCTAGATTACTATACAGAATTCGCTAACTAATTGATCACTTATTAAAGGCTCATCAGTATACTTGAAGATGACAAGGCATGTTTCAATACTTCTTTCTTAACCCTCCTATGAGAAGTTTCACGTAACCTCCTCCCACTTTATATACTCTCATTAATCTTGATGCAGCCTTATAGGAATCAATAACTGTGCCGTCTGGTAGTTTAGGTAGCAACCCAAACTTCTCAGTAGCACTCATTGAATAAGGATCTTTGGGATATCTGTTTCGTAACCAGTATTAACTAGTGCGAGTAAATCTAGTGATGCATCGTTATCTTACTCTGACTTTAACCCTGACCCTCATGATGCACCAGCCTTAAAGGACTAATATATCCCACCCTCTTCTTAACCGAGAGCCTCATTGGCTTAACATACCAAACCCTTAAACCTGCAACCACACTAGTTAAGGTTTAGCAAGCGGGAGGCTATTAAGCTTTCATTTAATCTTGATGGTGTCCAGATAAGAGGATATGTTTTAACTACATGGATACGATAGCTATGGTTTCTAGCTACTTTAAACGTAATAAGGAAGTAGAGGGTAGAATTGCTTGAAAAGAATAAAATAATAACATAAAGATGATGTGTATTTAGATATGTAGAAGTATGGTAGCTGCAAGGATAGCTTCATTGAGTTAGCATTTTAAGGCGATGAGCTAGGATCTTAACTAGAGAATTCTTATTCATTGGTTTATCAGGCTTGATTACTACCTTGCCTGTTTTAACCCACCACATTGATGGGTGTGCTCCACCCTCTAATTCAAACTTCCATCCTAAGCTTTTAGCGGCTTCAATAATCTTCTCGACAGAAGGGTTCTTAACAGCTAGGCTAAGGGGTACACGTCTACATCTAGACCTTGGGACACTCTTATCAAAATATATCGGCCAAATAACGTAGCCATCCCGCTTAATCATTCTGCTGTCACCCCTCTCTACCCATCCTTCTTAGTTTTTATCTATATAGATATTTTAAGGCTTCTCAGAATATCTCGGTTATTTTTACCGAAAAACATTCATGTTTGAGCATCTTAGGAGATTAATACTGAGTAGAAGTCCAGTCATACTTTAGTTAAGAGTATCTATTAATCAATTTTATATCCTCGGAAAGTAGTATAATCCTACTCTAGCATACCTCTTACTCTTTAAGTAATATAGCATTTATTATTCCATCCTGACCAGGCCTCGATGTTACTCTTGCTTTACCGGCCTCTGTCTCAATTATAGCGCCTTTTGTTATGACTCCTCTCCTCTCATAATCTCTACTAGCCTTGTTTGCGATTACTCGTAGTATCTTTACTTTCTTACATATTCCCGTCTCAGAATCAACAACGTTTGCATAGTAGTCTGAGACAAGTGAATATTTTAAACCTCCGCCTCTCTGCCTCTTAGTTTTAACTTCTCTATCACCGATTAAAGTTAAAACTGGGTCTCCACCTCTTTCATACCTCCTCTTCTTCCTGTATGGACGCTTCTTTCCACCTGTAGACTTTCTCTTATGAAGATCCCAGTGCCACTGAACCATCTATATCAGATAATCTTTTGAGAAAGCCGTATTTAATGATAAAGCCGATATATGATTTCAAAAATAACGCTTAACTAAAGTTATCTGGAAGAGTAATCTATTGCTGTCTTTCAAGTTTCTCTACATTCTTGATCTCTAATATTTCCTTTGAATCTACTTTTCCAGCTTTCTTTCCATCTTCATCCATTCTTGATATTAATAATTTCTTAATAGCTGAAGGATTGTTAGGTACTCCTAAGTAATCAGCAAGCAATTGGGTTGTCTTTAAGATCCTAGTCTTTCCTTTCTCTTCTGCTTCTACCAGCCCTTTCTCTATTAGGATCTTTATGTGTTTGTATGCTGAGTTTCCTCTAACTGATGCAACCTTGCTTTGTTCAATTGGTTGGTGATAAGCTATGAATGATAATGTCCTCATGATACCTCTACTAAACAATGGTCTCTTCACATACTTCTTAACCAACTCATGATATTCTCTTCTAAGCCTTAAGTAGAATCTCTCTCCTGGAAGCTCTACTAATTCAATTGCACCCTCACTATCATTATATTTCTTCATTAGTTCCCTTACGGCTGATATTACTTTCTCTTTCTTTCTAATTCCACATATGCTAAGTAGCTCTCTAACATCAACTGGTTTCGATGCAGCGAAGAGTAATGCCTCAATTCTCGTAATGACTTCTTTAAGGCTTTTTTCAACCAATCCACTTCACCATAATCTTGCCGGTTTCCTCATCTTGTAGTATCTCTATAACGCCTCTAGCAGCTGCAAAAAGTAGTAGTATAAATCGTCGAACAGCTTCAATCCTATCAACATCTTCTATCAAAGCTTTAAATTCTATTATTTCGTGTTCTACAAAAATATCTTTAAGAGTATCAATGAATTTCTCAATCCTCTCCTCTAATTTTACCAGATAATCTTCAAAACTTAAATCTATAAATGTTTGTAATACTTGGGGGGCATTTTCAGTTTTAGTCTTCTGATAGAGTATACTTTCAAGAGATTTGGCTAGGTCTTGAATAGTTAATATCATGAATTCTGGAGGTATGGGCAGGTCAATCGGGTGGGGAATAATTAACTGAGGTTTTTCCTTAGGTTGGCTAGGCATATCTAGTCTAAGTAGTTTCTCAGCCTTCAATCTATGAATAGTTGCTGCAGAGTATAATGCTATACCACAAGGGTTTAAATCTACGATTTCGAGCTTCTTAAGTTCTTCTATTAGTGCTCTAATAATTTTTACTAGATTTACCTCCCAAGGTCTTACTTTCTCGATTCTAGTTACATCGAACAATACCTTCCATCTGGGGTCGCTCCAGATAGTGATCGTTTTCTCACTCATGAACCGCTACCTCATCAATATTCATCTTAACAATTCTTGATTCACTACTTCTATTATATACTCCTATTAACTGGTCTGCTTTCTCAGCGATAACATCCTTCAAGCTTATAACTATTATCTGGGTTTTCTTAGACATTTCCTTAAATAGTTCAGCTAATTTGATACTATACTGAACATCCATATGTGCATCTACTTCATCGAAGATGTAGAACTCCGCTGGTGTTAATCCTTGAAGAGCTAAGAGTAAAGCTACAGCTGCAATAGATTTTTCTCCTCCACTAGCGCTTCTAGCAGATCTTGCGGATTTTCCTGGGAATTTCAAAATCATTTCTACTCCTTTACTGAATGGATTCTCTGGGTCTTCTAGTTTAAGCCATGCTTGTCCACCGGTCAGCATAAAGAAAAATCTTTCAAAGCTTTCCGATACCCTATTGAAGGTATTCATGAAGACTTTCTTCTTCTCTTCTTCAATCCAATTAATAAATCTCAATATTTCATCTCTTTCTTCTTCAATCTCTCGAATTCTCTGAGATCTCAACTTGTAATTTCCAATTATTTCTTCATACTGTTGAGGAGCTAACTGATTTATCTTCTCTAATTCCTTTAATTCTCTACTTAACTCATTTTCAATTTCTTCTATTTCTTCTCTAGGGACGTCAGGGAAATCTAGAGCTGGTAGAGAATTTAGTTCTTCCTTAATTTTCCTCGTTTCTGATTCCAGCTGACTCCTCCTAACAGCGATACTTAATCTCTTATTAGTTAATTCCTGAAGTCTAGATTCTATGTCTCTAAGTTCATTTCTAATGCTGGAGATAATTGAGGATAATTTTTCCAATTCGATTTTCTTTTGCTGAACATTAAAGATTGTAGAGTTTAATTGATCATTGTAATTTTTAAGATCAGCCTGGATTAAATTATATTGAGTCAGAATGTCTTCAAGCTTCCTTTCTAATTCTTGTTTTTCATTCTTCCTATTTTCTATCTTCAATTTTGTATTATTAATTTGAGCTTCCAATCTTTCATACTCTCTAATATATTCTTGGATCAGCCTGGAAGTTTCTCGGAGTTCTATCTCTATTTCTTTACGTATAGTAGAAATATTAAGAAATTCTTCTTCACTCTTCTTAACTTGGTTTTTTAAAGGCTGGATTTCAGACTTATCTGCCTGTTTTATTCTTCCTAATTCTTCAACGTATCTTTCTAGTTCTGATCGAGCCTCCAGTAATTCTTTCTTTAATTTAAGCTTTTCTAAGCTTAGAGATGCAAGCCTCAAGAAGCTGTTAAGTATTTCTTCTATGTTTTTATTAATTGCTATCTCTTTAAGTTCTTTTTCTATACTGACTTTATTTTTTTCATCATACAGTTGCCTCTTTTCTATTTCTATCAAGTGAAGATAGTTCTGTAACTCCTCAATTTTCATTTTAACCTGGTCTAATACTTTGAGTGATTCATTATACTCGTATTCTAGCTGGATAATATTCTGCTCCCTTACTATACTAGTAACTTCTATTCTTCCATCTGGATATGATATAATACCTCTACTATCTACTATTCTAATATTAGGATTCTGAGGGAACTCAATCTTCTTCTTAAATAATACGTTCTTTAGAAGTTGACTCAGTACTTCTTCAGCCCATTTCGTTTTAGGCTTGAAACCTTCAATTCTTAAGCGTCCTCTCTTAATCACTGTTTCAAGAGGGATGATCTTTATTTTTAACCCTGCTTGATGAAAGATCTCAGCTAACTGAATACCCATCTTCCAGCTATCAACGATGAGTGAGTGTATCCATCCAGAAGTTCCTGCTTCAAGTTTAACGAGCGTCTCATAATTTTCCACATCTATCCAATCTTCTAGAAACCCGTAAACTCCATCAACTTCATTTAGAATATGATTGACTTTCTCTTTCAATCTTCTTTTTTCTATGAATCCTAATGAAGCTATCGTCTGCGTTATTCTTAATAGGTTTTTCTCAATTTCTTGAGCTTTCAGTAATACATTCCTTAATCTATTATATTCCTCATCTAAATGTTCTAATTTCAACTCAAGTTTCTTTAACTTACTTAGATGTACCTTGTAGATCTCCAGTATTTTTCTTCTCTCTTGGATTTTCTGAGCGATGATATCCAGATTCTGAGAAAATTCTCCTTCTATAGATTCACTCTTCTTATCTATCTCATTGATTTTAACTTTAACAAGCTCAATTTCTTTCTCTAACCTATTTCTCTTCGAGATTGATTCTTCAATTTCTTTCTCTAATTTCTCCAGCTTATTCTTTAGCAAGTCTAGTTCTTGTTCACGGTTTCTCAATTCTTCGGATAAGCTAGTAAGATGTTCTTCTAGTGAATTATGTTTAGCTTTCTCATTAGTTAGCTTCTGTAAAGTTACCTCTTTTAAGTTTAAGCTTTCTTCTAGTAGCGTTTCTAGGTTTGTTATCTCGAAGTTAATGTTTCTTAGTCTTTCTGTGATGGTTGATTTTTCCGATGTTAGGTTTATTTCTTGTAGTCTTAAGTCTTCACGAATTTTCTCTATTTCTCTCATTCTTTCCTCGATTTCGGAAGTTTCTTTAGTAAGCCTAGTCCATTCTTCTTCTGCATTATTTAGTTCATTCATATACTGTGCTCTACTCTGTTCAATCTTTGTTATTTCTTCTTCGAGTTTAATTGATTCAGCGTCTAATTCTATTAATTCATTTTCTAATGTTTTTAAATTCTTTCTCAGTTTGATGGATCTTACAGCAGAAAGTATGTTCTCTATTTGTCTTCTCCTAAAGGCTTCGTTTCTCTCTCTTTGAAGCTGGGTTACCCTTGCTTTAACTTCTGATGTTCCAGCTTTAGCTATTGCAATGTTCTTCTCAGCTATCTGAAGTTGGTCTTCTGCCTCTTGCCTCTTCTTCTCATATTCTCCGATTCCTGATATATCTTCCAGTATTTTTCTCAATTCTATGTTGCTCATTTCTGCTATTGATGTTACAGATCCCTGAGGTACAATATTGAGACCAGATGGTTTTATATTCGCCATAGATAGTATTGTTAGTAGTTCTGCTCTGGAGACTTGTTTACCGTTGAGAAGATATTCGCTCTCTCCATTTCTATCAAGTCTTCTTGTTATAGTTACCTCAGGAGAGTCTACAGGAAGTACCCTTCTAGAATTATCTAGTGTTAAGGAGACTTTAGCTGTCATGTTTGGAGAATTATCATGGATTAGCTCAGACATCTTCCCTACTCTTAAGTTGTGTGCGCTAAGCTCTCCTAGTGCAAACCTTACAGCATCAAGTATATTCGATTTTCCTCCACCATTAGGTCCAGTAATTACAACGAGCCCCTTTTTGAATTCTATACTACTCTTCTTTGAGTTAAAGGATTTAAACCCTTGAATCGTTAACCTTTTAATATAAACCATTCTCGGCTGATACGGAAATAGCTAAAAACATATTAATATATCTTAGAAACAATGGGGTTCTTTAATACGGAGAGAAATAAACAGTCTTACCAATTATAACCTAGCCATTCTATTCGTAGGAGAGAATATAGATGTCTTCCAATGCCTTTATATTCATGATGCTGGACTAGAATTCGCCCAATAAATATAATTAGTACTCTTACTAAAAGGTTTTCCCAGAGCGTGGTCTGTATGGAGAGGTTAAAGAAGTTTCAAGGTTTGATGGAAGAATTAGGTTTTACATCTTTTATACTGACTTCACCTGCTAATATTTTTTACTTTACAGGGTTCATGTGTTCAGGATATCTTATCACTTCCTTGAATGGAGATTCTAAACTATATGTTTATCCTATTGATTATGAAGCAGCCCAGACATATTGTATTCAAGGAATTGAGATTGTTAAAATGAAGATTACCTCTAATATAAATGATGTTGTTTCAAGTCTACCAAATACTTTAAAGAAGAAAGTAGGATTCGATGAACTAGAGGTTGAGCAGTATCTTAAGGTTAAAGATTATGTTGAATTAGATCATTACCCTGAGCTTGTTTGGAGACTTCGAAGCATAAAGGATCCAGAAGAGATAAGTAGAATTACTAAAGCTGCGGAAATAACCTCTAAATGTATGGAGTTAGCCTCTGAGATTATTAGTGAAGGTGTTAGAGAATCAGAAGTTAAAGCAGAGATACTTGAGGAAATGATATTATCTGGAGCTGATAAGCCTGCTTTTGATATTATTGTTGCCTCTGGTCAGAAGACATCCCTACCACATGGTGGAGCAGGTGATAGAACAATTATGAAGGGGGATATTGTTATAGTGGATATAGGGTCATCCTACCATGGATACTGTGCAGATATGACGAGAACATTCTACATCGGTTCAAACCCGCCAGATGACATATCTGGTATGTACAATTTTATTCTTGATACGAAGAATCTAGTTGAAGAAAATACTAAATCATGGATTCTTGCTTCATCACTCGATGAAGTTGCAAGAACAATGATAAGCAATAAAGGATACGGTGAATACTTCGTTCACGGTCTCGGACATGGAATAGGAATAGAAGTTCATGAACCTCCAAAGATTAATCCTGTAAGCCAAGAAATACTACAAGAGAATAATGTAATAACCATTGAGCCTGGCATATATATTCCTAAGAAATTCGGCATACGTATTGAAGATACGCTCATCGTAGGTAGAGACAACATAGTAAAACTTACCTCTCATCCATACGATTTCACTATCTATTAAGCTCCAAGTCTTCTCTGCCTCTTTTGATATGTTCTTATGGCCCGCATAAGGTCTATTTTTCTAAACTCAGGCCAGTAGACATCTAGGAATACTAGCTCACTATATGCACATTGCCATAGTAGGAAGTTGCTTATTCTTTCTTCTCCAGATGTTCTAATTATTAAGTCTGGGTCATTTTTTGGGAGGTCGGCTGTGTAGAGATATTTCTCGACTACTTGCTCATTTATATCATCTATTTTTAATTCTCCTCTTAGAACTTTACTTGCAATACTCTTAGTAGCATCAACTATCTCAGCTCTCCCACCATATGCTACTGCAATATTTACAAAAAAGCTACAATAATTATTTGTTGCTTCTTCAAGCATCTCAAGAACACTTCTAACATCTTCTGGTATCAAATCTTTTCTCCCAATAACTTTTATTCTAACTTGATGTTTATGTATTCTTTCATCTTCAAGGTATTGCATAGCTTTTTCTTTCAGTAATTGGAAAAGTTTCTCTACTTCTCTGTTAGGACGTTTAAAGTTTTCAGTTGAAAAAACATAGAGTGTGATTATCTTAATTCCTAGGTCGAGACACCAATTTAATAATTCATCCACCTTCTCTGCTCCATATCTGTGGCCTTCCCATGGTTCAAATCCTTTCTCTAACGCCCACCTCCTATTACCATCAAGGATTAATGCTATGTGTGACGGCATTTCTCCATTCTTTATACTTTCATATAGCCATCTCTCATAAAGCTTGTAAGCTCCGAATAATTCTAGGATTCTCTTAAGTACCATGTTCAATAATTGTTATTCGATTCTATTTAAGCTTGAATAATAGCTTGCTTGTGTAAAATAATGAGGTTTTTACTTCCTACACCTAAGCCGTTCTCCTCTGATGCGAAATACTGGATATTTTTATCTTAATCTTATATTTTTATTTGTTTTGATCTGAAGAACCTGTCAACTACTAGGTAATACTCTTCCTTGAGTTTTTATTGTTGTATGTAGGTTTCTTGTTATTGCTATTGTTTTTGCATAGTCTTCTACTGATTGAATCCTCCATGTATTTATATTGTTGTAGAATCTCCTAGTCCTCTCCTTTAGGTATCCGAAGAGTCTCTCAACAATATTCCTCAAGCCTAATCTTTCATGCCTATACTATAGTCCAAGCCTATCTAGAGCCCATCTATACCATGGACTCTTATCAACTATTACTAGAGGCTTATCGATACATATCTTAGTCTCATCTACAGCCATGCATCTTCTATATCTT
>Ga0185307_1000733_pt1 | contig 19892 bp, 20 predicted proteins | sample LHCtaG_FD_128010 | JGI IMG/M metagenome (GOLD analysis project Ga0185307, IMG submission 128010) | Hot spring microbial communities from Little Hot Creek, USA to study Microbial Dark Matter (Phase II) - LHC4sed_matched (SPADES... | ecosystem: Environmental > Aquatic > Thermal springs > Hot... | reverse complement strand
CATTTCTAAAAATGAAGGCAGACGCAGAGTTTTTTAAGACGCTGCATTCATGCGGAAGGGTGGATGAACGAAAGATAAGCGTGGATCACGAAAAGAAGCGCATATACATAGACTATGTAACAAATACAGTCTACAGCGTTAATACGCAGTATGCTGGAAACTCTATCGGCTTTAAGAAGCTGGCTCTCCGCCTAACCATTCGAAAAGCTCATCGAGAAGGCTGGCTCGCAGAACACTTCATGATAATGGGCGTTCATGGACCAGGTGGACGGAAAACATATGTCGCTGGAGCCTTTCCAAGCGCCTGTGGAAAAACCTCGACGGCGATGCTTCCAGGCGAAACGATATTGGCGGATGACATAGCATATCTACGAAACATTGATGGGGTCTGCCGAGCAGTGAACGCCGAGGTTGGAATATTTGGGATCCTAAAGGACGTTAACCCAATTGATAGCCCGCTGCTCTATGAGGTGCTTACAAGCCCAAATGAGATAATCTTTTCAAATGTTCTGGTCAAGGACGCTAAGCCATGGTGGCTTGGAATGGGCTGTGAACTGCCAAATGAGGGCATAAACTTTTCAGGAAGATGGTGGAAGGGGAAAAATGGGCTAAATGGTAAGGAGATTCCTCCAGCAAGCGAGAATGCCCGCTACACGATATCCCTCAACGCGTTACCAAACTGTGACCCGGAGCTAGATAATCCCATGGGGGTTGAGCTGGGGGCGATAATCTTTGGCGGCCGCGATTACAGGGCTTATGTGCCAATTCAGCAGGGATATGGTTGGGAGCATGGGATAATAGCTTACGGCGCATCCCTCGAGACTGAAACGACATTCGCCATAACCGAGGAGCAAGGCAGATATGAGATTAACGTGATGAGCATACAGGACTTTGTCTCAATTCCACTTGGGCAATACATCAAAAATTATTTGGAGTTTGGTAAGAGGCTTAAGAGGCAGCCGCTTGTCTTCGGCGCCAACTACTTTCTGAGAGACTTGAGGACCGGCGAGTTCTTGAATAGCCGAAGTGATAAGCATGCCTGGGTGAAGTGGATAGATCTCCGCGTGCATGGAGAGGCCGGAGCGAGAAGGGCGCCTACAGGCCTAATTCCAGAATACAAGGATCTGGCTGAACTCTTCAAGCAGGTTTTAAACAAAGAGTATAGTATGGAGGATTATAGAAGGCAGTTCACTATAAGGGTGCCAGAAAATCTACGTAAAATTAAGCGTGTAAGAGAATTTTGGTCGACGCAGGTGACAGATGCTCCAAAAGAGCTATTTAATGTTCTAGATGAGCAGGAGAGGCGTTTAGTTAAGGCTAGAGAGGAATTCGGGAATTATATACCGCCAGACAAATTGAGGAGGAATAGCGTGAGCTACCCCGCTCTTTGATAGATCGCAGCCATTTTGAAAAAAACGCTTGAGGCGAGGCGCGCCATTTAACTATAGTCGACAGCCAAACTCAAGGCCGCGTCTGTAAAAGCAACGTAAAATTTTAATTCGAAGCAATTTTATTTTAGATTTAGGGGTGCAAGCGATGAGTAAATTTGTTTTTATGCTACTTCTCAACGATGTTTTAAGTAAGAGTAGGATTAGAGTTAAATTAAGCGAGATTGAGAGAAATCAGCTTTACGAAGAATTGATAAACTGTTTTGGTTTGGCTGGCGGATTAAATGTCTGTGAGGCTCTTGAAAGAGCGTGGCAGGACCCTTACAATAGGAGTAGGATTGAAGAGTTTATTCTCGCCTGGTTTAGGAGGAGAATGAAGAAGAGAATTGAGGGAGAATACAGAACTGGAATAGTTTAATATTTGCTGATGCCAATAAAGTGGAGCCAGGTTATGGAGAAAAATCCTAAAATCTTATTGAGGCGACTAATAGCTATGATCTTAGCGCTATTTAACCTGGCTCCATCAATAACAGTTATCCTCAATCCTCTTCTTTTCATAATGTTTTTCCCCTTGGGAATATATGCTTTTCTTTCATGGCCCTGGATCATATTAAAAGATATCCCAGATCCATTCCATCCGGGTGAAAGCTTGTATTGGCTTACCTATACAATACATGCCGAGAATAGCATACTGCTTCCATCGCTCTTCAGATGGGGTATTATAGACCTCTCGCTTACAATCTCCGGTTTAATCATATTTCTAGCCGCATTTACAACTTGGCTGGCAAATCTGAGAAAAGATGAAAATTTACTCACCTGCGGAGTATATGGAGTTAGTAGGCATCCGCAATATCTAGGAATTATTCTCTTAACACTTGGGTTATCAATTAGATCAAGTAGGCCAATATCGCTCATAGCATGGGCAACATTGCTCTTCAGCTATCTTTTTCTTGCAAGCTTAGAGGAGAAAAGCCTGCTTGAAACGTATGGCGAAAAATATGAAAAATACATGAAAAAAGTTGCCTTCATGATACCATTCCTGAAAGCTAGACTTCCAGAGTACCTGTCTCCAAAGAAACCCTATAGGTATGCCCTCCTCATCATGCTTAATTTAATCGCAACGTTCCTTATTATATCGTGTATGAGGGATGTTGTATGTGCCTTGAGATAATAATTGCCTAAACATCCTCCCTCTTAACTAATAGACTTCTCCCTATCTTGAGGGACGCTTCCTCCCTCGAGTTTTCTCTTCACATAAAGGATCCCTTTAACTGCATTTGCCAGACATCATTCTCTCTTTGAAATAAGCTTTTTGATCCCCTCTTCAAGCGTCACTTTAGCTTTAAATCCAAGAATTTTTTCGGCTTTTGTTGTATCTGCCAGCGTATGATAGACATAATTTTTGATTGGGTTAGGCTTATAGATTGGTTTTACATTTTTCCCCAGTAAACGATTGACTAAATCCACCACTTCATTGAAGCTATGTGCTACACCTGTCCCAACGTTGAAGATTTCACAGTCAAATTCTTTTTCAGCGGCAAGCATGAATGCTTCGACTACATCCTCAACGTATATGAAGTCCCGTGTTTGAGTTCCGTCGCCGAATATTACCGGGGGTTCATCGCGCTGTATTAACCAGAGAAACTGCGAAACAATGTTAGCGTATTCACCTTTATATTTCTCCTTAGGTCCATAAACGCTGAAGAGGCGTAAACCAACGGACTTGACTCTAAAAAGTAAATTGTATAGCTTCGATAGCCTCTCGATTGCATATCGGCATTCCGTATAATAGTCGGTTACATACGTTGGCATATCTTCACTATATGGGATTGGATTGCCATTATAGAGGCTGCTTGTACTCGCGTATACTATTTTGCTGCCATATTTTTTGGCGCATTCAAGAATGCTTATCGCGTCGTTTATTGCCTTGCCAACGAGATATGGGTCTCTTCTATACATTGGGGAAGAGGATGGTATACCTAAGTGAAATATTAACTCTACGCCGCGTACCAAGAGAGGAATTTTTTCGTAAGGCTCCTTAAAAAATTTCACATCCAGTCCATCAATGTTCTTCAAATTGCCTGTGCTGAGGTCATCAAAAACCGTTACATTATACCCTTCTTTAACAAGTCTTTCAACAAGATTACTTCCTATAAATCCACATCCGCCAGTTACTACAACATTATTCATAAGAACTGCTTCCCTCCTCCACCCGCTGATTACAGTTCTCAGCCACATTGGGCATGCAGGGATTTAAGACAGTAGTTCGTCTAAAATATTTCATCAATTCTAACTTCCCTACCGAGGCTTTCCGATTTATACGCCATGTCAATTATCTGCATAACTTTTAATCCATCTTCACCGGATGTTTTTGGCTGCCTATCATCCAAGCACGCTCTTACGAAGTCCTCGATAAGCATGTCTGAAATAGCTCGGCTAACACTTACATCGTAGGACACAGCTATTCCCTTCCCCTCCCTTTCGCTAAAATATGTGAAAGGCATCAGTTTAAGCCCACCCTTAGAGCCAAGAACTATAGCCTCCTGGTAGGAATTTATGTTCGCAGCCCAAGCTGTTTCAAAAGTGATCGCCAACCCATCTTTACATCTGACGAAAACAGAGGAATGCTCCTCAACATCATATTTTGCCTCTAGCTTTATTCTTCCTCCAACGCCCCTAAACATCACCGCATTTACGGAGAGTGGCTGCAGATTCTCTAAGAGAAAGAATGCCAAGTCAACATCGTAGCATCCTATATCCATTAACACGCCTCCGCCGGCTTTAGAAGAATCGAGAAACCACTTAGACTCCTTTAATATATCTATGCCCGGCCTCCCTCTACGCCGGATAGTTGTGAACCTAGCATAATATATTTTGCCAAGTTTCCCGCCGGAGATGTGCTGCTTAGCTAACTCCGCCTGCGGCGTTAGCCTCGACCTCGCACTGCAGATACCAAGTTTCACGCCAGCTTTCTTGCACGCATCAACCATCTTAGCCGCTTCCTTAAAGTTCATTGCCATAGGCTTCTCGCATAAAACATGTTTTCCAGCTGCAGCAGCGTCGCATGTTATTTCGGCGTGGTTAAATGGGGGTGTGGCAACTACAACGGCATCTATATCCTTCACATCCAGAAGGCTATGATAATCTTTAAAGCATTTTTCAACTTTAAACTTCTCCTCGGCGAATTTAAGCGCCTCCTCATTTATGTCCGCCACAGCCATAATCCTAGCATTCCTCTGATTCATGATGGCCTGGAGATGACTTCTCCCTATAACGCCAACTCCTATAACGCCGAAATTCAGCATTTCACCCATGTCATCCACCTAAACCCTTAAAATTAAGGTAAAATTAATCGATAATTAAACTTTTTTAATTCTTATAAACTTTCAAGACGTATTAATTACTGTCGGTGATTGCCATGGCTAGAATAAAAATTGCCTTGCAACTATGGTCTGTTCGTGAAGATTGCGCCCGCGACTTTAAAGGCACACTTAAGGCTGTAGCGGACATGGGGTACGAAGGCGTTGAGTTCGCCGGATACTATGGCTGGGCAGCTCGCGAGTTAAGAAGAACCCTTGATGATCTTGGGCTCGAGGTTGCTGGCGCACATATCAGCATAGACGCCTTATTAGGTGAAAAGCTGAGGGAGACTGTAGAATTTAACAAAACCTTAGGTAACAGGTACCTTATAGTTCCCGGGCTGCCGGAAGAGATGAGGAGGTCGAGAGACGCATGGCTTAAGACCGCCGACTTAATGAGCGAAATCTCAGATAAACTTGAGCCTGAGGGAATGTTTGTTGGCTACCATAATCATGTTGTTGAGTTTAGGCCGATAAACGATGATATACCTTGGTTTTTGTTCTTCGATAGGGCTAAGCCGAGGGTTGTAATGCAGCTGGATACTGGCCACGTACTACGCGCCGGCATAAGTCCAGATGGCATATTAGAGATTATTAAGCGTTACCCTGGCAGGGCGAAAACAGTTCATCTCAAAGACTACTCCTCTAAGAATGAGAAGGCGTTGCTGGGTGAAGGCGAGATGAAATGGAAAGAGTTTCTGAAAATCTGTGAATCTGTTGGTGGCACAGAATGGTACATAGTTGAGCAAGAATCATATCCTTATCCGCCACTAGAATGCGTCAAAAGGTGTCTAAACAACTTAAAGTCGATCCTTAAATAAGTATTACAGTAATCTCTTTTTTTCTTCTACTAAAGCGCTCAATGAGGATTGGAGAAGGGGCTTTAAGGCAAAATCATCCTCTTCTTTTTCTCATTCATCAAGTAGTTGAGCTCTACGACGGCAACGTTAAGGGGTTTCGGCAAAACCTAAAATCAACTTAGACACGAACCTCCAAATGGGTAAATAATAATGGAAGAGGGCAATCCATATGTTATTTCAATTGCCCTATTCAAAATTTATTTAAAGCGTAGATAAATGTTAGAGATGGAAATCACATAGCTTCAATGAAAGAATTTAGGTGAGGCCATGTCCGATATAAAAAGGTTTGTTTTTGACTGGATCGAGGATAATGAAGAGAGGATAATTGAGATAAGCAATAATATCTGGGAGTACGCTGAACTCGGCTTAGTTGAATACAGGTCCTCTAAGCTTCTAGCTGATGAACTTGAGAAGAATGGCTTCGAAGTTAAACGTGGAGTTGCAGGAATGCCAACGGCATTTGTAGCCAGCTTCGGTGAGGGGAAGCCGGTTATAGGAGTATTGGGCGAATACGATGCCCTACCGGGCCTATCTCAGAAGAAGGTTCCTTATAGAGAGCCTCTGGTTCCCGGTGGACCTGGACATGGATGCGGCCATAACATTTATGGGGCGAGCGGTCTTGCCGCCGCCGTAGCCGTGAAGGAGATTATGGAAAGGAGGAAGCTGAGTGGAACAATTAGATTTTATGGTTGTCCAGCTGAGGAGAATTTTGGCGGAAAAGTTTTCATGGTTAGAGATGGACTCTTCAGCGACGTGGATGCTGCCATCGGCCACCATCCGAGCTCTATGAATAGAGTTTCGCTGGCGAGCACTCTAGCCATTAATTCAGTTAGGTTCCACTTTTACGGTGTGGCTTCACATGCAGGTGCTTCTCCAGAGCGGGGTAGAAGCTCATTGGACGCCGTCGAATTAATGAATATTGGTGTAAACTACTTGAGGGAGCACATAATTCAGGATGCTAGAATACATTACATCATTGAGAGGGGAGGGGATCAACCAAATATTGTGCCATCTTATGCAAGAAGCTGGTATTATATGCGAGCACCCGAAAGAGAGCAGTTAGAGGAGATATATGAGTGGGTTCTCGATATAGCGAAGGGAGCCTCTATAATGACTAGAACTAAGCTGGAAGTAGAGTTTATTCAGGGCTGCTATAACCTGATCCCAAATAGGGTTATAGCTGAAGTAATAGTTCAAAATATGAGGGAAATAGGTGCTCCAAAATACGATCAAGATGAATTGGAATTTGCAAGCGAAATATCTAAGAGTATTCCCAGAGAGGAGAAAATATCCCAGCTGAAAAAGTCTAAGCGGCCGGACTGGGAGAAACTTGTTGACAAGCTTATTGACGACGGAACCCCCGATCCTTTAGGCGAGGGAGACATCTCGCATGGAAGCACGGATGTTGCAGATGTAAGCTGGCATACGCCTACAGTTGAGTTTAGCACAGCATCTTGGGTTTTAGGTACGCCTGGGCATTCCTGGCAGGCTGCAGCCCAGAGCGGAGTGAGTTTAGGCCACAAATCATCCATTTTTGCGGCAAAAGTTATGGCTGCCACAATACTGGACTTGCTCACAAAGAGGAACCTGATTGCTGAAGCAAAGGAGGAGCAAAAAAGAAGGATTGGAGACAAGAAATATAAGTCTCCACTTCCAGCAAATTATAAGCCGCCGATAGATTTCTGGGAGAAAAGGTGAGCTGCCCCGCCCTTTGAGGGGCGAGGTCTCCAGCGCTCGCCCGGGGCTCTACGCATCTGCCGGTTCAGGGGATAAAGCTCCGGGTTTTCCGGGCGCCCATCTTTATAAGATAACAACATATTCTAATCCTTCCATTACAGGCTTATAAACTGAAAACTTAGGGCAGGGCAGCTCGCTTGAAGATTATCTCCATTATTAAGTCCTCAGCAGTTCTCTTCACCGCCTCTCTGGAGTTCATAAGCGGTTTAAAGCCGAGCCCCTTCAGTTTGTCTATTTTCAAGGCTATTCTCTTCACATCTCCCGGCCACCCAACACCATGTAAGACTGGTTTAAAAATGTATTCTACATTCTCTAGCCCCATAATCTCCACAATTATGTCCGCTATATCCCTTACGGTTATCCAGTCCTCAGAGGAAACATTAAACACCTCAAAATAGCCCTTAGACCTCATGTAGGCGGTTATTGTTGCCTCCACAGCATCATCTATATAGATGTAGCTTCTAGATTGCGTTCCATCCCCCAGGATCTCAAGCCTACATGGGTTTCCTCGAAGCTTCATTATCAGATCATATATGACGCCGTGCCTAAGCCTAGGCCCAACAACATTAGCATAGCGCAGCACAACAATCCTAATCCCGTAAAGTCTACTATAGGCATGCATTAGGCTCTCGCATGCAGCTTTACTAGCGCCGTAAACCGAGACAGGTTTTAAAGGGGCGTCTTCGCCAACGGGGATCATTTCAGGCTCGCCGTAAACGCTGCTGGAGGACGCGAAGACGATCTCTCCAACACTATTTTTCCTCATAGCCTCGAGGAGGTTAAAGGTTGCAGCAATATTCTCATTAAAGTGGATATCGGGGTTTGTTGCGCTAACCCTAACCTCGGGATTAGCAGCGTAATGAAAGACTACATCAACATCTTTAACGTTATTGTAAACATCTTGGAGATTCTTTAAGTCAACGTTTAATACCTTCACACAACCATTGCCGCTGTGATGCGCTATATTCTCCATCCTACCGCTACTAAAATTATCTAAAATTTTAACACTCCAGCCCTCGGAGACAAGCCTGTCCACTAAATGGCTCCCAATGAAGCCGCCGCCGCCAGTTACCAACGCCTCCCGCATGATTTCACACCTCAACCTACAAGTTCTCATATTCCAACATAAAACGTTTAGCAGAGAGAGCTTCATAGTTGAAGACGGCATGGAGCTGGCGAAGCTTTACCACAGCCTAAACCTAAGGTGGAGGAGGGCAGCCAAAGTCGGAATACACGTAGCCTTATGCTACTCGGTCATCCCTGCAACAGCTCTGACCTCCTCCCCGCCCTAAAGGGCGAGGGTTCATGCTAGAGCGGGGAGGTTTGGGGCTACATCCCCTCTTTTCGAGGGTTTAGCCCTGGGCTGGGTCTCCGGCCCATTACCCCTCTCGGGGCTCGGGGTTATGGGTATGTGCATTTGAAGAGTCCTCTCTCTATTCTCTTCCCGCAGTTGTGTCCATGTAGCGGACATTTCGATGATGTATAGGCTTCATCTACGTAGACAACGGTAACGGCCCACAAAATAAGCAAACCAGAAGCATTTGTCGGCTCCGCGCTTATGCTCATATTCCTGCCTGCGGACTGCAGCGAATTTTGGGGCGTCGAAGCCCTCAAATCTGTGAGCCCACCCTCCGCCATCCCAATATAATATTGGGACGTTGGGAGAGAAATTTTTCACGCGATTTTTGGCGCCCATGCTGATGCGGCTCCACGGTGGTGATGGAAAATGTCGGAGGAGAAAAGAGGGATGTACCTTTCGTCGGCTTATTCGCCCACAGTTAGGGCAAATAAGCAGGCAGCCGTAACCAACTGCATAAACATATTCACAATCACAATATACATTTATATCTCCCACAATCCCACATACCTCAACTCATACGTGCTTCCTCTAGCATTGCAATTACTTTCCAGTTCAAAACCTTTATCCATAAAAGTCTGCCAATAGACTACCCATGGGCTAAGAGACGTAGGCCTGATCTAAGCCCATATGAATCCCTAAGAGGTATTCTCCAAAGTTCTTCGGTTGCTGCACATAATTCTGAAGCGGAAACCAAATTCGCGAACAAATCAGCATAATTATGGCTGAGCGGCGTGTAGGTGCGAACTTCCGTAATCTTAACGGCCTTTCCATTCGATGAGTCTATTTTAGGCATGCCTTTTCAGCCTCCCATCTAAGTTCCCCCACACGCGCATTTCATAAATCGCCGCGATTACAGAAGTCTTCATCTTCAACAGTATTTGATTCCTCGTCTACCAGCTATTTTTGGACGCCTCTCAACAGCATTACTAAGGATTCGCTTAAAATTTTGGTGGGCCGGGCCGGACTTGAACCGGCGACCTCAGCCTTTCTTAAATCTAAAAATATCATTCGTAAGGGCTGCCTCAGGTTCCTTTCGGAAAGTCCTAGCCACACTAGACTACCGGCCCCTTACCCTCTTATACATAGAACTCTCTGTAAAACTATTTAATTCTTTCTTTTTAAGTTTTGGAGAGATGGAAATCACTAGTTTTGCAGAGGCATTATTCCCTACTTACACAGGAGGGACGTGGCAACTTAAGTTCACCTCCTCATGTGGTTGTAGCATAGGGTGAATAGTTTTATTGTTAGGTTCCAGCATGCCATCGACCTCCTATATCTTTCGCTTCTGTTAAGCGGGTTTGATTGTGTTGAAGAATACCTTTATCCTCTGCTTGAATGACGAGTATACGGATTCTATTAGGTTTCTATCGCCGAAAGGGCTTCCAGCTTTTCCTTCGGGTTAGGCTTTATTGGTTCGCCCTCCAGCCCGTTCCGCTGGAAGCGTGGCTTACGCCACGAGGCCTCCAGCGTTCGCCCGGGGCTCTACGCATCTGCCGGTTCAGGGGATAAAGCTCCGGGTTTTCCGGGCGCCCATCTTTATAAGCAGCGGATGGAAAATTTTGGGAAAATCGGGAAGACTATTCTACTTTAATCTCATATCCCTTCTTTCTCGGGAAGGTTATCTCCAGTATCCCCCTCACGAACCTAGCTTTCGCCCCGCTTACCTCCACTGGAACCGGGAGGGGAACTCTACAGCAGAAGCATGTAAACTCTCCCCTCCTGTGACTGACGCCTAAATCCTCGAAATTTATCTTAACCCTTATGTCTGCCGTTATCTCTATTAGGTCATCTCTTATGGGGCTTATCCTAATGCTTTTTGGATCCGCTTTCGGTAGGTCAGCGGTCACAATAACCTTATCGCGGCTAACATAGACGTCACATAGCGGCTCAAGGGACTGCGATCTAACATCCCAGCTTGGCTTTTCCATAAGTCTCTCAACCATTTCATCCGTTAAAGTCTCAATCTCCTCAACATATTCACGTAGAAGATCGAAGATTGACCTTCTCCTTCTCACACTCATTTCATTCTCCTCCATAAGCCTACTCTACCTAATGTAGAAGCCTGGGACATCATATTCATGGGACTTTCTCATCTTAGCAAGCTCTGCTTGTGTCCTCCTCATCATGTCTCTCATAGTTAAGCGCACCTCCTCGCCCTTCTCCACTAGCTCAGAGACATCCACATTCATATTTGCTATTCTATTAAGCGCCCGTATAACTACCGAGGAGGCTTCTGGATCAGGATAATTATAGAATGTCTCTGCTAAAAGCGTTATCGCCGGAATATTTCTCTCCACGCAATATTTCAGGATCAGGGCTTGTGGACCAACGAGGAAACCTCTTTCTATAATCTCGACTTCGTTCTCCTTGAGAACTTTAATCATGGCATCGTTTGAGGCCGCTCCAAAAATTCTTATTTTCTCAAGTTCATGGCGGTTTGGAACGGGCAGCCCGCTTAAAGTGAATATTTTGTCAATCTTCTTTTTCCAGACCCAATTAATTATGCCTCTAATAACTGGATATATTGCGTCTGACGGAATAGCTATTTCAGAGTTCAGGACTGCAATGCCGTCGCCCATAAATATTCTTATAGGCGTCCTTGGAAGCCCATTCTCAAGCATAATTATTGGCGGAAGAAGGTCGGTTTCTATATAAGCGACTTCCTTAAGGTTCAGTTTGGAAATTATGTGCGCGGCGGCGATGGATCCCACTAAGCCAACATCTGGAAGACCGCAGATGATCTTTAAGCCCTCTGGGAAGTCTTTATACTCGATAACTTTAACCTCTCCGCTGAACAAATCAATCCTCCTGCCGAATAGAGTTTTTAGAATTATATCATTAAAAAGTTTTCTATAAAAATTTAATAGATGCGGCAGCTTGAGCTTGGCTGTCGACTAGTTAAGTTAAGAACTCAGCTTAAATGTCGCGCCTATCGCAGCCTCCATCGTTTAAGGTTCAGGCACCTCTTTGCAACCTAACCGGCCGAAAAATAATCCGCTAAGTTGCCGCGTTCAATTTTAACCTTCTTCATCAGGGGAAAAACGGCGCCTAAACTCATTTAGCGGCGGAAAACTTCCCTCCTCCCCACATCTTTAATCTTGTCGAAACCCTGTCAAATAGGTTCTCGTATATTTTTAAGGCTTCTCCGAGAGCTTTGTCCATGTTTATCTTTCCATCCTCAACTTCAGCCATTAATTGTTCAACGTATCGTCTCGTATCTGGTGTAACAAGCCTTTCGTCGACTTCCCTCAAGAGATTTATTAGATTTTCACCTAAACTGCTCAAATAGAAAGATCTACGTCTCTTCTCAGCGTATCCTCTTTCAACAATGATCTGCGGATAATCCGCTCTCGTAGCGTCGGTTCCAATAGAGTTTTTCTCTAGAAGCCTAAGTAGCTCAGACTCCGTTAGACGCGGCGGCGGCTTAGTCTCCTTCTCCCTAAGCTCGACCTTAATAACTGGCAGCTTCTCACCCACATGTAACTCCGGAATCCAAATTGTGTCTTTAGGTTTAAAGTATGGGAACATAGAGTAGAAGCCCTCATCAACGAAGTATCTGCCTGTCGCGTCCATCTTGATTTCATTGACGTTAACACTTAGCCTCCACCTCTTCAAGAGGGCATCTTTACCAATAACATTTGCAAGATAACGCCTAGAAATATACTCCCAGATTTTTCCTCTTTCATCAGACCGTGGATAATATGCAGTTGGGTATATTGGTGGATGCGCTCCGTCATTTTTATTGCCATCTCTCGGACTGAAGTTTAACATATTTATATATTTGCCGAGGGGTGTAGTTGAGAGAACTGAGAGTATGGGCTTATGGTCTACTGTCAGCCACATGTTAGTCTCTGTTCTAGGATAGCTTATATAGCCGTCGCCATAAAGAGACTCCGCCAGCGCCATGATTTTAGCGGCGCTCAACCCTATAATTTTGGAGAGATCCTGCAGCATTGAGTCTGTGTCTGTTGGGAGTGGTTTACGCTCAAACTCGTCTTTGAGCTGAAAACCGGTGACTGTAGCATGCTTTGCGCTTCGAGCTAAATAATATGCTTCCCTAGCTTTGCTAACGTCCTTGAGGGGTTCAGAGGAAACTTTAAGCTTAACACCGTGAACATCTAGGACTGCTGACAGAATATAATATTTTTCAGGTTTAAAGTTTCTGATCTCCATCTCCCTCTGATAAACAAACCAGAGGGTTGGCATTTGACATGAGCCCCAAGAGATTAAACCATTATTACTCAGCTTCTTTGAAAGCGTTAGAAGCCTCGTATAGGCGGCTCCAGTTATTAAATCAAATTTGTGGCGGAGGAGAGCCTTCCAAACCCAGTTCCACTTTAGATCTGGTTCAAGCTTCCCCCACGCATGCCTGAGCTCGCTTGACGTAACAGTGTTAAACCTCATCCGGCCATATCGAGGGATGCCTCCAAGAACTTTCTCCGCTATTAGAAGAGTTTCATAGGCTATTAATTCGCCTTCCGGATCATTATCTGTCGCTAAGACAAGCATGCCTGCCCCCTTAACGGCGTCCACCAGACTTTTATATACCTCAACGTCTCTAATCTCCCATTCTATGGGAGCCCTGAAGAGTTCGCGTGGATCAATACTTCTCCAACTAGAATATTGCTTTGGAAAATCTAGTTCAAGTATATGCCCCTTTAAAGCAATAACTGATGGAGATGGTTTAATTGCTAGACGAATGTTCTTTGCGACAGAGGGTTTCTCTGCAACCACCAGCATAAACGCTACACCAATAAGAAACTGTCAATTATAGTTTCAACCTTAAAACATCTCTTCATATATACTTTGTTGCATTTATAGAAAGAAACTTCGCTATAAAAATTAAGTGGTATGAAAGAAGATAATATTGCCGCTGGAAATATGGCGTCAGTATCGTTGCACCTTCTAAGGCCGTCAAATCCAGCCAACATATTGGCTGACCGTTTCTAGTTTTAATGATCTCTGAAACCGTTTCTTCAAGAGATCCTTTGTTCACGAAAAGTATTGCAGTTCACATGAGCTGATTTAAGCTGCGGAAAACACCTATATTTCTCTCCACAGGTTCACGAGCTCATCCTCTATTGGCTTGTCAATTCTTTCAGCGGCACCATCCCTTTTAGTTAGGATGCAGCCGCAGCCGTTGCATGCGTAGCCTATGACAGCAGAATCTACATGTGCTTTTCTAAGCTGCTCCATAGATTCTTCAACTTTATCTTCCGGGATAAGAGCCAGTAGAGAACCTGAACTCAAAACTTTTAAGGGATTTAAACCTAGAAGATTGCAAAATATTTTGGTTTCATCTGCTATCGGTATCTTTTCCTCCATTACTCTCAGCTCAACATTGGAGGCGCAGGCGATTTCGTAGAGGCCGCCCAGTATTCCACCGGATGTTGGATCATGCATTACATGAACGCCTAAATCCGCGAGAATAAGGGCTTCCCTCACAACACTGACTTTTGATATGAAGCTCTGTGCCTTTTTAATAAGGCTCATAGATGCGCCTTTCTTAAATAATAATTCTTCGAAGTCTCTTGCCAGTATTGCTGTTGCTTCAATTCCAGCCGTCTTAGTCATAAGTATGCTGTCTCCGGGTTTTCCGCCTCCAGTTGTTATATACCTTTTTTTATAGGTTACGCCCATAGCAGTCATGGAGATCACCGGCCTCTTCAACATGGATATGTATTCAGTATGACCCCCAACCACCATTACTCCCAGCGCTTTCGCCGCTGAATCCACTTCACCCATTATCTCATCTAGAAGATCTTGTCGGCTCTCAGGTAAAAGAATAACGGGGAGAACCCATCGCGGCTCAGCTCCTCTGACAGCTATGTCGTTACATGCAATGTTAACTGCAAGCCACCCCAAATGTTCACAGGCCGCCGTTATGGGATCAGAGTGAACTACAAGGACCTTCTCATCATTAATGCTTATTATTGCCGCGTCTTCTCCATATCTTGGGCCAATAAGAACCTCCGGCCTCCTTAACCCAACGCGGGGAAAGACATACTTTTCAAGCATTTCCTTTGGAAGTTTTCCCATCAACGTTCAACCTTCCTTCATGCATCTGGGGCAAAGAAGCACATATCTATCCTCCAGCATCCTTATAGTGGCAGCTCTCATGTGGAAAATTGAGCCGCAGATGGAACAGTAGCAGAAATTCATTGGATTAAGCTGCCGATCTGTGAATGGGCATCTACATGAGCCGGTTAAAATTCTTTCATAGTCTTCTGGATTTTTCTCCATGAGAAGATTTAGCAGAGTTGACCTGAATATCGAGTATTTGAGGCCGCCGCTGTAATAAACGTGTATCCTTCCAGCGCCCAGAATCCCCTCAAATATCATGCGCGCTTCTTCGAGCTTCTCTTTTGAAACTGGGTAAACAAAGTTTTCAAAAGGAAACCTGGCAATTGTATGTATTTGAACGCTCTCAGGCTCTATTTGCCTCAATGCTTCGGCAATTCCACATATTTCTTTTTCGTCGGAATTTCCCTTAGCTCCCGCTAAATCAACTAGCAAGACCTCTATTGAGAGGCCGCTGGAAAAATTCCGTCGGAATTCCGTTAAGCCCTCAATAATTTCATTTATACTTAAACCCTTGTTAACAGGTCTATTTATATTTAAGAAAATCTCCTGCGTTGATGCGTTGAGTTTAGCCACCACTTTATCTGCAAGAGATAACGTTTCCTTAACGTCATCTCTATAAATTAGAGATGCGTTAGTGAATATAACCACAGGGGCGCCAGCTATATCTTTTACATTTTTAATCATTACAGGAAGTTGACTATTTAATGTCGGTTCCCCTGTACCTGAAAACGTTATCGCATCTAACTTGCGATACGTATTCAGAGCATTGCTTAGGGGCTTAAGAATAACATCCCATCCAATATCCAGCGCAACCTTTTCAGGCGCAGGTGCATAAAAAGCCTTTTCTCCACACTCGCAATACACGCAGCTAAAAGAACATGTAAGGGGAGACGGGTTAATGCCCAGTGATAGGCCAAGCCTCCTCGAGCTAGCTGGACCATAAATTAATGGCAACGAGTATATGAAATGAGGACCCCTAGTTTTCTCCATATTCTCATCTCTTAACATTGAAGGTTTTTCATTATAGGTGATTTTTTCAAAAGCCTTAAAATCAGATAAGAAATGGATATGCGTATCAAAGAGGCTGCAAAAAAGAGGAGGTCCAGCCACGCTACTGGACCATAAAGAATGTAGTCGAAGAGGAAGTAGCCAAAGACCATGGATAAGCTGCCCATGAGCATCGCCGCGATTTCATTAAGTTTTCGAAGGTACCCTACTATGAAACCCTCAAAGCCCTTGATTAGAAGGGTGGCAGGCGCATACACGTAGTAGCCCAAGGCGATGTCCGCAACCATTGAGCCAACTCCTCCTGAGAAGGCTCCAACTACGGGGCCGAAGAGTATAGAAGATAGAAAAATTGCTATTTCACCTAAATTTACATAACCTAGGGGCCTAGGCATCGGAAACATTATGCAGGTCATGGTAGCTGTTAGAGCTGTAAAAACTGCGATTATTCCTATGAGTTTAACTTTCATGAAAAATAGTAAAGTAATAACTTTAATATATTTTTTACTAGACTGCGAGCCGAATCCATTCATTTTATTTTTCTCATCATTTAAATGAATCTGCGCTGATGAGATTTACTAGGATAATATCAAACACCTTTTATCATAATTCCAAGATATCGTTGTCGGGAACAATATTTAGTTTGAGGGATGGGATATGAGGGCTGCACGCATAGATAAACCTCACAGTGTAAAGGTTGTTGACGTAGATGAGCCGCCTACAGGTTCAAGCGATATTCTGGTTAAGGTGAAGGCATGCGGAGTCTGCGGAACCGACATACATATCTATGAGGGAAAGGTTAAAATGGCTAAGTTCCCCATTATACCGGGGCATGAGTTTTCCGGAGTAATCGTTGATGCTGGCTCCGAGGCATCAAAGTACTTTTCAATCGGGGACCAAGTGGTAATAGACCCGAATCTAAGCTGCGGCCACTGTATCTTCTGCAGAGCTGGGAGAAAACATCTATGCCCAGATTTATTTCCCATAGGCGTTAAAGCAGACGGAGGGTTCGCTGAATATGTTAGGGCTCCAGCGCAGCTAGCATATAAGATGCCGGGAAGAATTTCCTTTGAGGAGGCTGCATTGGCTGAACCCCTGAGCTGCTGCCTACATGGGTGGAAACTGGCCTCCCCCGCATTGGGCTTTAAAGTAGCCATCCTCGGCGCCGGCCCAATAGGCTTGCTGCACCTTCAGTTAGCCAAGATTTACGGCGCATCACTGATAATAGTGTCTGAGCCAATGGAGCTTAGGAGAAAAGTTGCTGAGAAACTTGGGGCTGATGTGGTCATAGATCCAATTAAAGATGATCTAGTGAAGGTTACCAAAGATGCTACTTCAGGCTTAGGCGTAGATGTAGTTGTAGAGGCTGTTGGCGGAGCAAGACACGTTGAAGAAGCCTTAAAGATAGTTGGCTCAGGAGGCAAAATATTGATTTTCGGCGTAGCCTCCGAGGAGGATCTGGCTGCAATAAAACCCTATGATGTATATAGGAGGGAAATAACGATTCTAGGCAGCTTCATAAATCCATACTCGATGGATGCGGCAATATCTTTGATAGCATCGAGGAGAGTAGACGTTAAAGGCTTGATATCGCATGTGATATCTTTGGATGAAGTTGAGAAGGCGCTGAAGAAAACCCTTAAAGATGCCGTTAAAATCATAGTTAGGCCTTGAATGAAAAAGGCTTTCACTTGTAATCTGCGGAAAACTTATTTTGAGAATCAACTTATATTTTAGCGTGATGCGATATGAGCGGCAAGGTAAATGTTACTGTTTGGAATGAGTTTATCCATGAAAAGAGGGATCCGAGAGTCGCCAAGATTTACCCGGATGGAATCCACATGGCTATAGCCAGACACCTAGATTCCCAAGGCTTCAATGTTAGAACCGCAACCTTCGATGAACCTGAACACGGATTAACAGAGGAAGCCCTTAACAACACTGACGTGCTAATTTGGTGGGGTCACGCCGCACATGATAAAGTCAGCGACTCAGTTGTTGATAGGGTCTATAGAAGAATCACGAATGATGGAATGGGCTTAATAGTCCTACACTCTGGACACTTCTCAAAGATCTTTAAGCGTTTGCTTGGGACATCATGTAATCTTAAGTGGAGGGAGGCCGGCGAGAAGGAGCGGATATGGGTTGTTGCCCCCGGTCATCCAATAGCCGACGGCCTCGGAGACTATTTTGAGATAGAGCATGAGGAGATGTATGGGGAACCATTCGATATACCGCCACCGGATGAACTTGTATTCATAAGCTGGTTTAAGGGTGGCGAGGTATTTCGAAGCGGATGCTGCTTTTACCGCGGCATGGGAAAAATATTCTATTTTAGGCCTGGACATGAAACGCATCCGACATATCACGACCCTAACGTGTTGAAGGTTATCAGCAACGCTGTTAAATGGTGTGCTCCAGTAAAGAGACCTAGACCTATAATGGGTAACGTGAAGCCTCTTGAGCCGCTGTAAAGTCTCCTCTTAAAAACCTTAATTTATTGTCTTAAGCAAAATATTTTTTGGGTTAGAAGTTGCCTAAATCAATTATATTTAAGGATAGAAATAAGCTCTCACCCTACTATATTCCCAGGCGCCTCCCCCACAGGGAACAGCAGATAAATATGTTGTTCTCAATTTACGGCAGCCTGTTAAAGGACGTATGGAACGTCTACCCGCGCTTCACTGAGATCGTTGGCCCCACTGGAACTGGGAAGACGTGTACGGCGATCAGGTTTGGTGAGATGATTGTTGAGGAAGCACGTAGAGAAGATATTAACCTGCAGCATGTTTACGTTAATTGTAAAGTTGATGGAATGACAAGGTATACTCTCTACAGCAATTTGGTTAGGAAGGTTACACCGAAGATATCGACTAAGAGCCTAGGCCCGGAGGAGATGATGAGGCAGCTAATCGAGTACCTGAGATTTGAAGAGATCTTTCTGATAATAACATTTGATGAAATAGACTACTTCGTCTCCATGAATCCAAGAGAGCACATAATATATGATTTGACGCGGATACCCGAAATGCACCCAGGTACGCCTATACCCATAGTTGGCGAAATATTTATTGCTAGATCGCTTGATTGGCATAAGCTTCTCGAGTCAGGCGAGAGATCGACACTCGGCTTAGGACTAATAGAATTCTCGAGATACAGTAGTAAGCAGATCAGAGATATACTTGCCGATAGGGTTAGGGAGGCGTTTCAGCCAAATATTGTTCTCGACGAAACACTTGATTTAATAAGCGATATAACTGCTAATCCTCCGATTAATGGGGATGCTAGAGTTGGACTTGAATTACTTTATTATGCCGGGACACTTGCTGAAAATACCGGTTCAAGCAGAGTTACGCCTGAACATGTCCGCAAAGTCTACAGTGGAATAAATCCAACCATAACTACTGAGGATATACTGAGCTTAGACAGAGACGGCAGACTAATTCTTTTAGCTCTGGTCAGAGGGTTGAAGGCCAGTGGGTCGGCATATATAAGCCTAAGAGAGCTGAGAAAAATCTACAGTATTGTCTGCGAGGAGTACGGCGCTAAGCCAGTTGAGGATTTTGAGGAGCGGATTCAAGACCTTATATATCGCGGAATAATCGACATGAAATCGCTGCTGGAAGTAGGAATATCCGGCGCAGCCCTCATAGATTTAGAAAGGTTCCTCAATAACCTGCTGAGACAGCTAGAGCATGCTGAGCGAAGAATATGAGGGGAAGAGAGTTAGAACTGCGGAGAACCTCAGCAACCTATGGACCACCAAATCCTTCACGGGTTGCTTAAATATCCAACTGTATGATCTTGGCGTGGGAAAATGGCTAAGTTTAGAACGGGCTTCAAGCAGAACCTGGCATACAAAAAGAAGAGATCTTAGTAGAGTAGTGCATAAACCCATGGAATGGTGGCTGCAAGAACGCTGATATATCTCTTTACAGAGCTAAAGACTGGAGCCACTCGTGGAAAACTGTGGGGCAGAAGATACTTCGTGGCAACTGTGGGCAATGTGTCAGCAGATAAGAGGTATGTCGAGGAGCAGTGGGGGAAATGAGGAGAACCAGCATAGTAGAGCTATTCTTAGATGAGAAGTCTAAGAACG
>Ga0185307_1000731_pt1 | contig 19985 bp, 21 predicted proteins | sample LHCtaG_FD_128010 | JGI IMG/M metagenome (GOLD analysis project Ga0185307, IMG submission 128010) | Hot spring microbial communities from Little Hot Creek, USA to study Microbial Dark Matter (Phase II) - LHC4sed_matched (SPADES... | ecosystem: Environmental > Aquatic > Thermal springs > Hot... | reverse complement strand
ATTCGAAAGTGAAATCAAGGACTTGAAAACGAAGAGCTTCGAATATTTCATGCAGATTTTCGCCGAACGCTACAGTCCAGAACAAGCTGAAAAAATAGCCCGTGCAGCCGTCAACCTAATTGAACCGTTGACAAAGAAGCAGGATGAACGGGTTCGACAGATTTTGGAGGAGCTTGTTCAATGAAGGTTGAAGTTGTCCACTTGGAAAATATTCGTTCTCACGTGAAGTCAACGGTGCCCTTTGCAAGAGGTTTTAATTGTCTCGTGGGTGGTTTGGGATGCGGGAAATCCAGCATTCTTTACGCTATTGACTTCGCCCTTTTCGGAGACCCTTTGGGAAGAAGCTACGAGTATCTGTTGAGGGATGGAGCGGAAAACGGCAAGGTTGTTCTCCAGTTCACTCAAAACGGTAAAAGCTACACTATAGTGCGTGGACTTAAGAGACGTGGGAAGGGGATAAGCCAAGACTTTGACGAGTTGAAGCTTTTTGAAGGCGAAAACCTCATAGCCAGCGTGAAAAGCGAAGCCGTGGCAGAACAGCTAAAAGCCATAACAGGGCTGGATAAGGAGCTTTTCCGCGAAATAGTTTGGGTTAGACAAGAACACCTAAAAGAGCTTATAGATGCCCCGCCAAGGGACAGACAAAGACGCCTCGATGAACTTTTCGGGCTTTCAGACTATGAAATAGCGTGGGGCAACATCGCCGCCTATCAGAAAGAGTACGAGGCTGAGAAGAAGGTTTACGAAAAAGACCCGGATGTTGTCGGCTTAGAAAAGCTTAACGCTGAGTACACGCGTCTAGCTGAGGAGTTCACACGCTTAGAAATCGACATCCAAAGTGCTTCGAGAAGGCTTGAAGAAGCCAAAAAAGCCCTCGAAGAGGCTGATTTGAGGCTTAAAAGGCTTGAAGAGCAACGGGCGTTCATAGATGAATACAGAAGGAAAGAGGCTCAAATTCAAGCTCAACTAACAAGCCTAGAAGACTCTTTGGCGGCGGTTGCGGAAAAAATTGAGGGCAAAAAGGCTATTATTGAAAACTTGAAACAACGCCTCGCTTCTTTAGAAGCTCAAATGCAGTCTCACAGGGATAGACTGAAAGAAGTTGGAGTTCCCGCAGATCAGCCTCTTGAAGCTTTAAGACAGCATTTATTAGCTTTTGATAGCCAAATCGCCGACTTAAAAGCCGAATATGAAGCCGCCCTCAGAAGCATGCAGGCAGATCAAAGGAGACTTTCATCACTTTCAATGGAGAACCGTTGCCCACTGTGTTTGCAGCCTTTAACAAGTGAATATAAGGAGAATCTAATTCAGAGAATCCAAAAAGAAAACAGTGAAAGACAGAAAACCCTAAGCCAACTTCAAAAAGAAATCGGAGAACTGCAACAGTTAAAGGAGAAAGCCAGCTTAGCCATCACAAGCCTTCAAGGTTTAATGCCGAGAATCGAGGAGCTGAAAAACCGCATAAACGAGGAATCTAAGGCTTTGGCGGAACTTTCAAAAGAGTTTGAAGAAAAACAGAGGTTAGAGGCGGAGCTGCAGGCTCAACTTGAAAAAGTCCGATATGAAATAGCTCGGTTCGACGTTTCAGAGCTTGAAAGCGCCAAAAAACATAGAGACAAAGTTTACCAGAACTACTATCTGCTTAGGTCTGAGCTGCAAACCATGGAAAATCGTAAAGGCGACTTGATGAAACGCCTAGACGACATTAAAGAGCGGATAGACCAAGCCCAGAAAAAACTGGAGCAGATGGAAAGGTTGAGTCGGATTGTTGGCGTCATAGCTAGCATCCGCGACGCTTACAGGAGCATCCAACCAAAACTTAGAAGGGAGTTCGTAAAAGTTTTGAAAAACATTGTCCAACAAATTCTAGACAGTTTAGTCGGCGAGGAAGGCTCCCCGATAAACATTATGATCGACGAAACATATACGCCTTATGTTATAAGCGAAAGCGGTGTTGAAAGAGAAGTTTCAAATCTTTCTGGAGGGGAACGCACCCTGATAGCCTTTGCCTATCGCCTAGGCTTAGGACAGCTGATAATGCAGTCTAAAACTGGACATGGCTTAAGCCTTCTGCTTTTAGACGAGCCAACTGAAAGCCTCGGAAGAGAAGATGGTTCCATAGATCGCTTGGCGGAAGCCATATCACGGTTTAAAGCCATAGAACAGATAATAGCTGTAACCCACAGCGAAGCCTTTGCAGAAAAAGCCGAACACGTGATACGCGTCGAAAAAGAAGCCGGTGAAAGCGTAATCTCAGTAGAAAAATAAACGCTCAGCTTCCACCTATAATATTCATTGTTGATAATGTTTTAGGCTTAGGAAAATTTTTCAGCTTGATGTTGGATAAGAGGGGTTATGCCCCCTAAAACGCGGACTAGGAAACTAACCTTGATGGAAGGTATCACTGCCGGAATACTTTTCGGAACAGCGGCAATTTTCATTCGCTTTCTTCAAGGCTTGGACTCAATTTCTATAGCCTTTTGGCGTTTGGTGATTGCGTGCTGCATCCTAACCTTCATACTGTTATTTTTTGGCAAGCTTTCGGAATTGAAAAGTTATGGGTTTGGCGATTTGAAAGACTTCTTTATTCTTGGGCTTCTACTGGGGCTCCACTTTATATTTTTTATATCAGCTGTTAAGGACACAACCATTTTAAACGCTACAGTCCTTGTTAACACAAACCCTATATTTTCAGTTCTCATTTCCACATTATTTTTCAACATTAAGCCTTCCCGCTTTGCAGTGGTGGGCATAGCCATATCTGTTGCTGGCGCTTGCATCATTGCATATGCAGAATCCACCCTCGCATTTTCAGAGGCTTCTCCCGTCGGGGTGGTTCCAAGTTTTAAAGGCGACGTTGAAGCTGTTTTAGCTGCTTTTCTGGAGGCTGTCTACCTAAACTATGGTAAGAGAATAAGGGGTCAGAAAGCTATACTGCCTATAATGCTGCCTATATACATGTTTGCAGTTTTTGTTGTTGGCTTTTTGAGTTCGCTGGGCATAAGCAAGGGATTAGAACCGCCAACGGAGTTGACCGTACTTCTTCCATTGCTTGGTTTGGGTTTACTTCCAACAGCTGCAGCCCACACGCTTTATTTCTCATCTCTTTCAAACTTAAAGTCTTTTGAAACCGCTACTCTAGCTTTGCTTGAACCCATAGGCGCGACGCTTCTTGGCGCAGTCTTATTTAACGAATCGCCAGCACTGCTCTTCATTTTTGGAACAGCCCTCGTGCTTATCGGAATAGTTTTCGTTGCGAAAGGAGAAGAAAACAGCAGTTTTTCAGACGAAATAGATAAAAAGTTTGGTCATATTAGTGTGCAAACAAGCCGAGCTGGTAAAGATGGCCCATAGCGACAGAATATTGAAGGCGTTGGAATCCGCTATAAAACAATTGGACAACTCCATATCTGCTTTAAAAGACAAAGATGAAAACAAGTTTTCAAACAGTGTTTGGCACACGGCTGCAGAACTTGAATACGCTCTGTTCCTACTTTCCCTAACCATAGGAAATGAATACAACATATCCGTTAAGCTTAACCCGGAACCCAAAAGCCTCTCAACAGATCAGATCATGCTAAAGGTTAGGGAGTTGATCAGCGAGGCGCATAAGTCCGTTAGAAACGGAGATTTCATGAATGCATGTAGAATTACTCGTTTGGCTAGACGTTACATTTTCGAGGTTCAAAACAGCTTAACAGGAAAGAAACATGGGACAAGAAAGGGTAGAGAATAGAGTTTTCATTCCTCTCCCGTTTCTGGAATTTTTCTCCCCTTAATTATCAAGGTGTTTTCTTTACCGCCTATAACCCTGAAAAATTCTTTAAGTTCGCTTTTGTGGAGGTATTTTCGCAGGAGCACCCGTAAATGCTTTTTTGAAAGGCCTTCAGCCTTTAAGACTATTTCATTTGCTGTTGTTTCAATTTCCACGCCTGTTTTTTCATGTAAGAAATCTGCTAACTCCTTTACTAATTCGTCGCCTTCTGCCTTCAGTTCAGATATTTCAACCCGAATTTCAACCATTTAAGGCGTCACCTCTTATTTCCTAACCATTATCACTCTAACCTGGTCACATGCGTCTTCACATGAGTCTGCAATCATTTCCAATGCTTCAAAGAGTTGTCCAATTAAGACAGCTACCCCCGCTTTTGGCAAGTTTTCTTTTCCGAGAAGCATTCTCACTTTTTCATGTAAATCATCCACTTTTTCTTCTTCTCTTTCCACGGCGTCTGCGGCCTGTAGTGCTTCTTCTGGCTTCGTCATTATTTTATTCACGCATTTCTGTAATAGAATTGCGCATTCTTTTACGCTTTTAGCCATTTCTATAATTCCATCCTTGATGGGTTTCGGGACTTCTTCCATGGGCAGTACGCTTAAAACTCTTGTGGATTCTCTGCTCCAATCTGCAACCATGTCCACTCTTTTGACCAGGTGCATGATGTCTTCTCTGGCTGTTGGTGGGAGTTCACCTTTTGAAACTTCATCCATCACTTTTCTTCGCAAGGTGTCTGCTTCTCTTTCGTTGCTGGCTACTCTTTCGACGCATACACGCATTTCTTTCATGTTGTTATTTACAGCTGCCATAACAGCTTTTTCCAAGTCTTCAACTATACTTGTTGTCAGGGCTAAATGCTGCTGTATCGTCGTTAGAGCCTTTGTTTCCCGTCTTTTCTCAAACCATTTTATTAGTTCACTCAACAGCCAACTCCTCCCGCAATCCTGCTTCTGGATAAGCGAACAAGTGGGCCCTATCAGGCTGAAAGCTAACCGTAATTTTTTCTCCTATATTAAACCATTCACCCGAAAGTGAGGGCGTCACAACTACAATCAAGTCTTGGTTATCAAGTCTAATCTCATACCGCAAGTTTGTTCCTTCAAAGGCAACTCTTTCCACCACCCCGGAAATGGAGTTTTCACTTCGGCTTTCGCCCCTTTTAATTGAGAAGACTTCCGGTCTTACGGCTAAAACTGCCTTTTCGCCTTTACTCAAACCTTTATTCACTACTTGAACTTTCACGCCGCCTCGAAGCTCAACAGTCGCCGTTTTATCTGTAGCTTCCGCAATAAAACCTTCAAGGAAGTTTGCTCCTCCAATAAAGTTAGCTACAAAAATGCTTTGTGGGTTCATGTAAAGTTCTTGAGGCGTTCCTACCTGCAAAACTTTCCCCTTTTTCATTACGGCTATCCTGTCCGATATCGCCATAGCTTCTGACTGATCGTGGGTCACGTGTATTGCTGTTAACTCCAAGTCCTTTGTCATGCGCCTAATCTCATATCTAAGCTCGTTTCGGACTTTTGCGTCCAAGTGTCCCAAAGGTTCATCTAACAACAACAGTTTTGCACCGGCGGCTAACGCTCTTGCAACGGCTACTCGCTGCATCATGCCGCCGCTTAATTCATGGGGAAAAGCGTCCAAACGCTCGTGAAGCCTGACCATTTCCAAAACTTCGTGGCCTATTCTCTCAGCCTTTTTCATGTCAAAGCCTTTCACCCGCGGACCATAGGTGACGTTTTCCCAAGCATTCATATGAGGAAACAAGGCGAAGGTTTGGAAAACAAAGCCTATATCACGGTCTTCAGGCGGCACGTTGTTCACAAGCCTATCGCCAATGTATATTTCGCCTTCATCTGGCTCAATCAAACCAGCGATAAGCCTAAGCAGTGTTGTTTTTCCACAACCGCTTGGTCCAAGAATAGAAAAATACTCTTTGTCCTTAATGTGGAGACTTACGTTGTCCACAGCCACAATTTTGCCGAACCTTTTTGTAACATTGACTAAACGCACGTCCGGCATGCTAGTACCTTCCTTTGCCTCTGACGACAAGCCTTAACGCTAGTAAGATTATGAAGGAGATTAATATTAAGAAACCGCAACCCAAGCCTATTTCTAAGGGTGTTACTGCAATTTTTCCCTTAACCCAATCCACCAAAACAACCGGAGCGGTTTTAAGCTGGGTGACAGCTAACGTGGCACCGGTTTCGCTTACGCTTCTCGTGAAAACCATTATGGCGCCAGAGAACATCGAATATTTGGTCAATGGAAATACTATTGTTCTGAAGACGCAGAGGGGTTTGGCCCCCAAGGTTCTCGAAGCTTCTTCAAGTTCAAGGCTTATTCGCTCAACAGCCGCCGACATAGACCTCACAAAATACGGATAAGTAATAGCCAAGTGTGCGAAGACAAGAAGCAAAATATCTGGAATAAACGCCAAAGTCTCTTTCCAGAAGAATCGGAGGGAGGCTCCTAGAGCCACCGACGGCACGATTATCGGGATGTCAACAAGCACGTTTAAGGCTGATGAAACTTTTCCAAGTCTTCTTCGCGCGATAATAATTGCCATTGGCAAACCCATAAGGATATTTAAAACGGTAACAGTTACACCAAGTGAATAAGAGCGAATAAGACTTCGCCAATACTCATCCCAAGGAGAGACGCCCGATAAAGCCTTCGGTAGGGCGTCCGTTGGGAGGGCTTCAAAAGCCGGAAGCACTGCAAAAAGTGAAGGAATCAAAACAACGGCCAAAAAAATTAAGAGTGTGATGCCGTTTCTGATTAACGCCGCCGAAGAATAGCTCACCTTCCTCTCTAATGTGGGTCGCGCTCTTTTCACTAGCAGTTTGATTTTACCGCCTAGGATGCGAATCACCGCAAATACTAGGCATGAGATAACTATAAGTAAGAGGCTTGCAAAGACGGTTGCGCCCTCATATATACTCTGATCTCTTAGGCCTCTATAGAAGTCATCCTTCATGTTCTGAATAAATATGGGACCGTTTTCAAAAAGAGCTTTTGCGTATCCGTTTTGGGAAAAAACCCCAGCAACCATCATTGTTGCTCCAGTTTCCGAAATTGACCTTGCAAAAGCCAAAATGAAAGCGGCAATTAAAGAGGGCTTTATAATTCCAAGGGTAACCGTTCTGGCAGCTGTGAAGGGCGGCGCACCCAAAGTTCTTGACGCCTGTTCATATTCGATTTTATAATCTAACAGTGCACCCACAATAACCCTTACAACGACGGGATAAGAAAATGTGAAGTGAAGCAAAGCCACAAGAAGCCACCCTGGTGAAACAAGGGAGTAAGTAAAAAGCGGCGAAATTTCTTCGGGCTTATACCAAAAAAGAAGAAGTGAATAGCCAAGCACGGCTGTTGGCACTATGAACGGGACATCTGCAAGGGTGTCCAGAATGTTTATCCATTTGGATTTGCTGCGGGTTATAAGCCAAGCCATTGGAACCCCCGCCACCACATCCAAAGCCGACACGAACACTGCTATGGAAAAAGAATTTCGTATAGCATTCAAAGCACGATCCAAAAGCTCAGCGTCGCCGAAAATCTCCCCCACGGTCCCCCATTTTATTATTATGCCCAAAATGGGTGGGATTAAAATCAAAGCAAAAAACAGCAAAACAGCTGTCAAATAGATTCCATATTTGATTATCGACTTCGAGGAAAGCTTGTCCAGTTTTTCCACAAACTTTTTTGGCAAATTTATCAGCCTTAAACCCAATTACACAGCCAGACGTGTTTCTTTTTTCATTCACAAGAATCTGTTGATAAGCTTTCCGCGTAAAGTTATGTCAGTTCGCCCGTCGAGTCATATCACAGCCTCGAAAGGCTCTTTTGACTCTCCAACTCATCATCCAAAAATAAAGAGGGCAAACACACTTTTAGGATTTTTCCTTTTCCTTCTTTTCCAACATGGAAAGATATTCATCTAACGCCTTTTTTAAATTCCATTCAAAATATTTTCCGCCGAAGTTTGCGTTCCACCAGTTTATGAATCTTTCAAGCGTGATTTTCGCAAACAAGGCGAGAATAACCGTGGGTATAATTGAAACAAAGATCATATTAACTGGGAATGGGAAATATAAAAGTAGGAAAAAGCTGAGGAAAAATTCTACCATCAAGAAGACTGGAACGATAACAGCCCAGAACAGTCCTCCAGCGTTTTCCAGAAACTCCGCCCCGGAAATTTTAAGGATTAGCCTATAAAACCAAGGTAAGTCCTTTTCGTTGATTTCTTTAAATTCGTTCTCTGTCATAGCATTCACAATTATAGGCTTTCCATGAGACTTAAGCTTTTATTTTCAGATGAGCATACTTCAGCCTTCAACCACTCCAATCCTGGTCACGGAGACTCCTCTTTCCTCTAACTCTCTTATGAATGGGTTTATGCCGAGAGAGTCGCTGGCGATATGTCCAGTGACGATTAGGTTGCCTTTACCTTCTGCTCTCAACTTTTCCAAGTCTGCCGGGCTTATATGAATGTATACTAGCGTGTCGATGCCATGTTGAAAGTATACTTTAGCGACTTCGTAGCCTCCGTTGGTTCCGGCACCATGAGAAACCACAACTTTGCCGGCCTTGATGTCTGGTTTTCCAAGACACACCGTGATTTTGGTTTGGGCATTTTTGAATTCCGGAAGTTCCATTAAGGCAGAGACAACATCTGCCACTGTTGAGTCCTTGCCTATTCTCCTATCAAGCTGTTCAATCATCCTTCGCCTTCCAATAATGTCAAGAGGGTTGTGGATGTTCATGAAAGGAATCCCCAAAAGCCTTGCAAAATCAACCGTTTGCGTGTAGTTTCGTGTATGGGCTTCCACCCTTAACTGTTCAAGCTTTCTGCTCACCGCCACTTCTGCAATTTCCCTTGGAACACCAGCCTCAATCATTTGTTGAACATGCCCCCTAAACACTTGTGGAAAATTAAGGATGGCTGTTCCACCCGCTGGATGATGGGCGATGACAACGTCAAATCCCAACTGTTTGGCAAGCAAAAGCTCTGCTGGTCCGGCGTCTATGCAAAATAAAGCCTTTTTGATGCTTTCTCCTCTAACATAGATGGCGCTGTCTTCTGGAACCTCACTTAAACCAGCAAGTTTCAGGGACAGCTTCATAATCTCTTCGGTGTTCAATACATAATCTCCTTTTACTGAATTTGAAAACCTTTTCGTCGTGAACCATAAATAAGTTTTATCTAGACACATTAACCCCTTATAGCTTTAGGGTGAAGCAAAATGGATGTTTTCGAAGCTATTAAAGGAAGACGCAGCATTCGAGCCTTCCGAGAAACGGATGTACCCCAGGAAACAGTCGAAAAACTCATCGAAGCAGCTAGATGGGCGCCCTCCGCCGGCAACATCCAGCCATGGGAGTTCATTATTGTGCGAAATTCTGAAACAAAAAGAAAACTGGCCGAAGCCTCTTTGGGGCAATCATTTATTGAAGAAGCTCCCGTTGTCATTGTTGTATGCGCGGACGAAGAACGCTCCGCGCATGGTTACGGGACAAGGGGCAGAACCCTTTACTGTATACAAGATACGGCTGCGGCTATACAAAACATTCATTTGGCAGCATACGCTTTAGGCTTAGGTACTTGTTGGGTTGGGGCTTTCAGAGAAGACGAGGCGAGAAAAATTCTGGGAATTCCGGAGGGTGTAAGACCAGTGGCCATAATACCCGTCGGTTACCCGGCCGAGTCTCCGCCGCCAAGAAATAGGAGGCCGTTAAAACAGATAGTTCACTACGAGAAGTTTTGAGGGAAGTAAATTATGAAGATGCGAAGCTACTATATGGGCGAACTAACGTGGGTTGACGTGCAAGAATTCCTCAAAGAACATAAAACCGTCGTTGTTCCTGTGGGAAGTTGCGAACAACACGGTCCACATTTACCCCTCGACACCGACGCATACGACGCTTTTTGGCTTTCACTGGAGGCTGCAGAGAAAGCTCAATGCGCTCTAGTTGCCCCACCAATATATTATGGGGTTTCTTTGCATCATATGGACTTTCCTGGAACAGTAACGTTGAATCCTCAAACCCTTGAGCAAGTGGCTTACGAGGTGGGTTTATGCCTAACAAAACATGGGTTCACGAAAATACTATTTGAAAATGGCCATGGCGGAAACACCCCAGCCTTGGAGGCTGCAGCCCAAAGAATTAAAACTGAGACAGGTGTTTTTGTGGCAATAGACACGGTCAGCCTCATACCAGACTTTATAGAACAACACATAGAAACACCCTATGATGCTCACGCTGGCGAATTTGAAACATCCACAACACTGGCGAACCGCGAACACACAGTCGTTAAAGAACGCATCACCAAGCCAAAACTAAACTTTCCTAAATCAAAATACACAAAAATTGGGCTTAAAGAGGCTGGACCAAAAGTTTCGTGGGCTTTCAGAACCAAGGAGCTAAGCAACACTGGCGTTATGGGCGACCCAACAAAAGCGTCTAAGGAAAAAGGCGAAAAAGCTTGGCAGCTCGCTATTGAAAGGCTAGTGGACTTTTTAAAAGAGCTAGACAACATATGAAATTTAAATTCGCGTGTTTATCAAGTTTAGAAGCTGAAAATGAAGCTTAATATAGTTGCTGTTTCCCTATCACCCTTTTGAGGAGTGATTTTGCTCTACTCTGAAATTGCTGAAGCCTACGAGAAAATTGAGGCCACGACTAAAAGGCTTGAAATGACCGATTTGCTAGTGGGTCTACTTAAAAAAACGCCTAAAGAAATTATCGACAAAGTTGTTTATTTAACACAAGGTAAAATTTACCCAGACTTTGTTAAACTTGAAATCGGCGTGGCTGAAAGACTAGCCATAAAAGCACTTGCCCATGCCTCCGGAAGACGGGAAAGCGAAATTGAAGAAGACCTGAAAAAGACTGGTGACATTGGCGAGACAGCCCAGAACTTTATAGCTCAGAAAAGGCAGATGACCTTCTTCCAAAAACCATTAACGGTCCAAAGAGTCTACGAAACCTTCGACAAAATGGCAAGAGCCTCAGGCCCAGGCGCAATCGACACCAAAGTAACGCTTTTAGCTGGGCTTCTGGCCGACGCCACACCGAAAGAAGCAAAATACATTATGCGCACAGTTACGGGAAACCTTCGTTTAGGCATCGCGGACATGACCGTGCTGGACGCTTTGGCAATAGCTTACGGCGGCGGCAAAGAAACCCGCGAACTAGTGGAACGCGCCTACAATATATCTTCCGACCTTGGAAGGGTTGCAAAGGTCCTAGCCGAAGAAGGCCTTGAAGGCGTCAAGAAATTCAAGGTTATTGTCGGCAACCCGATAAGACCCATGTTGGCTGAAAGGCTTTCTTCACCAGAGGAAATCCTTGAAAAACTTGGTGGAAAATGCATAGCCGAATACAAATATGACGGTGAACGAATCCAAGCCCATAAGAAAGGGGACGAAGTAATCCTATTCTCACGAAGGCTTGAGGACATTTCTGACCAATACCCAGACGCTATAGAGCTTTTGCGGAGGCATGTATTAGCCAAAGAAGCCATCGTGGAGGGCGAATGCGTAGCCGTAGACCCAGACAGTGGCGATATGATGCCTTTCCAAGAGCTTATGCACCGCAGACGCAAATATGGCATAGAAAAAGCCATGGAAGAATACCCCGTCTCCCTTTTCATGTTTGACGCCTTATATGTGGATGGAAAAGACTTGACACTTGAACCCTACCCAGTTCGGCGGAAAACCCTTGAAGGCATAATCCAAGAAAGCGAAAGAATGAAACTTGCCAAATCCATAACCACAAACAACGTCAAAGAACTTGAAAACTTCTTCCTCGAAGCCATAGAAGAAGGCTGCGAAGGCCTAGTTTGCAAATCAATCGCTCCAGACTCAATCTATCAAGCAGGTGCACGAGGCTGGCTCTGGATAAAATACAAAAGGGACTATAAAAGCGAAATGACAGACACCGTCGACCTAGTCGTAGTAGGCGCCTTCCACGGACGTGGAAAACGCGCAGGAACCTACGGCGCACTGCTGCTGGCAGCCTACAACCCAGAAAACGACACCTTCGAAACTGTATGCAAATGCGGAACAGGCTTCACAGACGAAGACCTGGCGAAACTGCCCGAAATGATGAAGAAACACGTCATACCCCACAAACACCCAAGAGTAAACTCGCTCACAGAGGCAGACATCTGGTTCGAACCAAAAACAGTCATAGAAGTCCTAGGCGCAGAAATAACCCTAAGCCCCATCCACACATGCGCCCAAAACAAAATACGCCAAGGAAACGGCCTAGCCATACGCTTCCCCAGATTCACAGGCAAATACAGAACAGACAAATCAGCAGAAGACGCCACAACTGTAAGCGAAATAGTTGAAATGTACCAGAAACAACTAAAGAAAATCGCCGAAAGTTAAAAGCAAGTTTTTCACATTTGTCGTAACTCTCAATCTATTACGTTACTGGCAACTTTTAAAGACCTCTGGCATTAATTTTTGGGTTTCCCATTTGATTAAGCTGAGAATAAACTTTAAACTTAAATATGAAAAAGTTGCCTTTAATTAATAGGAGCAATAAACAATGAAAAAGTTGTTTGAGGTCTTCTTGGAGGATTTGAGGCTTCTCTCAAATATTTTAAGATGGAAAGAATATTGGATGGTTGTTGGAGTTTCATTAAGTATTCTTGGAGTTTGGCTCCTTTTCTGGGTATCCCTTTACCTTCAAACTCCATGGAACGCTGTGTTTATGTGGGGTGTTATAATCGCGTTAGCATTAATTGCCCCAAGAAAATAAAGTTAATTAAGTCTCGGACCGTTTTTTCTTTTGTTGTGTCATCTATGTTCAATTCAAAAAACTTTAAACGAAGTATCATTGTAATTGCATCATTCTTAGTTCTTTTTTCACAGTTTTCATTAGCATACGTTTTATCTTCAGGAACTGTAGGTGTTTCACCGAGAGAATGGATAGAATACTCAATTGAATGGAAACCGCCTGGATACTACGTAGTGGGTGAAGAACCACCCAATAAAGTTCGCAGAGAAATACTAGAAATACAAGGCTCCATTGTAAGAGTTAATATTACTGCATGGTATCCAAATGGAACAGTTTCAAATGATGTCAAAACGGGCGATGTTGTAAACGGTACGGGTGGTGTTGCTTTAATGATTATTCCGGCAAACTTGAAGGAGGGAGATATCATCCGCATTCAGGGTCTTTCAGAGACTGATTCACCAAAGATCCTTGGAGAAATGGAGCGTGAATACTTAGGAACCATTCGAAAGGTTGTTTACTCCCAGTTCATAGCGTTTGGCTACAATATAACCGCTTACTGGGATAAATTAAAAGGTGTAGCTCTCGAATTAAAATATGAGCATAGTTCTAAAGGAAGCAGCAGAATTGTTGTCTCCGCCACAAACATGTTTCCAACATCCAATAAAAGCATAAATTTTGGGTCCTACTTTGCTTTAGCGTTAACCGTTATAGCATTGTCCGTTTTCATAATAATTCGAAGAGAAAAGAGGCGACGCAAAAGAAGAATACGTAAACACTAGAATCTATGCATTTATTCTTCTAGAGTCCTTCCAATGAAACAGCCAAACAAACAAGCAAACACAGAAGCAGGAAAACTGAGGATAATGACTCGAGAGTATTCTGTTGAAATTAATGTGATCACCATGTTAATTTCTCCAGCAAAGTTTTCTCCAAACACTGTCGCCGGAAGAGTTGTTAGCCATACAAACATTATGACTCCAGCAAGAAAAGTGATTAAAATGATCTTGAGAGATGCTTCAAATTCAACGATAACAACCCCACAGAGTAGACTGGCTGATAAAACCAACAAATAATATCCAACCATACTATTCCATGTGAAAAGCAAAAATCCACTCGACACATATATCAGAAAAACAAATATCCCGACGAGCAAAAACTTTTTTCTTTGATTTTTCTTCAAGAAATCACCTGCATGTTACATCTAAGTTGAGTTTTATTCAACTTCGACCATATATAAGTTTATTCTTACAAAGCCAAAGGTAAAATATATGTTACATCAATAATCCATTTAATCTAAATTAACAAATTGAGGAACCATAAAATGCAAATAAAAACTAAAACTCCTCTGATAATTTTATTGATTTTAACAGTATTCTCTGTTGGGCTTCTTGGATACACCTTATATCACACTTTGATGATAAGATGGGCTATGAAATCTATAGAAGTCGCCGTACAAGATGTTAATGTAGTTTTCAATGATCAGCCTCGCGTTAACTTCAAAGTCATTTTCAAAAATAATGTAAATACATACTTGGGCATAACTTACATAAGTGTAGATATCTATCTCAACAACACAAAAGTAAACTACAAGTCTATAGAAATGGGATACGGTAATCCGGTAATTCTTCCGTTAAATGTCGATAAAACCTTGGAATTTTCAGCAAATATAACAATTCCTGCAGATTATTCAGGCAAACGATTGTGGAAATTCAGAATTTATGCCATCTTTTCCACATCATTACTCCAGCAATCAAGTGTAGACCGCTGGGTTTCTTATGAAGAATAACTCTTTTACTGGGAAACCTTATCTTTTTATTAATCTGGTAATGTTATCTTCATCGGTAATCTTCTGTTTTATCGTTGTTTTTGCTTGGGGAGTACTAGATTATTTACTAATTGCAGTTTTCTCTCTCTCTTCTCTACTGACTTTTGTGTACTTCCATTCGTTAAAAATCTTAATTGAAAGAAAACTTAGGGTAGGAGTCAGCGAGGGTTTACCTGAAGAGAATAAGCAAACATCTTTGGCACTTTTTTTGGCAATTCTATTAACTATAGTTATACCAGTCATTATCATGTTGGTAATTCCGTATATTGGATTGTTTGTAATTAATGGTATTATTTGTGGAGCTTCAATTTCAAATTTAGTATTTTTCTTCACTACTAGCAAAAAAGAAAGGAAGAAGGAAGGAAAAAATATTGTTTAGGCAAGTGGGAAGTGGCATGCGACATATCTTTCTTTTCCAATTCTGACTAATTCGGGTGGCTCCCTTCGGCATTTTTCTTGTGCGTATGGGCATCTTGGATGGAACCTACACCCCGGCGGAGGATTAATTGGACTGGGGACTTCTCCTTTTATTACGACTTCTGCACGTCGTGCAGTTGGGTCTGGAACGGGAACCGCTGAAATAAGCGCTTCTGTGTATGGATGGGCTGGCTTCCTTATGATTTCTTCAACGTCTCCCATTTCAACGATTTTTCCAAGATACATTACAGCTATTCGATCGCACATATACCTTGACAAAGCTATGTCGTGGGTGATGAATACGAAAGTTACTTTCTCTTTTCTGACCATCTCCAACATTAACTTTACAATTTCGGTTCTAATTGAGGCGTCTAACATTGAAACTGGCTCGTCAGCCACTATAAATTCAGGTTTAACGATGAACGCCCTTGCGATTGCAACGCGTTGCCTTTGGCCTCCGCTTATTTCGTGTGGGAATCTGAACATAAATTGTTCTGGCGGGACCAGATCCATGTCTTCGAGAACCTGTTTCACTCTTTCTATGGTTTCTTCGGTGGAGGATGTTAATTCTTGAATTTGTAGCGGTTCTGCAAGAATGTCGTATACGCTCATTCTTGGGTTTAATGATTCATAGGGATCTTGAAATATTATTTGCATTTTGCTTCGCATTTTACGCATTTGTTTTTCTGAAAGTTTAGTTATGTCTATGTTGTCAAAAATTATTTTTCCATCTGTTGGTTCTATGAGCCTTAGCAGCAATCTTCCAGTTGTTGTTTTTCCACATCCACTTTCTCCAACTAAGCCGAAGACTTCCCCTCTTCTAACGAAGAAAGTTATGTCATCTACAGCTCTCACGTAAGGAAGCTGTTTTGCGAAAAGGCTTTTAAAGAAGCCTAGTTTAATTTCGAAGTATTTTTTCAATCCTGCCGCTATCAAGTGGGCGTCTTTGTCTATTTCTATTGGACCTTGAATTTCTCCAACTTCCATTTATTTTCACCTCAGACAAGGTGGCATGCCACTAAATGTTTTTTGCCTTTTTCTTCTAGGCTGGGGTTTTCCTTTCGGCATTTTTCTTGTGCGTATGGGCATCTTGGATGGAACCTACACCCCGGCGGAGGATTAATCAAGTCTGGCGGGAATCCGTGTATTGTCGACAGTTCTCTTTTTGGTCCTATTATGCTTGGAAACGCGCCTATTAATTTTTCAGTGTAGGGGTGGAGGGGTTCTTTGTAAACTGATGTGGTGTCGCCGTACTCCACAATTTTTCCCGCGTACATTATTGCGACCTCTGTTGATGTTTCCGCTATCAGTGACAAGTCGTGAGATATTATTATCATTGAGAGCTTCAACTTTTCCTGTAACTCTTTTATCACTTTCATAACTTGAGCTTGTACTATAACGTCGAGGGCGGTTGTTGGCTCGTCTGCTATTATCAGTCTGGGATTGCATGCTAATGCCATGGCTATCACCGACCGTTGTTTCATTCCGCCACTTAATTCATGGGGATATCTGCTAAGTCTCTCTTTTCCGACGCCTACGAGGTCTAGGAGTTTTCCAGCTCTTTCGAGTGCTTTGCTTTTTTCTAGGTTTTCGTGCACCATTACTGCTTCGGCTATTTGGTCTCCAACCGTTTTTGTGGGATGAAGTGCGTTCATTGCGCCTTGGAAAATCATTGATATTTTTTTCCATCTAATTTCTTGTCTGAATTCTTCTTCTTTGAGTTTTACCAGGTCTCTCCCCTCAAAGACTATTTTTCCCTTTAGTATCCTTCCGTTTGGTGGTAAAAGTTTAAGGATAGCCAACCCTGTTGTTGTTTTTCCACATCCACTTTCTCCAGCTAGGCCTAAAGTGTGGCCTTCTTCAAGGCTTATTGTGACGTCTTCAGCTGCTCTCACGGGGCCGGAGAGGGTTAAGTAGTGTATGGTTAAGTCTTGGACGTCTAGGAGTTTTTCTGGCATATTTATCTCCTCCTCCTCAGTTTCGGGTTAACTATCTCGTCTATGGCGTGTCCTATGAATACAAAGCCTATGCATAAGATTGTTATTGCCAGTCCAGCTGGTAGCCAAACCCACCATGCGTGCAATCCCCCGAGCTGGTAGGCGCCATAAAGTATGCGTCCCCAAGTGGCTGCGTTGGGGTCTCCGAATCCAAGGAAGCTTAGAGAAGCCTCTGTTATTATTGCTCCCGGGACAGAGAGAATTAACGCCGGTATGGCTATTGGCGTGACGTTTGGGATTAAATGATGTACCATTAAATAGAAGTCTGATGCTCCTGAGGCGCGTGCGCTTTCAATAAATGCCATCTCTTTCAGGGATAACACTCTAGATCTTACTACTCTTGAGAGTCCTTGCCACCCGAATATGGCGATTAAGACAACTATTAGGAATACGTTGGCGGAGAAATACCTCACTAGTACTAGTAGTATTGGGAGAACTGGTATGCATAGGAGGACATCGACCACTCTCATTAGGAATTCGTCTACGAAGCCTCCGAGGTATCCGGAGACAACGCCGTAGAACACGCCTATTAATGTTCCTATGAGCGCCGCTAACAATCCTACTACTAAGGATATTCTTGCCCCATAGACAAGCTCTGTCCATACATCAAATCCTGAATTGTTGGTTCCTAAGATTCCGTGGCAACGTCCCCAGATGGTTAAGCCCACATAATTTAGTTTTAAATTGGCGTAGCCTCTGGCTTGCAGGCTTTTGAATTCAAATGTCACTTGTATTCCGTAGGTTCCTTTCTGCGAGAAAATTATTTCGGCTGGGTCAACATAGGTTGTGCCTTCTTTGTAGAGCGAGGTTAAAATTGGATATGATCCTGGGACGTCTACAAACGAGTCTATTGCGAAGTTATTTGTAATTTTTCCCCAGGGTTTTTTGGGGTCATATTTTTGTATGTAAATTTTCATTTTTGCTTGCGTAGGATCTTTAAAGTATTCTTCGTAAAGTTGGTTAGCTGTGTAGTTTTTAATTGTGTAGTAGATGGTTATTGTAGCGTTACAATATTCCAGTTCGAAGTAAACGTTCATTGTCATTGAGGGGGGTGGTGCATAGTCGTATGTGAAGTTTCCTAAGTCTAGGGTGAAGGAAGCAGTCTCGTACTTTTTAGTTGAATTAAAGTTGAATATCAAGTTTGCCATATCTATCGTTAATGAACCTTTTTTCTCGGCAAGTCTTGCTTCGTTCAAGTTTGTTGAGATGTTAACTGTTGGGTTTAGTTCACTGTATTGTGGGAAAATTCTGAACCATTCTGGGTAAGCATATCGTGCAGCTACTTTCGGGGGTTTGTACCGTTGGGATTCTGGTAGGTATGGTGTAAGATTGGGTGCGCAGATAGCAACCACAACGTATGTTAGGATTATGATTAATCCGGCGAATCCTATTTTATTGTGGCTGAAGTCCGTCCAGAAGTTTTTGATTTTGCGAGCGTAAATTTCCCTTTTAGGTTTGCTGAACGCCATTTTAGCGTCTCACCCCGACTCTGATTCTCGGGTCTAGGAATCCGTAGGCAAGGTCTGTTACAAGGTTTGCGGCTATCATAAGCACTGCATAGTTGTATAACACAGCTTGTGTTACTGGGTGGTTCATTTGAGATAGGGCTTGGATGTACCATTGGCCTATGCCTGGCCAAGCGAAGACGGATTCTGTTATTATGGCTCCTGTCACTATTCCCGGTATTGATAGTGCTATCATTGTGACTATTGGTGGAAGTATGCTTCTGAAGGCATGTTTGATGAGGATGTCTCTTTCATGGAGTCCTTTTGCTTTGGCCGTCAATATGTAGTCTTCGGTTAAAGCGTCTACCATTAGGTTTCTCGTGTAGAATGCCCATGATCCAAAACCTGCCAGTATTAGTGTTATTATTGGGCTTATGGCATGTTTGAGGACGTCTATGGCTAATTCATACGGGTCTGATGGTGGTGGTAGGCTGACTATTCCGGCGCGTGGTAGCCATCCTAAGTATACGCAGAAAACCGCAGCCCAAATTAGTTGTATGAAGAAGGCTGGGACTCCCCATGTGAGAAGCCCTATTCCAATTACTGTGACGTCTAGTTTTCTCCCGCGACGCGCGCCTGCAAGTATTCCGAGAGGTATCCCTATGGATATTGTTCCAGCTGTTGCTGTGCCGAGGAGAATTACCGTGTTTCTGAGTCGCCATAACATTTCAGGGGCTATTGGTGTTGCTGAGGCGTCGAAGGAGTTGCCGTATCTCCATGTAAGTAGGTTGTAGAGATAGATGAGGTATTGAATGTGGAGGGGTTGGTTCAGCCCCCACATTTGGAGTAACGCTTGTCTTGTTTCATCTTTGAACCTCGGGTCTATGATTGTTTGAGTTGGGTCTCCTCCGTATAGAACTCTGAATATGAAGAAGTTGAGGGTCATCACCACCCAAAGCGTTATTAGTGCTATTGCTACCTTCTTTGCAACAAATTTTATGTACATTTAGGCTTCCCCTTTTCGTCTTAACATAAAAGAGGTTTAAATTTAAGCTTTTGTCTCGGCTTTTGTTTGGATGTAACTTTTTTCCATAAGGCTTAAAAGTCTCAATTTTAATATTTTATTACGCAAAAGGTTAGGAGAGGAAGGAGAAAAATGCGTTACAAAAAGGTATTTGTCGGTGTAGCTGCGTCTGCAATGATGCTTTTGGTTTTGTCTATGGCTTTTGCAAATCCAGGAGTCCATCCCAGCGGCTTGCCGAAGTTGGGTGAGATTTGGTATAAGGCTTATCCAGGCGCGACGCCGGACGTTATTGTCGACGAGTTCTTGAGTGGTGTCACGGACTGGATTGGCGGTCCAGCGAGAAAAGACCTATACGACCGTGTCGTAGCGGCTGGAGAAAAAGTTGGTCCAATGAGTCCTATGGCTGAGTGGGCCTCCATTATTATTAACTGCCGTGACTATGATAGGGCTACTGGTGCTGTGAACTGGCCCTTAAACGACTCGAACTTTAGAATAGCCCTCTCATATATTTACGGCATGGACAAAAAGCAGGAAGACATTTATAGCTATGTTCAGGCGCCGTGGACTTATGCGTTGGGTAACCCTGTTCCAGACGCGCAAGAGCCATGGTATGACGAAAATATATGTATGCCTAACACTGACTGGGATATGGCTTGGTCCATTCTACAAAATGCTGGCTACTATGTTGAAGGCGGCTACCTAAAGAAGGGCGGCAAAATAGTCCGCAACATGGAGCTCAGATACAGCA
>Ga0185307_1000730_pt1 | contig 19985 bp, 22 predicted proteins | sample LHCtaG_FD_128010 | JGI IMG/M metagenome (GOLD analysis project Ga0185307, IMG submission 128010) | Hot spring microbial communities from Little Hot Creek, USA to study Microbial Dark Matter (Phase II) - LHC4sed_matched (SPADES... | ecosystem: Environmental > Aquatic > Thermal springs > Hot... | reverse complement strand
TAAATTATAGTTATTGGTCTTGACTCAAATATTTTAGGAGTATCAGTGCATATATTTTTGCGCAATTAACCAACTCGTCTACTGGAACATATTCGTCAACTGTATGTGCAACCTTAATATCTCCAGCTCCAAGTATTATTGTTGGAATTCCTGCCTCAACAAGATGAGACATTTCTGTTGTCGCTTGAAAACCTCTCACCGGTCTTTTTTCACCTAACACTTTTTCTACACACAAGTTTGCTAAAATAACGAATGGATTATTTGAAGGGGTTTCAGCTGGATTATGTGAATGGTAAAGTTTAAGCTCAAACTTTAGACTGGGATCATCAGAAGCGAGTCTTGATAAAATTTGATTAAACTCTCTTTCAACCTCTTCTACACTGTCTCCAGGTAATAGTCTTCTATCTATTGTTATTTCACAAAAGTCTGGCACAATATTATCTTTTGTTCCACCAACTATGGTGCCTACATTTAATGTAGGCTTACCAAGGAGTGGATGTTGTCTAGATGACATTGAATAAGATTTTGCAAGCTTTTCTAATTCGTTCAAAACTTTCGCCATCTTATAAATAGCATTAACTCCCTCGTCAGGTGTGCTCGCATGTGTTGATTTACCTAATGTTTTAAGTCTCCATCTTGCCACACCCTTATGTGCAACATTTACTTCAAGACAACTTGGTTCGCCGACAATAGATGCGTCTGCACTATAACCTTTTTTCAGAAACTCTCTTGTCCCAAATGCAGAGATCTCTTCGTCAGATGTGAGGAGCATGTGCACGCTACCATTCAATTCCACTCCAGAATCTATTAATGTCTCAAGAGCGTGAACGAATGCTGCAATAGAACCTTTCATGTCAGCCGCTCCTCTACCAAATATTTTACCCTCTTTCAGAGTGCCGCTAAATGGGTCAACAGTCCATAGTGAAGGGTTTCCAACAGGTACTGTATCAAGGTGTCCGTCGAATAAAAATTTCTTCCCTTTATTGTTAACCTTGTATTCTGCAAAAATGTTAGGTCTATTGGGTAAAAAATCGAGTAGTTTCGTCTTTAACCCTAAACTTCTTAAATGTTCCTCGAGATACTGTGCAAACTCTTTCTCCTTCCCAGGTGGGTTTTGTGTATCAAATTGTACAAACTTTTTTGTCAGCATTACAACTTTTTCTCTGCTAATTTTAGAAATGATTTTATCTACATCCTTTTCCATAAACTAGATTGTTTAATATGGGCATAATTAAAGTTTTTAGGATTTATGGAACAAAAGAGAATTTTAATGCAAATGCGTTTATTCCATCACTTAATTCCAAACTTATTGTATAAAGTAGTCCTGAAACAAATGTTCCATCGACTAAGGAAAACTTTAAACTCTTTACCTCACCACTATTTATTAACTGGTTTTGGTTGGGGTTTGCGAATATGCCAGGGAATGGTGTGATCGACAATATTTTTTCCTGTGTAATAGGCAATAATCCAACGTTCTTTATATTCAATATGAGGTCACTTCCAGACGCATAGACGCTTTCAACTTCAGCTCTCAAGTGTCCGCCGAAGACTTTAAACACAATTTCTTGGCTTATCTCAGACTCTGTCCATCCAACTAAAATTTTAACAGTATAATTTTGTATTGGGTCGAAGGTTAAAACTTTTCCATAAATGTCCCTTAAGGTATAGGAAAACTTCTGTAGTTCACCGGGCACTATCTCTATTTGTAGCTTAATCTTTTCTGAAGGCAAGTTCGCATTTCTCGGTCTTGGTTCAATGTCTAAGACTTTTATCCAGCCTATAGGGAGTGAGCCAACATTTCTTATTTCTATAATAAGCCTATCTTCTACCGTGTAGGCACTTTCAACTTTTCCTCTTAAGAGTGAAGAAGTAAGTTTATCTAAATCTTCTCTCAAATCCTTTAATCCCTTATTTAATCTGTTATAGTTTTCTTGAAAGTTCATTAAATTGTAGCCTACTTTTTCCACTTTATCATTTAAGCTCTTTAATTGGGCGTCGATTTTTGAAATGTGTGCAGTAAACTGTTTACGTTTTACTACATCTCCTCCTAAAAAGAATGCTGTGAAAAAAACTATTGCAACCAATAATATGCTATAAAGGCCGTATCCGATTAAAATCATTTTTGGATCAGATACTTCTAAACTTTCAATTAAAGAAAACTTTGAAATATCAAGCGAAATCATCCAAAATGATCCTGTGAGTGTGCAGGCTGTTCCAGCAAAAAGGTTTAGCTTATGATATCCTATTGATGCAATTCCCAAGGCTATGGAAATAGAATATGCTATTACAGAAATTAAAATAATATTATTATTCAGTAATAAATTTAAAAGAATATCGTTTTTTGAATGATAAAAAAGATAGTTTACTAACGAGTTATATAATTCAAAGATGGTTATTTCCTTTTCCCCTACCAAAGTATATATTTTCAGCAATGGAAGAAATAATGAGGTAAGAAGAAAGGCGAGTCCAATAGCTGCGATAACTCTATATGTTTTCATTTATCATTATGCATTTATTTATAGGTATTTAACTTTTTATGCAATAGTATAGTCTTCCTTCCAATATTGTCTCAAATATTCTCCGTAATGGCATAGGGCTGACATACTGTATGCGGCCTCCTCGGGTGAAGCATAGGCTGGTATACCAAATTTTTCAAATTTTCCTCTAATATAGAGTGCCATTTCTGTTTCGCCAATATCACATGCAACGATCGGCTTCTTCCTTTCTTGAGTTATAGACGCTATTCTGTCAACATAATCTTCTTGAAGTCCAGGAACATGATGTAAACCCAATAAAATTATTCCATCAACCTCTGCATCATTGTATACTATTTCAGTAACTTTAACTATCATGTCCGCTGTTACTGAGCCCGTTAAATCGATTGGATTGGAAATGGAGGCAAATTTCGGTATCTCTCCTCTATCCTTCATATTTTCAAGAACTTTTTGCCCTTCTTCAGAAATGCTTTCAACCTTTAAACCTCTAAGCTCACATTCGTCTGCAACCATTATGCCCGGGCCACCCGCATCTGTTATAATACAGACGTTTCTTCCTTTTGCCGGAGGCTGCATCGCTAAAGCCTTCGCAATGTTGAAAAATTCGTACATGTTCTGCGCTCTTATTATACCACTCTTTAAAAATGCAGCATTATAGACTTCATCAGAGCCGGCAATAGAAGCTGTATGGGATAAGGCTGCCTTTGCTCCAGCCCTTGTCTTACCAGATTTAAGTGCAACTATAGGCTTTATCCGAGTAACCCTACCCGCTATTTCAATAAACCTTTTTCCATCCCTTATAGACTCAAGATACATTAGGATAACTTTGGTCTTATCATCGTTTAAAAAGTAATGTAGAAGGTCTGATTCATCTAAATCCACCCTATTTCCAAAGCTTACAAATTTGCTTATCCCCAATTGCTTACCTGCCAAATAGTCTAGTGCAGCAACACCAAATGCTCCACTTTGGGTGATGACGGCAATCTTTCCCTCTTTAGGACGAGGTGTTGCAATAACTTCTTCTCCGCTAATAAGCATTTTCGTTACTGGCAGAAATAGTGTGTCAACGCCAGTAGACGGGTCGTATACTCCAAGACAGTTTGGTCCAAGAACCCTTATACCCCCTTCGTAGGCTACACGTTTAACCTCATTTTCAAGCTCAAAATTTCCCACTTCCCCGAATCCGCTAGAAATTATAATTACAGCCCTAGCATGCTTTTCTCTCGCATCTCTCATTACATTGGGAACAGTTGGTGCTGGTACAACAATCACAACCAACTCAACCTCATCTACAGGAAGTTTGTTTATTGACGGATAACATTTGTATCCTAAAATCGTTTCCTCATGAGGGTTGACCGGATATATTTCGCCTTTAAATAGACCAGTACGCTTGTTTTCTACAAAATTCTTAAAAATCACGTGTCCAGCCTTATCAACCTTTTTTGAAGCACCTACAATTGCTACAGAATTGGGTTCAAAAAATGTTCTTATCTGTTCAATCAAACTATTTCTATTCAACAAAAAAGCTCTTCTCTACTAACTTAAAACATTTTCGGAGTATCTTGCTAATATTATTTAAAAACTTAAAATTATAATCTTTGTTAGGTTTGATGATATAAATTGAAGCTGATAATTTTTGGCCCACCAGGTTCTGGAAAAGGAACCTATTCTATGAGACTAAAAGAAAAGTATGGGTTAGAAAAAATTTCTACGGGAGATATCTTCAGAGAAGAAATTAAAAGGGGAACAGAACTAGGTAAGAGGATAGAAAACTATCTCAAAGAAGGAAAACTTGTCCCAGACGAAACTGTTATAGAGGTTGTGAAAAGAAAACTTGAGGGCTTAGACAACTTCATCTTAGATGGTTTTCCAAGAACTGTGGAACAGGCTAAAGCCTTAGACGGTATCACTAAAATTGATGCGATAATAAAAATCAATGCTCACAAAGAAATTTTGATCGAAAAAATTTCTGCAAGAAGAATATGTTCAAATCCAAAATGTGATGGAAACTATAATGTAGCCGACATAAAAAAGGTGATAGAGGGAATAGAATATATCCTACCACCACTTCTTCCAAAGAATGATATGAAATGTGACAAATGTGGTTCACCACTAATACAAAGAGATGATGACAGGCCAGAAGTTATAGAAGAAAGATTAAAGGTTTATGAGCAGCAAAGCAAACCAGTTATAGAATATTATCAAAAAAAGGGTACAGTTCCATTTATAGAAATATGGATGAACAGGCCGCCTGAAGAGGTTGTCGAAAAGATTGTGAACGCGCTAGAACAAATGGGCATACACTAAAATTTTTAGAGGACACTTTTTAATCCAGAGCCTGTCAGTACAACTAAAACCTTTTCATTTTTTCCTAAACTTTTTTCCCTTAAAAGTTTAAGGTATGCTGCATAGGCTACAGCCGAACTTGGTTCCACATAAAAGCCTTTCTTAGCTAAAACATTATGTGCATAAATTATCTCATTCTCGTCAACTATTTCCGCGTCACCTCCAATCTTTTTCATCAAATCATACATTTTCTCAAGTAAAGGTGGGTTTGTAGAAACTAATGCGTCTGCCACAGAAAGTATTCTTTCTGGAGGAACATATTTTGTTCCCTTTATCTTATGATAAAGTGGTGAAACTTGGCTTGTCTGACAAGCTATGATCTTTGGCATCCTTTCAATAATCCCTGAATCAAGTAAATGAATGAAACCATTTATAAGTCCAACTAATAGAGTGCCGGCTGAAACCGGTAGAAATATGTAATCAAAAATCTTCCAACCCATTTGTTCAGCAATCTCATATGCTAATGTTCTAATTCCATCCTTGAAGAATGGGTGCCAAGCGTGTCCAATATAAATGAAACCATCTCCAACTTTTTGAGCTGCTAGGGAAACATCTTCCCTTCTACCTTTAACTGTATATACTTCCGCACCATACTTTTTTATCTGAAAAAGTTTTGGTCCAGAAGCATTTTCGGGCACAAAAATTTTTACCCTCAAACCCGCCCTAGCACAGTACGCTGCAATCGAGGCACCAGCATTTCCCGAAGAGTCCTCAGAAAAACCTTCAACCCTTTCTAGGTTAGAAAGTAGTCCCGAAATTAGTATAGAGGAACCTCTATCCTTGTATGAGCCCGTAGGCATCAGGAAATCGAGCTTAAACCACAAACCTTCTTCAACCTTAAAAATTGGCGTAAACCCCTCTCCTAGGCTTACAATATAATCTTCTTTAACGTAAGGGTAAAAATTCCTGTAACGCCAAACAGTATAATTCCTGCAATCTATTTCATTGACAACAAATTTTTTCTCTAAAATTACATCGAAAGGTCCTCCGCAAGAACACTTCCACTCTCTTACATCCTCTCTTTCTCTACCACATTTGCTACATGCTATAGTATACTCCATGAGCCGTATAATTACTCTAAAGGTTCATAACTTTTTCTAGGCATTAAACTGTATAAACTACACGCTAAAGAAGTTTTTAAGTAAAATATGAGGATGATGTAGTTGCTGGAATTTTATCCTTTTTAATTGATTGGCTTTAGCTCCTTGATAACTTCTATATTGGATTGGTCTAACCTATTTGTTTAAACTTCTCTCCATCTCGCCTTTTTAACTGCCAAAAACGTTGAGAACATAAAGAATAGTATCAGATATAGCCAGCTTAACAATATCTCATTCGAACTTAGTGTAGTTATGTTCACGCTTTCCTTCAGCAGTAATGCTGAATGTGTTGTTGGAATAGCATATGCTAGTGGTCTCAAAATTTCCGGTATGATTCCAATAGGATAGAAGATTGGTGGTAGAATCGTCAAAATTAGACTTAAAATTGAACTTATCTGCCATCCATTACGGGCATTCGGTACAAATGTAGAAAGGTAAAAGCTCAATGAAGAAACCATAATCCATGTTATTAATGGTACAATAATGATGGTGAATATTGGGTATGGTTGAGGATTCAGTAAGATCAGTGGTATTATGAGCAAAACTATTCCCGGTGATGAGAAGAATAGTTCAGCCAATGCGATACCAGCCATATACTCGAATGCTGAAAGCGGTGACGCCACAAATATATCTTGAAGTTTTATCTCACGCTTTATCCACACTATATCACCTATTACACTCACTCCCGCTCCCACAAATATCATTAAATATGATCCTACAAAGGCTGTCGGTAAAGCCTTTTCGCCAATAATCGTGTAAAATAGGAACAGTATAGTGAAAGGTGTTGAAAAAAGCCAGACCATTGAAAGTAGGTTCCTTCTTAGCCAAAGAAATCCATACATGTACCCTAACATTAGAACAGAAGTTAAACCCATCCCCTACTCACCTACAGAAGTGATGTCAACAAAAACGTCATCTAATGTAATTGGTGAAGTCTGCACTTTTACACCTTTCTTTATCGCCAAGTTGACAAGCTCTTGAGCTGACTTCTCATCTGTTAGCACACGCCTCCTGTCTCCAACAGAAACCACTCGTCCATATGACATTAACTCTTCATCAGAAAACCCATTATAAATCTCAACCTTCACTTTTTCTTTAACTCCACTTTTTAGTTGCTCAACAGTCCCCTTTGCAACCACTTTACCATCATTTAATATTACAATATCATCTGATAAAACTTCCGCCTCATCCAGATAGTGTGTTGTCAAAATTATTGACCCATACTTTTTACAATATTCTCTAATAACCTTCCAAATATTTCTTCTACTCAACGGGTCCAAACCGAGTGTCGGTTCATCAAGAAGGAGTAGCTTAGATTTTGTCGCCATAGCCATCGCAACTAAAGTTCTCTGCCTTAACCCGCCAGAAAGCTGGTCTGCATGAACATCCTTGTATTCCAATAGTTCAAGCAGAGATAAGGCTTCTAACGCATTCTCTCTAGCCTCTTCTTTGCTAAACCCCCTAATCCTCAAAGTATAGTACACGTGATCCCAGGGTGTTAAGGGCGGTAATGTTGAACCCTCCTGAGGCATCACAGTAATATTTCTTCTGACAATCTTGCTTTCTTTCACAACATCATGTCCTAGAACGTATGCTCTACCACCAGATGGCAGTAACTGGGTTCCAATAATCCTTAGAAATGTGGTTTTTCCAGCACCATTTCTTCCCAATATAGTGAACACTCCTTGGCCTCTAAACTCGAAACTAACATTGTCTAAAGCTTTGGTTCCACCTTTATACACCTTTGAAAGGTTCTCTGCCCTTAGAATTTCTTGAATCATATCACACAACCCTTTTACTCGTAAACCAAGAAGGTGTAGTTGGTTTCTAACTATCATATTATTAAACTTTATTGTGATTGTAAAAATTTAATAATCTAAATTTTATAGTCAAAAACCATGAGTAAAAATAAAGTTAAAGAAGTTAATGAAATGAGTAACGAGGAAATTATCCAGGAATTACGCAACTTCGATACAGCAACAATATGTAATGTTGTTGCAACATATCCTGGCAGTGATATATGTCTAAAACTTTATGACGCATGGTATGGAGAATACTATACCGACCAAACGTTAAGGTGCATGTACCCTGAACTTGGTCCCGTCTGCGGTTATGCTGCAACAGCATGGTATTCCGAAGAATCAGCAGACTACACAAAGTTAGATAAGTTTATCTTGTTAGACCACCTTTATGAAACAAAGAAGCCTATAATATTAGTGGCGAAACAGACTTATCCGCCTGAACTCAAAAACCTTTCAGGACTCTTTGGTGGAAACATGACTGCACAATTTAAGGCCATGGGCGTAATAGGTGTCGTAACAGATGGCCCAATGAGAGACTACGAGGAAATTAAGGAGATGAAAGTCCAGTATCTTGCTACAGGATTAACTTCAGGCCACGGCCCCCTCATGTTAAGAGGTGCAAACATTCCAGTTAAAGTAGCAGGCATGTCAGTAGTACCGGGCGATATAGTGCACATGGACGTATGTGGTGCAGCAAAATTCCCTGAAAGGTTCTTGCCCAAGGTTCTCGAATATGCTCGAGAGCTTAGAAGAAGGGAAATAGAGCAGCAGAAAGTGTTCAAGGATCCAAATTTTGATTACTTAAGGTGGAAAGCAAGTCAAAGCAAATAGAAATTAGAAGCGGACATTTCATAAATTCTTTACTGCGATAAATAGTTTAGATTGGACTTTCCTATGACATTACCTTCTTTACTAAATTAATTATCGAATCCTCCATAACAATACTATTAACTAAAACTATTTTCTCCCTAAATTTTGTAAAAATCTCTTTAACCTCATCCTCTCTCAATTTTCTTAGGTCTAGAAAGAATGTTAAGCCAAACAAAGGTACTATTATCAAGGGGTCCATTCTTACTATGACCTTTGCTTCTTCAGCTACCTTGATTAATGCGTCAAGGGAAGTTAGTTCCAAAAATTCTTTTGGCATGATAATTTGTTTCTAACTTACGTATAAAAAATTTTTGTCTTAAATTTTTACTTTTATATGTTTGATTGTTGACAACTTTTATTAAAAGATAATTCATATTTTTAATTATAGTAAAATTTTTATAATATTTTCACTTATTCTTAATATATGGGAAGAAGATATCGTTGGCTTGTTTTAGCTATTTTCATGTCATTTGTAATTTTCCATTATGCTGACAAGCTAATGATAAGCTTTCTAACTCCAGCTATCATGAACGAATTTGAAATAACTTATACTGAAATGGGCATGGTTCTCACTGGAAGTTTAATTGTAGCCTCAATACTTTATCCAATTTGGGGCTACCTTTACGACAAATATTCGCGAACAAAATTGATTTCACTTGCATCATTTATCTGGGGTTTAACAACATGGATTAGTGCGCTTGCAAAAAATTTCTTCAACTTCCTCGTTTCTAGATCTGCTACTGGAATCGATGATTCATGCTATCCTGGAATATATAGCGTTGTTTCAGATTACTTTAAACCAGCTGAAAGAGGTCGTGCAATGGGGCTACTTTACGCCTCAAATGTTACTGGAACAATTTTGGGAAGCATAATATCCCTATATGTTGGCTCACTATACGGTTGGAGAAACGCCTATTTTTTAACAGGCTCGATAGGAGTAATAATCGCCCTAACCATATATGTTCTAGTAAAGGATCCCCAGAGGGGAATATCTGAACCAGAACTTGAATCCTTTGATAAAATAACGCAGTATAGAATTAGTAAGGAAAATATTATCAATGTTCTCAAGAAAAGAACTTTGCTTCTCCTTTATATACAATGTTTTTCTGCAATGTTCGCTTGGCAGGTTATAATATTCTGGATGTTCAGTTACCTAGTAAATGTTAGAGGTTACCCCAATGACGAGGCAACATTTCTAATGATAGTTCTGATGATACTAATGACCATAGGATATATTAGTGGAGGAACTTTAGGGGATTTTCTGTTCAAAAGGTATAGGCGCGGAAGACTCCTATTATCTACAATAATAGTTTTTGCAAGTGCAATTTTAATCACATTAACGATATATGCTCCTTCAAATGATGTTTTTCAAATAATGGCCGTAATCACCGCATCGGTTATTCCGATGGCATCAGCTAATGTTATAGCTACAATAAACGATATTACGGAGCCTGAAGCCAGAAGTCTAGCGATATCTATTCATGAATTTTTTGGAAATGTAGGCAGTTCAATGTCACCTCTTGCCGCTGGCATAATCGCGGACATGTATGGTTTAGGAATCGCGATCGCATCTATATCATCTCTTGCATGGGTTATTTGTGGTATCTTTCTATTTATAGCATCAATCTTTGTAGTAAAGGATATGGATAAACTTAGGAGTTTGATGAGAGAAAGGGCTATGATTGAAAAAAGGAAGGTTGAGGTTGAAAAATAATGGCTGGCATTGCGGCTATACAATATAAGTTTGAAACCTCAGATTATATAAATTCACATAATTTTAGAGAAAAAATGATAAAACTTGGGCTAACAGCCTCCAAACTTATCGGTGGAGAAGGAATAATAGTCTATCCAGAAAATGTAGGCGTATTTTTAGTACTCGAAGGCTTAAATTTAAAGGAAAGTGAAGATATTTCTAAAGCATTAGAAAAGCTTGTTATCAGAAATTTTCCCAAACTCATTTATATTATGTTAACCAATTCAACAAGCAAGTGGACAGAATCAATACTGATTTGGAGAAGCAAACCAATACTAGACACATATGTTCAAGTTTTCGAAGAAGTAGCTAAAAAGAGTGGATGCTATATTGTCGCCGGTTCAACATTCGTTAAATATGAAGGTAAGGTAAGAAATATTTCGTACACCTTTGATCCGGAAGGAAGAATTATTGGTGTTCAGCAAAAGGTACATATTACTCCACCAGAATACGAACTAGGTCTTAAACCATCCGAAATCGAGAAAATTAGAGCTTTTGACACAGATTTTGGAAAAATTGGAGTAGCCATATGCTATGACTCATTCTTTGATGATGTAGTCTCTAAACTTAAAAAAGACGGTGCTGAAATACTTATTCAACCGTCAGCAAACGCTGAACTAACATGGGATAAAGCAAAAGAAATATGGTGGAAAGGATGCTATAATATGACTAAAAAGTATAGGTTCAAGTATGGTGTGAATCCAATGGGTGTAGGAAAAATTCTTGGCTTCCAGTTTGAAGGTATAACGTCAATTATAGATAGTGAGGGAAAATATTTGGATAGAGCTGAACATCATTTTCAAGAAGACATAGTCTTTATAGACAAAATACGATAACATCTTTTAATTCAATGCCTTTAGTTAAAAAAAGTTTGGGGTGAGGGTGCCTACAATTTTTTAATCATGTTTATGAGCTCATCCGTAGGAATCGCTGGCATACTCATTATCTTAATAGTCCCTCTAGAAGATAATTCTACAGAAAGCTTAAAAATCGTTTCATTATTTGGTGCTTCTACAATGTTAACAAAATCATATGGTCCAAGTACAGCATATTGGTGTAAAACCTTTACTCCAAAAGCCTCAATCTCCTTATTAACTTCTTTTATTCTGTCAGGTCTGCTTTTAATGGTTTTAGCACCCTCATCTGTTAACGTGGAAAGCAAAACATAGACTGGCATGCTAGATTATTGTGTAAAAACTTTTATATAAACATATAATATCATTTGTAAAAAGAAGAGTTAAACGAAGATCGGCACAAAAATCCACATACATAAAACAGTCATATAGCATTTTTTATAAATAATCATCTAGCAGGTAGTCTGGAAAAAATTATATTAATCACTAAAAATAGTTTTAGGGCTGGTATGGAATATGTCAATATTGTAGGAAATGATGCACTTATTATTGTGGATGTACAGAATGATTTCTGTCCAGGTGGAACGCTTGCGGTTCCAGAAGGAGACCAAATAGTCCCCATTATAAACAAATACATAGAAAAGTTCGTTTCAAAAAACGCCCTTGTTGTTGCGACTAGAGACTGGCATCCTAAAAACCATGTTTCATTCAAAGAATATGGTGGACTGTGGCCGACGCACTGTGTGCAAAATAGTTGGGGTGCAGAATTTCATCCAATGCTTAATCTCCCTAAAAATGCTATTATTGTTTCTAAAGCATATGAGCCTAGTGTTGAAGCATATTCAGGTTTTCAGGGGACGCGATTAGATAAGATATTGAAAGAAAGGAGTGTGAAAAGGCTTTTCGTTTGTGGGTTGGCTACTGACTACTGTGTTAAGGCAACTGTTCTCGATGGATTAAAACTTGGATATGAAGTTTATCTGCTTGTCGACGCAATTAAGGGTGTTAACGTTAGACCAGGAGATAGTGAGGAGGCCATAAATGAAATGGTTAAAGCTAAGGCTAGACTGTTAAAGTTTGAGCAACTCCTTTGATTTTAAAAAGTGTTTAAAATGGATGTTGTTATAGAAAATTTGGAGGATAAACTTAGCAGATGGCTCTACTACGAATACGAGAATGCTTCAAAAATTATGGGAAAAAATATTATTTTCACTAATGTTCCATATTCTTGGGCAAAAATCCTGTCTAAGCTTGGTAAGGTTTACTCTAAACATGTTTGGGAAGTTTTTGAAGCAAAAGATCTAATAATTTTAGACCCTCAAGCTGAAGATAAACTTTCATTTGAAGATTTGGCTGGTAAAAGGGCGATTGTTGTGGGAGGAATTTTGGGAGATAATCCTCCACAGGGTAGGACGAAAAAGTTGTTAACTTCCTATGCATATGGCGCTCTTGTAAGAAATATTGGTTGCTGGCAGTTTCCCATAGATGGTGCAGTGTATGTTGCTAAGATGATAGTTAATGGTTTAAGGTTAGAGGATATACGTGTAAGAAGGAGGCTGAAAATAAAAGTTAGATCCGATGAAAGTTTTTATCAACACTATATTGTTCTCCCATACGCATATCCTATAAATGATGGCAAACCTGTAATAAATCCAAAGCTGATAAAATATCTGATAAAAAGAAGTTTAGAACAATGATATCGCTCTAGTATACTAGTTCACTGAAAAAGCATGAAGGTTTGCCTGTATGGCATGTGGGGCCAGAGGGTTTCGATAAATATATTAAAGTGTCCCTGTCACAGTCTACAAGAATTTTTTCAACTTTCAAAATATTCCCTGAAGTTTCACCTTTTTTCCAAAGCCTTTTTCTACTCCTACTCCAGAAATGCGCATACCCTGTTTCAAAGGTTTTTGCTATGGCTTCCTTGTTAGCGTATGCGACCATCAAAATATCTTTTGTAATAATATTTTGGACTACAACTGGAATAAGCCCATTTTCTTGGAAAACTAATTCCTCAATCTTCACCTTCTCTAGCTCTAAACTCATATTCTAACCTTCACTCCCCTATTTTTTAAATACTCCTTAACCTCCCTGATAGTGTATTCTCTGAAATGAAATATTGATGCTGCTAGTGCTGCGTCAGCTTTTCCTTTTGTTAGAGCTTCATAGATGTGTTCTGGTGTTCCGCCACCGCCGCTTGCGATAACAGGAATGTTAACGTTCGATGAAATTAATGACGTTAATTCTATATCATATCCTTCTTTTGTACCATCCCTATCTATTGACGTCAATAAAATTTCTCCAGCTCCCAGAGCCTCTACTTTTTTAGCCCATTCGAGAGCATCAATTTTCCTTGCAACTCTTGCGCCATGTGTGAAGACTTCGAAACCTGATGCTGTCCTATATGTTCTTTTTGCATCTATTGCTACTACAACACATTGGGCCCCATACTTTACAGAAAGTTCTCTAACGATCTCTGGATTTTCTACGGCCATTGTGTTTATTGAAATTTTGTCAGCCCCGTTCCTAAGAATATTATATGCATCTTCAACACTCCTTATTCCCCCTCCAACCGTGAAAGGAATGTCTAATTCTTCAGCGACTCTACTAACGACATTATAGAGTGTTTTACGCTCTTCGACCGTTGCCGTTATATCTAAAAAGACTAGCTCGTCTGCACCCTCATCCCTATATCTTACTGCAAGTTCAACAGGGTCTCCTGCATCCCTCAATTCTACAAAATGCCTTCCCTTCACAACTCTTCCATTATCTACATCGAGACATGGTATAATTCTTTTAGCGACTGTCATCAGAGATTACCTCCAATACATCATCTATACTAATAACTTTGTCATATAGTGCCCTACCTAAAACGATTCCCCTAACATTCAACTTCTTTAAGACAACAATGTCTGCTATTGAGGAAATTCCTCCTGCAACATATGTTTGGCTTAAAAATTCCTTTATATCCTTTAGATAGTTGACGTTTACACCTTCTAATGTTCCATCCGAATGAATGTTTGTTGAAAGAAATAGTCTAAAGCCTTTAGCCCAAAGGTCTCTTATTGCGTCACTTATATCCATGTTTAATACCCTTTTCCATCCATCTACAGCTATTTTACCGCTTTTGTGATCCAATGCCACAATTACCTTATCTTTTCCAAAAGAAAGAACATCTTCTGCATTAAGCTTACCTGTAAAGATTGCTGAACCCAGAATAACCCTTCTCACACCAATATTGAATGCTTCCTCTACATCCTTGATCTCGTGTAATCCTCCCCCAAACTGTACAGGTAACCTCGTTTTCTCACATATTTTTTGAACAATAATCCTATTGTTTCCTAAACCTAGAGCAGCGTTAAGGTCTATAACATGAAGACCAGTAACATTCCTTTTTTCCCATTCTAAGGCAACATCGACAGGATTCTTAGAATACACTATCATATTCGAAGGCTGTCCTCTAACCAGTCTTACAACTTTTCCATCAAAAAGATCTATTGCCGGCCAAATCTCCACAACAATTCACTTCCTAACATATTTCACAAAGTTCTGAAAAACGTGTCTTCCAAATTCACCCGACTTTTCTGGATGAAATTGTGTTCCAAACACATTTTTTTCTTCAACAACTGAAGGAAATGATACACCATATAATGTTATTCCCTTAATAACCTTTTCGTCTTTTGGTAGAGGATAGTATGAGTGGGCAAAATAAGCCCACTTTTCACCGTCATATTTTGATAAGAGTACACTATCCCCGACAGTCTCTATAAGATTCCATCCCATGTGTGGTACCTTTAACTTTTCCGGGAACCTTACAACTTTACCATCAAATATGCCTAAACCCTTTCCAAACCCTTCCTCGCTTTCATTAAATAGGAGCTGCATACCTAAGCATATTCCAAAAATGGGCTTCCCTTTCAAGACAGAATCCATGATCTTGTCTTTAACTTTCTCTATAATCTTTGATGCCGAGGTGAAGTTTCCGACGCCTGGTAGTACTATTGCAGAATATCTTTCTAAATTTTCGATATTATTTAAAATTTTTGTTTGTACATTTAATCTTCTAAATGATGCTATTAAACTGAACATGTTGCTTGCTCCATAATCAATTATAGCGAACTCCATTTACATCGTTCCCTTCGAGCTTGGGGTTCCAGTTCTTCTTTCATCATATGACCATGCTTCTCTTAAGGATAAAGCTATCGCCTTAAAGACTGCTTCAATTTTGTGATGAATGTTTTCTCCCTTCAAAATTTCAACATGTAATGTGCATGGAATATTTTTCGCCAAAGTTTCTATAAAATGTATTATGTCCTCACATGCCATATCTTCAACTCTCTGCTTTTCAAGATTAACTTTTATTGACACATAAGGTCTTTGGACTAGGTCTACGCTGGCTAACGCTAGCGCATCGTCCATTGGAACTATTGCATGGCCAAACCTCTTTAACCCGAATCTGTCGCCTAAAGCGTTTTTTATAGCATTTCCTAAAACTATTGCAACATCCTCCACTATATGATGTTTGAGGTCTCCTCTTGCCTTAACCTCTAGATCGATTAGCGAGTGGACAGAAAGTTCGTTTATCATATGGTTTAAGAAAGCTATTGGTGTATCGATTGAACATTTTCCTCCTCCATCCAAATTTAATGTAATCGAAATCTCAGTCTCTTTTGTTTTACGCTCTAATTTTGAAGTTCTCATTGATTTACTCACCCGCACCTATTTTTAAATACTTTTTGTAACATGTTCACATTCGAAAGTATTAGGTCTGCATTCGATTCAATAAAATATTTTTTTACAGCATTATTATTCTCTGCTATTATTCCAGCAAAAAATATGTTCTGTGAACTTTCCTTTGCCTTTTTGGCTAAGAGCAGGTCCTCCGTTGCATCTCCAACATAGAGTGTTGGTTGATCACAAGCTAGCTGTAGCAATGGTGTAGGTGAAGGTTTCTTAAGCTCATTAACGTTGGTGCATCCTTCTCTAACTATATCTTCTATGAAGAAAGATTTTTCGACATCAAAGTATTCTTGAAGGTTCTCAATCTTATATTCTACCGATATTCTTGAACGGCCTGTGAGTAAGTACATTTTGTGGTCAAAAAGTTTCTTTAGCGTAGATAATGTACTCTTTTTCACATACAATTTTTCTACCTCTATATTTCCCTTCTTAACATTAACTGGAGGATTCATATTATAAATTCTTTTGAAAAGTCTTTCACCATAATATATTGCATCGAAAGCTTTTGCAAGAAAACTTTCACGAACATTTAAGGGTTTCCCAATTAATTCAATAAATTCTTTAAGTTCCTCGCATGTCCCGTTTTTCACGCACACTTCTTCCGCATACTTTTCCGGGTCTCCTATTGGGTCTCCTCTAATATTTTTTAGAAAGTTTTCGTACTCTAAATCAACTGGGCCTACTCTGTCCACAGTGCTTGGTTCTATATTTTTGTTTTTAAGCCAGTTTATTAAACTTCTAGTTTGATCCTTTGATAGTGTTGTAAAAAGGAATAGTGCTAGCGCGTATGTTGAGTCCCAGTCGTTGTTGTAAATTCCTGTAAACTTAAGCTTTTCAATTTCTGTGAAGCCGATAATTTTTTTTTGAGGAAAAGGTTTAAAGATAATTGAGAGAGTCTGCTTTATTGTTTTTCTGTATGAATTGTTAGTGTTTATAAGCACTCCATCGCAATCGAACACTAAACGTTCTATTGTAACAAGTTTTTCTGTAAACTCTTTGTTCAAAAAGACTCTTCCTCCATCAAGGAGGACATAATCTTTTTCAAACAATTACTTTTCACCCAAAATATTTGAACTCTTATTTTATACCCGTTTACCTTCTGTATTTAACGCTTAGACTCTTTACATGATTGAGTAATCCTTCACATCTTCCAAGCTGATCTATTACTGAAAATGTTTTTTCAGAATAATTATTTGGTGCTATCACAGTCCTTAAAACTTTAACAAAATCGAGGATAGAAAGTCCTCCTCTAAACTTAGCCTGTCCATTTGTTGGCAGTATATGATTTATTCCACAGTAGTAGTCAGTCAGAACACTTGAACCATTTACAGTTATCGCCCCAACATTCTTTATCTCCTCAAGCAACCTTTCATAATCTTTAGAAAATATTTCTAAATGTTCAGGTGAAAGCCTATTAATAAATTCAATGGCGATTTTCTGGTCTTCAGCTAACACGATGAAGCCATTTCCTTCAATTGAAGCGGTTACAGTATCCCTCCTATACGATGCTGGAAGATACTCTTTCATGCAATCAAGCATCTTCTCTATGAGATTCGATGATGTTGTGACAAGCCCACATAATGTGTCGGAACTATGCTCTGCCTGAGCAATTAAATCTAATACAATCTGCTCCGGATCACCTAATTCATCAGCATAAACAATAAGCTCTGAAGGTCCCGCTAGCATATCAATTGGAACATCTTTTGAAACAACAGCTTTTGCTACACTCACGTAAGCACCTCCGGGTCCAACAATCTTATCGACAGGTCTTATAGTTTCTGTACCGTAGGCTAAGGCTGCAATAGCCTGTACCCCTCCTACGCGATAGATTTCATTGACACCAGCCAAGTCTGCGGCAACAAGTAGAACTGGACTCATTTTCTTAGGCGGGGTGACAATGGCGACTCTATCTACTCCAGCAACCTTTGCTGGAACGGTCGCCATAAGAACGGTGCTCGGATATGAAGCTTCTCCACCCGGAATATAGCATCCTACACTATCTAACGGCTTTAGTGTTTGAACAATTTTAAAACCGTCATTTTCAATTTCAAAGAACATCTTTTTGAAACTCTCTTTTTCAACCCTTTCTATATTATCCTTTAATGTCCTTAGAGCATCAATTTGAGCTTCGTTTACGTGATTGTAGGCGTCATCTATTTCATTGCGTCCTACTCTAATTGTGTTTTTTGAAAGTACAATGTTATCGAAGTCTTTCGTGTATTCGATTAACGCTTCATCGCCACGTTTCCTCACATCCTCTATAATCTTCACAACCTTGTCTTCTACCTCTTTTTTGAAAAGTTCTCTCCGCCCCTTTATATTACCGGCTATTCGACTAATATTTTCTCTGTTAAGGTAATAAATTTCCAAATTATACTTCACCGTTTTCCTCTCTAGCTATATCTTCTAATGGCATTATCAGCTGTGGCTCATGGACTACAAGACCTTGAGCTAACTTCCTCAGTTTCGGAAGAAGTTTGATATAATCTGAGCGTGATATGATGGTGTTGACAGCATACCATCCTGGCTTAGAAAGCTTACTTATCGTGGGACCCTTCAATCCAGGCAAAAGTGAAACAAGTTTCTCAAGATTCTCTTCCTTAACGTTAACGAATATGTGAAGTTTTTTACCGCTTTCGATCACCCCCCTGAAGAGGGCTACTATGTCATAAATTTTTTCCCTCTTCACCTCATTTGATAAGGAGGTTTTATTTGCTACTAGAACAGCTTGAGAGTTTACGATCACGTCCAAAGGCTTTAATCCATTCTGTTCTAACGTAGTTCCCGTTTCTGAAACATCTGCTATAGCATCAGCTTCCTCAGGCGGTTTTGCTTCAGTTGCACCGAACGAAAGGTATACCTGTATTTCTCTATTTTCTCCAGTCTTCCACCAGGGTGTAATGATCAAGGGTTTAGTTTCGCCATAAATTTGCCTATATTCGGGCAAAGAAATTAGATATTTTGAAACAGATAAAGGATATTCTGTCGATATTCTTAAAATCCTATTTTCGGAATTATACCTTTTTATCATTTCCCCAATACTGTTTTCTTCGAAGGTTTTCGGTATAGCGAAGACAAGTTTTGTCAAGCCATATTCTAGGTTAAGTAGAACTTTAACGTCAGCCGAGGTTTCCAGAACCCAGTCCAAGCCTGTTATACCTAAATCATATAATCCGTCAGCAACATATATGGGGATCTCTTGAGGTCTCAATATTTTGAATTTAATTTCAGCATCACTTGATGTAGGCCTATAACTTCTCTCCTTACCATACAATTTGATAAAAGCCTTTTCTATAAACTCGTAGGTCGCTTTCTCAAGGGAACCTTTAGGAATTGCAAACGATATACTAGCCAGAATATATCACCTCCAAAAGACTTTTGCAACAAAATAGATTATTTCGAAGAACTGTTTTCACTTGTAAGGCTATTCCCCTATTCTTCGGTTTAATGAACTAAATCACCCAATTTGCCTCAACTCCTTCAATCAAAAAATTGTGTTATATAAATTTATATTTTAGTGCTAGTCCTTTAGAGCTTGACTTATGTCCTCTTTTAAATCCTCGACATCTTCTAAGCCTACAGATAATCTGATCAAATCGTCTGTTATACCAAGTTCCTCCTTCAACTTGTCAGGCATACTTTTGGATGCGCTAAGTATTGGATAGGTTGCTAAAGACTCTACCCCGCCAAGACTTGGTGTAGACTTTATCACATTAGTCCTCTTAAAGAAGTTGAAAGCTGCCTCCCTACCGCCCTTAACTTTAAAGCTTACAACTCCACCATATAGCTTGTGTTCGAAAATCTTGTTTGCGGTAGAATGGTAAGGATTGTCCTTTAGGCCTGGATAATATACTTCTTTAACCTTCGGATGATCTTTCAAAAATTCCGCTATCGCTAAAGCTGACTTACACTGTTTTACGAACCTTACCTCTAACGTTTCCAGTCCACGGAGTACGAGGTAGGCTTCGAAGGGATTCATTATTGTTCCAAGATTTTTTCGCCAATCCCATAAACTTTTTATCGTA
>Ga0185307_1000727_pt1 | contig 20026 bp, 21 predicted proteins | sample LHCtaG_FD_128010 | JGI IMG/M metagenome (GOLD analysis project Ga0185307, IMG submission 128010) | Hot spring microbial communities from Little Hot Creek, USA to study Microbial Dark Matter (Phase II) - LHC4sed_matched (SPADES... | ecosystem: Environmental > Aquatic > Thermal springs > Hot... | reverse complement strand
TTTAGCGTTAAGGACTACGTGGCCCCGCGTGTTTAGGACGAGGTTCAGCTTTGCGGCTATGTCCTGCTTCATCATGTTTGCCTCGTTCAGATATAGGAGACCGCCGTGTCGGCACCACATTACTATTTGGCCGTCAACCCAGTTCTCTTTTCCGAGACCTATGTATCTGCCGAACCAGTCATAGAAGGATGTTTGCAGTCCACAGTTTATCTCCCATAGTGGAAGACCGCGAAGTTCAACGATCAAGTACACTATGTGGGTTTTTCCTGTCCCGCTTGGGCCAACAGAGCGCATTGTTTGAAGTAGTATAGGGTGCGGACTATTCGCTCAACGTAGTTGAAGCGGGTGGAGGTCTACTTGTCTATTGCTTCTTGCGATTCAATAGGTTCATTAATCGCGAAACTACAACAAAAGCTCAGCTAGGATAGATTGGACCTGATTCTCGTCCCTTGCTTTTTTGATTATGGCTTTTCCCGTGTTGTAGAGGCGTATGGATAAGCCTTTGTATGTTAGATCGAAGATTATTCCGGCAATGTTTTTCTCCATTTTTGCCCTTTTTAGGATTTTGTCCAATGCTTCGTCCTTTCTTTCGTATTTTAGGTGGATTATGATGTCTCTTTCTTCTCCACAGGCTTCTTCTATTCTAGCTATGTAATCATTTAGGTTTGGTTTTGCGTTCATAGGGATTCCTCGATTTCTTTTAGGGCTTCAATGAGGCGGTCTATTTCTTCGCGGGTATTGTATACGTAGAAGCTTGCTCTAGCTGAGGAGGGGATTCTGAATTTTTGGTGGAGGGGTTGGGCGCAGTGGAACCCGCTTCTAATCATTATGCCGTAACTGTCCAGGATTAGGGCGACGTCGTGGGAGTTAAAGCCTTCAACGTTGAATGGTATTATTCCGCATTTCTGCTTTGCGTCTTTTGGCCCGTAAACCGTAACCCTCGAGCACTCTTTTAGACGTTTTAGGGCGTAATCTGTCAAGTCACATTCGTGGGCTTTCACGTTCTCCATTCCCAGAGCGCTTAGGTATTTTATGGCAGCTTTTAAGCCAACAGCACCTCCTATGTCCGGGGTTCCAGCCTCAAACTTCCATGGAAGTGTGTTCCACGAAATCATGCATCTGCGCGTTTTTGTGTTGAAGGAAACCTCCCTAATCATTTCACCGCCGCCCTGGAAGGGCTCCATTTTTTCTAGAATTTCCTTTTTCGCGTAGAGCACACCTATTCCTGTTGGTCCAAGCATCTTATGTCCAGAAAACGCCAGGAAATCGCAGTCCAAGTCTTGGACGTTCACAGGCATGTGGGGCACGGATTGAGCTCCATCAACTAGCACTAAGGCACCCCTTTCATGGGCTAGCTCCGTTACCCATTTTACGTCGTTTATGACGCCTGTCACGTTTGAAACGTGGGTTACGCATACAAGTTTCACTTTTGGCGTAAACATCTCCTTTAGGGATTCATAATCTAGTGTACCGTCTGGGTTTATGTCCGCATATTTAACCTTGAAGCCTTTTATCTTTGAGAGAATTTCCCATGGAACTATGTTGCTGTGGTGTTCCATGAGCGTTACGAGGACTTCGTCTTCCGGTTTGAGGTTGCGGAGCCCCCATGAGTAGGCGACTAGGTTTATGGCTTCAGTGGTACCCCTTACGAAGATTATTTCTTCAATGCTTTGGGCGCCTATGAACTTGGCGACTTCTTCGTGGGCTTCCTCGTATAGTTCTGTGGCCTCCAGCGAAAGCGTGTGCACTGCCCGGTGGACGTTTGCGTTGTGCCTCTCATAAAACTCTTTCATGGCTTCGATGACTTGTCTCGGCTTTTGGGACGTTGCTGCGTTGTCAAAGTATATGAGCGGATGATTATTTATCTTCCGTTTCAGTATTGGAAAGTCTTCCCTAACCTTGTATGGGTCAAACATTTTTGCTGCCTTCTTCCGCCATCTTCATCTTCTTGGCCAGAATCCTAGCTAGCTCCTCCTCTTCCAGTGCCTGTTTCTCCTCGAAGGTTAATTCTTCAGGAAGCCATTCAGGTTTTTGCCCTTTCATTTTGTAGTATGCTCGGATGGCCCGCCTTAAGGCTCCAACAGCAAGCACCCCGCAGTGAAATTTTACAGCTGGAAGGCCTCCCAACTCCTCGGCAAGGCTTTTCCAGCTGATTTTCCAAGCGTCCTCAAGCTTCACGCCTTTCACTTTTTCGGTTAGAATGCTTGACGTGGCAATGTTGGCGGCGCAGCCATAACTTTCAAATGTTGCCCTTTCAATCACGTCTCGGTCATCAATTTTCAAGTAGAAGGTTATCATGTCGCCGCATTGGGGGTTGCCCGCCACCGCTGAAACTGTGGCATCCTCCATTCTTCCCAAGTTTTTGGGATTCCTAAACAATTCTAGGATTTTTTGGCTGTAGGGTAGGGGGACACGTGACATGTTATTCCACCGCCGTTGAACCTGTTATGCCCCTAAGCCTTTCAACGGCTTTCGGCAAAACCTCTAACACGTAATCTATGTCTTCCTCTCTGTGGACGCGGGTTACCTTCATGAGGATGCTGCCATGAGCCTCCTCGAAGCGTCTTCCTATGGCTATTAGCACGTGGCTTGGTTGGAGTAGGCGTCTTGTGCAAGCGCTTCCGCTTGAAACATATACGCCGTTTAGGCTTAGCTCGATGGTTAAGGCTTCACCCTCACAACGTAGAAAACTTATGTTAACGTTGTCTGGCGCCCTTTTCTCGCCCCTTGGCCCATTGAGCCTAACGTCCGGAATTGTGGTTGTTATGCCCTCGATAAGTTTGTCGCGGAGCCTCTGCATATGTCGGATATTTTTTTCGAACTTTTCGAACATTAACTCGGAAGCTTTTGCGAAGCCAACAATTAACGGCGTGTTTTCCACTCCAGGCCAAAGCTTCTGAGTGCCTATTTGCCCTTCTAGTATTCTTTCAATGTTTACGCCTTCCCTAACGTACAGGGCACCCACCCCGCGAGGCCCGAGGATTTTGTAGCTGCTTATGGTCGCCATGTCAACGCCGCTTTCCCGCACTTTAAATGGAATTTTTCCATAAGCGTCGGAAGCGTCTGTGTGGATTATGGCGTTTGGATTTTTGTCTCTAATTATTTCAGCTATCTCTCTTATGGGTTGTATTGTTCCGATTTCATGGTTTACCGCTGAGAAGCTTGCGAGGACTGTTTCGCGGTCAACGGTTTCCTTAAGCTTTTCTAGGTTGACGAAGCCTTCGCTGTCCACCGGGACTTTCACTACTGAAAAGCCGTTTTTAGCGAGCATTTCAGCTACATGGATGACGCTTAACGGCTCAATCTCGGAAACCACGATTTTCCCGCCTTTACCCCGCATGTGAAGAGTTGCGCCCAGCAGTGCTAAGTTGTTGGCTTCCGTCTCGCCCGGAGTGAAGTTGACTTCTTCTAGGTTTTTGCAGCCCAAATAGCCCGCGATTTTTTGGGCTGACTCCATAATGGCTTCGTAGGCTTCCCAGCCTGGTTTGTGAGTGAGCGTTGGGTTGCCGTATGCGCGTTGGTTAAAGTATGGAAGCATAGCCTCCAAAACGTCGGCTGGCACAAAGCTTGAGTTTTCAATGTCCAAGTAGACTTCGTGCTTTAATCCTTCATGAGCCTTTAAGAGTTCTCGGACGTTTTCCACCATAACCATTCAAATCCTTTTCGGTTATCCAAACCCTAAATACGTTTGAGCTTCTAGAAAAAGCTATTTGACACTGTTAAATGCAAACATCATGTTCGTAGCCGGTTCAGCAACATACTTTTGGGCTTGAAAGCCCACGATGTCTCTCACCATAGTTTTTTGTGCTTGAAAGGCGCTTTGAAGAGGTTCCACTATTTGCGCAATGTTTTAAATGAGCTTCACATTATTCTGGAGTAGAAACGGTGATGGGCGCATACAAGTGAAGATTGCAGATCTGCCGGTTCCAGAGGCTGTTAAGGAAATTCTTATTAAGAGTGGGATTGTTGAGCTTTACCCGCCCCAGGTGGAAGCCGTTAAGGCTGGGGTTTTGGAGGGGCGAAATCTTGTTTTAGCAAGTCCGACAGCCTCTGGCAAGACTTTGATTGCTGAACTTTGCGCGCTTAAACATGTTCTCGAAAGGGACGGCAAAGTCCTATATTTAACACCTCTAAGGGCGTTGGCCAACGAGAAATACGAGGAGTTTGGGAAGTATTCCGCCATAACCAAGCCGAATGGACGTAGGGTCAGCGTTGGGATCTCCACGGGCGACTACGACAGTTCAGATCCGTGGCTAGAACGCTACGACATAATTGTGGCAACCAACGAGAAGGTGGACTCGCTTTTGAGGCATAAAGCTCACTGGCTGGACGAGGTAAGCCTCGTGGTGGCGGATGAAGTGCATTTGCTGAACGAGGTGGATCGCGGTCCCACATTGGAGGTGGTTTTAGCCCGGCTTATGCAGACAAACCCAGATATCCAGATACTGGCTTTAAGCGCCACCATAAACAACGTGGAGGAAATTGCCGGCTGGCTTAAGGCTGGCTACGTGACAACAGACTGGCGTCCCATACCTCTTAAAGAGGGCGTTTTACTCCACAACGAAATCCAGTTCAGGGACGGCGACGCGAAGAGAATAGAGAAGGAGGTTAAGAACCCAGCCATAAACTTGGCTTTACACACGGTTAAGACTGGCGGACAAGCCTTAATTTTCGCGGCAACTCGGAAAAGCGCTGTAGCTTTAGCGAAGAAGGCGGCTAAGAGAATAGAGGAGGTGCTTTCTAAACCGGCTAAAAGAGCTTTGGAACGCGAGGCTGAACGGATTTTGGGCGCTGGTGAAAAGACGAGGATAAGCGAGCTTCTAGCCGAGCTGGTTAAACGTGGGGTGGCTTTCCACCACGCTGGCTTGGGAGGCGAACACCGGAAAATTATTGAGGATGCTTTTCGCGAAGGCAAAATAAAAGTTTTGACAGCCACGCCTACGCTGGCTTTCGGCGTAAACCTCCCGGCCAGAACGGTCATAATATATGATTATAGGCGTTATGAGCCTGGGTATGGCTATTACCCCATAAGCGTTTTAGAGTACAAGCAGATGTGCGGTAGGGCTGGTAGGCCAAAGTACGATAAGATGGGCGAAGCCGTGATTGTGGCGCGGACAGCTGACGAAGCCGACTATTTGATGGAAAGCTATGTTTTAGCCAAACCTGAACGCATCTGGTCCAGGCTCGCTGTAGAGCGGGTCCTACGCAGCCACGTTTTAGCCACAATCGCGGCGGACTACGCCCACACAGAAGCCGGAATCTACGAGTTTTTCGGCAAAACCTTCTACGCCTACCAGTATGATGTGGCGGCTATTAGGGGAATTATTGCCAAAATCCTTAAGTTCCTCTACGACGAGGAGATGATAGACGTTAGTGGCGCCAACATTTATGCCACGAGGTTTGGCAAACGCGTAAGCGAACTCTACATAGACCCTGTTTCAGCCGTTATAATCCGCGACGCTTCAAGGCAGAAGCCTCCACTCCTAACAGAGTTCAGCCTCCTTCACATGGTCTGCCACACTCCGGACATGGGGCCAATCTTGAGACCGTACACAAGCGAACTGGACAAGGTGGCTGTTTCCCTGGAGGAACACGGGGACGAGTTCATGGTGCCTGTTCCAGACGAGTGGGAGGACCGCCTTGGCTACGAACAGTTTTTAGGCGAGGTGAAAACAGCCATGGTTTTGAAGGCTTGGATTGAAGAAGCCAGCGAAGACGAAATAATTGAAAAGTTCCGAGTGCAGCCCGGCGACCTCTACCGCGTTATTGAAAGCGCCAAGTGGCTGTTGTATGCCACTCACGAGTTGGCAGTTCTCTTCGGCAACAAGGAGATCCCACCCCTAGCCAGCGAACTCATGGAGCGAGTGGAAAAAGGCGTCAAAAAAGAGCTACTGCCAATAGTCCGTCTGGAAGGCGTCGGCAGAGTGCGCGGTCGCATACTATACAACGCCGGATACAAAACGATAGAAGACTTGAAACATGCCAAAATTGAAGACCTAATGAATCTGCCGCTCATAGGGCCTAAACTGGCAAAGAAAATAAAAGAACAAGTAGGCGGCTTTGTAAAAAAGGAAACGTGGGAAAAACTCGAAGAAAAAGAGGAGTGGAAGCAAAAAGCCCTAACAGAATACTAAACGAACAGAAAATTAGCGTATTCACACTTGTCTAATTTTGTGCAGCTTTCCTTTCGAGCAAAAAGTTAAGCTGGAAGGAGGTTTCACTTTTTAATTTTTCCTGCATGGTATTCCTTGTGCAAATCTTCGACGGGTACAGAGCTTAAGGGCTAGTTAGTTAATCCTCTGTTTTTGCGTTCTTGCCTTGTCTTTTCCACCATGAGCTCAACTTGTTCCATTGCTGTCCCAAGATAGTTTCTGGGGTTTAAAACCTCGTCTATTTCTTTTTCGCTTAATTTCGCTCTTACTGTTTCATCTTCCAGCAGGGCCTCTTTGAAGGGGCGCTTTTCCAATTCGCTTTTAATTGCCAGTTTCCGCAGTAGCTCGTGGGCTTCCTGTCGGCTTACACCTTTCCTTGTTAGGGCTATCATGACGGCTTCCGACATGGCCCGTCCCTGCGTTAGCTCTATGTTTTGGCGCATGCGCTCCTCGTTCACATATAAGTTTGCCACAACATTCGTCATTAAAGCCAACATGTAATCCACTAAGATGCAAGCCTCGGGAATAATAAAGCGCTCGGCAGAAGACTGTGTCAAGTCCCTTTCATGCCAAGTCACGACGTTTTCTAGGGCTGGTATAGTTAGGCTTCTGACCATTCGGGCTAAGCCGCATATGCGTTCGCATGTCTCCGGATTCTGCTTGTGGGGCATGGTGGAGCTGCCAACTTGTCTTTCAGCCTCAAAAGGCTCGGCCAGCTCACCTATTTCAGGCCTCTGCAGTTCACGGATTTCAGTGGCGAAGTTTTCAAGGCTTGTGGCGATCAAAGCTAAAAGGCATATTAGCTCGGCGTGGCGGTCTCGCTGCACTATTTGGGTGGAAATGTCCACGGGTTTTAAGCCTAGCCTTTGCATGACGAGTTCCTGGATTTTCATGGCTTTCTCTCCCAGACCAGCCTGGGTGCCCACGGCTCCGCTCATTTTCCCCACAAGTACGCGTTCGCGGCATTGTCTAAGCCTCTGGATGTGGCGGGAGATTTCCCTCATCCATACGGCGAACTTGAACCCCAAAGTTATTGGTAAAGCATGTTGTCCATGGGTTCGTCCAATCATAATCGTTTCCTTGTACCGCAACGCCTTCTCCATCAAAACCTGTTCGAAATTGTTAAGCCGCCTTTCAATGACGTCTAAGGCTTCTTTAAGCTGGAGGGCTGTTGCCGTGTCCACAATATCATAGCTTGTGGCGCCTAAGTGCACGTAAGCCCCGCTGGAACCGCATGCTTCAGCCAGCGCTCTTACAAGAGCCATGACGTCATGCTTGATTTCCCTTTCAATCTCCTTTATCCGTTCAAGCTTAACGTGTTTAAGTGAAGCCGTCGCCATAATGCGTTCGGCGTCTTCCACAGGTATGTTGCCCACTTCAGCATGCGCCCATGCAAGGGCAGCTTCCACGTCCAACATTTTCTGAACGCGGTTTTCCTCTTCAAAAATACGTCTCATTTCAGGCGTTCCATAGCGTCCAGTGTCGATGGGAAGAATGGGCAAGCAGTTTCCCTCCCTAGAAGATAGAGGGGTTCTGGATTAATGCTTTTCCAGTTCCCGGACAACATGAACCAGAACCCTAATGTCCGGGATTATGTAAGCGTTCCAGCTTGAAAGCTTAACGACACCGCCCACATTTTTGTCGACTAGGACGGCATTCATGTGGGCGAGCACAGCGCCGACGAGATCTTCAAAGAGGCTGTCGCCCACGTGGAGGGCTTCCCATGGTTCAACATTAAACCTTAAAAGAGCCTTTAGGAAGATTTCCGGCTTAGGCTTTGAAACCTCAACCTCGTCGGCGTAGTATTGGGCATCAATAAACTTCGCCAATCCGGTTCTTTCAAGCAGAACCCTGTTGACCTTTCCAGGCCAGAAAACCACGTTTCCAACAATCGCAACCTTAAGCCCCATCTCTTTCAGTTGGCGGGCAGACTCTGAAGCACCGTCTAACAAGTACTGTTTTGGCTCCGCTTTCTCCACAACGTTCCAAATAGCCCCTTCGATGGTTTCTGGTTTTGTTTCGAGGAATTCTGCCATGATTCTTAGGGTTTTCGGCACAATTTCGGAGTCGTCGAACCTTCCAGCCCTTCGGAGGGCTCTAGCTTTACGGTAGCCTTCCATGAGCTTATTTTCTAGAAGTGTGGGCTCCTTTCCAAGTTTCTTTGAAAGTTCGGAGGCTATGTCTCGGTAAAAAGCTCCCACGGAAAGAAGCGTGTCCCAAACATCGAAACTGACAAGTTTAAGGCCGCTTCTTTGCAAGCCCTCCACCCAAAGGGCTTCTGCCTTTCTCTTAAGTGTGGGTCTGGTTTAAATGCTTAAACCCCAAGAGATTGTTGACGGTGCCCAAGAGGCGGTTGCATGAAGGCCGTCGCCGCTTTCCTAGACAGAAGGGGTGAAAACGCCGTACCCAAAATAGTTTCCATGCTTAATGTACTAGCACACGACAGCGCCGACGCTTACTGCATAGCAACCCAAGACGACGTGGTTATGGATTCCTCTCTGGAGGGGCTTTTAACAAGAGGGTTGAAGACCAGAACAGTTCTTGGACATGTTTTCGTAAAGGTGCTCGCCGCAGACAAACCTCAAATGGCAAAGTTTGGGAAAGTGGTCTTCCTTTTTGATGGTAGAATCTACCATCCTCCAATTAAATCTTTGGAAGAAGCCTTTTCAAGCTGGCTTCAGGCAGACATCCTCAGCTCAGCTGAATCTTTGATCAAAAAGTTTGACGGATGCTATGCTTTCGTACTAACCGTTGAGGGAAAGCTCGTGGCTGGAAGAGACCCGTTAGGCTTATACCCCCTCTACTACGGGAGTGGCGGCGGCTTTTTGGCTTTGGCTTCTGAACGTAAAGCCTTATGGAAAGTGGGTGTTGACGAGGCGAAGTCTCTGCCGCCTGGACACTTGTTAATCGCTGACGAGCATGGCTTTCGAACTAGACCCGTTAAGGCTTTTGATGGTAAGATTCAACCCAAGCCTTTAGAGGAGGCTGTTGAAGAGCTTGAAAGGCTATTGTTACAGTCAATATTTGAGAGAACAGCCGGCTTAGACAAGGCTGCAGTGGCTTTTTCAGGAGGCTTAGACAGCAGCCTAGTCGCCTTCCTCGCCGAAAAAGCCGGGGTCAAAGTGCACTTAATTCACGTGAGCCTTGAAAACCAGCCTGAAACGCTGCATGCTGAGGAAGCCGCCCGGATGCTGGGTTTACCCATTTACAAGTTTCTCTACCGCGAAGAAGACGTGGAGCATGTTCTCTCAAAAGTTTTATGGCGTATTGAAACTCCAGATCCTCTTAAAACAAGCATAGCCATACCCCTTTACTGGGCGGCTGAAAAAGCGGCAGAGCTTGGATTTAAAGTGTTTTTAACGGGTCAGGGTGCAGACGAACTTTTCGGAGGGTATAGGCGCTACCTAACCATTTACACGCGTTTCGGTGAAGAACAAGCTTTGAAAGCCATAACGTCCGACATCATAAAGATGCATGGGGAAAACTTTGAAAGGGACTTCAAAGTTTGCAGTTTCCATAACATTGAGCTCCGTCTCCCCTTTGCTTCCATTCCATTGGTGGAGTTTGCTTTAAACATTCCGTTACACCTTAAAATAGCTTCCAGAGAAGATTTTCTCCGAAAAATTGTGTTGAGGAAAACTGCCGAAAAAATTGGGCTGCCAGCCAAAATAGTTTATAGGCCGAAAAAAGCCGTGCAATACGCCACAGGGGTAGATAAGGCTGTTAAAAAGTTGGCGAAGAAACAGGGCTTGTCTGTTGGGCAGTTTTTGCAGAAGACTTTTGAGGATTTTTGGCGAACCCTTAAAGAATAAGAGGATAGGAGTTGTGGTGTTACTCGATTACTTGGATGGCCCCCTCTGGACACTGGGCTTCGCATGCTCTGCAAACTAGGCATTCTTCCACTTTAACGGGTACAGATTTGCCCTCCCTTATTTCGTAGACGCCGACGGGGCATGTGTCAACGCATGTTCCGCATCCGGTGCACTTGTGGTTGTCAACTACTATTTTCACCAATTTTCCTCCTCCCTATTCCAGCTAGATTTCATTCAAGTCAAATAGGTTAAATAAAAACCTTTAGGTCTACTAGTGGGCCTCTTCACGTAGCCTTAACAGAATTCCGTTGATCGTAGTTTCCGCTCTCTCCCTTCTGCGTTGATATTCCCCAAGAAGTCTTCGATAAGCCTCCAGGGTTAATTCGCCTCTTCTGTGGCGGGCTTCTATGCTTCGAATATCCTCCTCAACCTCGTTGACCTCTGTTTCCGCTACCTCCAGCTGGTGCATCAAATCTGCATAACGTCCGCCAGCAGATCGGATTCTCAGCTTGAGCTCGCTTAAGCTTCGTTCAAGGGTTGCAAGACGTGTTTCCAAGGTTTTCCTTTGAACCTTATACCTCCGCCTCGGTATCCTGCCCTTACCGACGGCAGCCTCCAAGGATTTCAATTCAGCCATAATCTTCTTTTTCTCCTCATAGGCGTTCACGAAAGACCTCAAAGTTTCAGCTGTTAACCTCACAGCCCCTGTGGGAACCTCGACAGCAACGGCGACTGGTTTAGCGTGAAGCTTCTTCCAGACTGCTATAACCGTGCATGTGAATGTTGCCAGAGCCCAGGCCCAAAGGGATGGGCGGAAAGAAAGCCAAAGAAGGCTGTACGTATAAAAGACTTTAGTCTCCAAACTGTCTAGCAGGAAAACTCCACTTGTCCACAGCTTCGCCTTTTCTAGGAAAACCTCTCTGGAGGTTCCATAAATAATGTCGGTTGAGGTGCCATTAAGCCTTAAATCAACCACTTTGGCTCCTTCTGGAAAAGTGAAGGTTACCTCCACATTCTTGACGTAGTATCGCAAGTTTTGAAACATTTGGAGGCTAATTTCAACGTTTTTACCGCTCCTGACAATGAAGCTGCTTGGAATCCCATATTTCACTATGAACTTTGCAGCTTCACCGCTTCTTAAGGACAGGGTTCTTCCGGCGAAGGTTAACTCCACCCTGTAAAATCTGCCTATACGCTTCTCTACTATTGCCGGCGTTTTTCCCTTCCTTCCAAACTCGTCCTCAACAGTCAAGTCGGAGGCGTTTGGCATGAGGGCGATTTCTATAGACGACAATTCTGTGGGCGACTGGTTTCTAATATGGTAGCTGTCTGAAACTTTTATCTCACCGTTTGCGGCCACGGTTATCTCCCGTTTAAGCTCCTCAACGGTGAAGAGCTGTATCTCCCTGGTGGTTAGAAGAAAGGTTACGTTTGCCTCTTCATAGGTAAACGGGTGCAGTTCCACACCAACTGCATAGTTGTAAGAGGAAACCTTCCCGGAGACGTATTTCGCGTCTGTCGGCAAAACCAGTGAAGCGTTGCATGAGGAAGCTTTCACGGTAAAGCTTGGGTAAGCTGGGAAGTCTAGGGTGAAAAGGCTTGTGTTTCGTGCGTCCTGTCGGAGGAGGTTATTCGACAACACGAAATAGACGCTGAAAATCCCGTTTTCAGGAGTTGGGTTAAGGCTCACATTTACACCGTAAAAGCCCATCCGCCCGTCTAGCGGCACACCTGTTAAAACGGCATACCTCTGCGCGGGGTTGCAGGACGAACATGCAACGCATTTGAGCACGTGTGCGCCGTACTTGTAAGGTAAGCCAATCAAAAAACTGCTAGGTGTGCCCGCCACCTTTATTGTATCGTTTACCAGAATGCTGCCATCTTGTAGAACCTCAACTTTATGGTTTACCCATTCAATGGTGTACGCGTTGTGCGCTCTGACGTTTTTCACGTAAAGCATATTTAAAACCAGAGTTAAGGAGAAGGCGATCCAAACCGCAAGCGTCAAAGATTTCCTTTTCAATGGTTCTCCTCCAATGGTTCAAGAGTCTGGCTTCTAAAATAATCTACAGAACATATTTATTTGCTTTTACAGTTTCGGAAGACTCGCCGTGTTTTCAGTTGATAGCAAAGTGAAGTCCGCAACCCTTCTGAGCGTGAAAACGAAAACTTTCCGCGTTTTCCCTCTTACATCGGGCTGCTGTTCCGTTTGAAAGCCTTCGACATTGAACCTTCCGAGAAACACGTATCTGCCCGGAGACTTCTTCTCGAAAACGTAGACTGGAAAACCTTTCTCCATCTGCATTTTTAGGATAAGATTCCCCCTGGTCATCTGCTGGTCTCCGACACGCCCCTCCCCAGTGTACACGAGAAGATGACCCTCAAACCTGTCTCTGTAGGGGTTTTCGAGGCTTTCCTCCGGAGTTTTGTCTAAGACCGTTATTAGGACAACGTGTCTGACGCCAGTTTTTAAGTTTCCACTGTATCTTATGCCTCTTCTCGTGCAGACATCGAAAAATCTTGAAATTTCAAGGTTGCTTAAGACGTCTCCAGCTTTCAATAGCATAGCTCGGTTCATTAAAAGCGTTTGAAGCGACAACTTAAAACCTTTGTCCAGAGATAGGTTTTGAGGACAGCCGCTAAAAGGGAATGTTTGCTTGCCCCATTATGACCCCGTTGAAAGGCACATAGCCATCGAGAAGCTAGTCACCCGTCCAGGTCTGGAGGGGTTGGAGAGAAAGTATTATCGTATAAGGCCTGCAAGATGGTATGGTGGCATAGTGACGGCTGACTGCGTTGGATGCGGTTTAGTTTGCCGTTTCTGCTGGGTTTCGGATGTTGTCGCCAACCGTCCAGCGGACGTGGGTAGTTTCTACACTCCTAGGCAAGTTGCTGGGAGACTGCTTTCCCTCGCGAGTAAATGCCGTCTAAACCTTCTAAGAATCAGCGGGGGCGAGCCAACTATTGGTAAGGAACACCTACTGGCGGTCCTTGAAAGCCTAGAAGGAAAGGGGTGCAAGTTTATTCTGGAAACAAACGGCATACCCATAGCTTATGTTGAAGGTTACGCCGAAAATCTTGCGAGATACAGATTTATCCACGTCAGAGTTTCCCTAAAAGGATGCAGCGAAGAAGAATTTGCGGCTCTGACTGGTGCCAAGCCGGAGGGGTTTAACCTTCAACTCAAAGCCTTAGAGAAGCTTGTGGAGGCGGGGGTAAGCTGCCACCCATCCGTGATGGCTTCATTCTCTACGAAGAAAAGTCTGGAATCCCTCTTGCAGAAGCTGAGCCAAATAAGCCCAGAGCTGGCGGAGGAGGTTGAGATTGAAGAGCTGATTCTATACCCTCATGTTGTTCGAAGGCTGCAAAAATATGGCTTAAAGTATTATACGGGGTATGCTCCGGAAAACGTGCCTCCGGAGCAGATTTAGATTAGCCCAGCCTTTTTAAAGTAATAATTCTCCTCTTTTTTGGGACCGAAACTTCTGACACCCTTTTCCTTTAACTGTTTTCTCAGTTGGGCGGCGTATTCGCCGCTTATTTCGCCGCGTCTCTCCATGTATGCTATTATCTCTTCGGCTTGTTCCTCTGTATCGCATCGGCGTATGAAATCGATGACGTCTGGGTTGTAGTTGGCGAAGGGGTCGATCTTGTTCCTCCTTTTCCTAGAAGCCACCCTTTCCCCTTCTTCCGTGTCCATCCGTATGGATTTTATTGAAACCTTGTTTTCATCTAGCTCCATTTCTCTGGCTAGGTTTGGGAAAAGCTTCTTGAAGGTTTCCTTGTCGAATTCCACACAGCTACCTTCTGATTGTTAGATTAGTTTTCTCTTATTTAAACACTAACAATGGTTAGGCTTGTCTAGAAAGGGGGTAAACCTTTGGGTTGGATTTTTCAAGAGCACTCTTTCCAACTCTTGAATGTTAAGCCCGGAGACCGTGTCACCGTATACTTCACAGCGTTCCCTTTTCCCGTATTCTGAGGAGTTTCTGACGGTTATTTCCGTGGTAAAGTTTGAGTTTAAATCTGCCAGTATGCGGTAAGCCTTTATCCATACGCCTTCCTTGGTCGTTTTCACCCAACCCTTTTCCAGTATTTTGACGCCGGACTTAACCAGTGCATCCAAAACCTCCTGGGGATTGTCGCTGTAAACGTTTATGTCTATGTCGCTTCTATGGTGGATTGTCCCCCTCCAGACGCTGCCCACAAGTACTGGATTATACTTCTCGAGAATTTTCATGACTTTTAAGGCTTCCCTCCTCATTTGGACGAGGCGTTCCAGACGTGCAGTGCCCTCGTTTTCTTCGGCTATTTTGTCAAGCTCCATCGCCACCTCGAGGTTTGTAGGTAAAACGTTTAAGCCTAAGGTTTCAGCAGCCCTAAGCTTCGCCTGTTTATATTCTTTTTCAATTCCTAGGTAGAGGAGGTTGGCGGCTTCCCTTGCAACCCTTCTCCTTAAGGCGGCGTCCATCTACCTTTTTATCACCCGTTCGTAAAGTTCAACGGTTTTCTCGGCTATCTTGTCCCATGTAAACTCGTTTAAGACTCGGCGTCGGCCGTTTTTGCCGAGCCACTGCTTCTTTTCAGGGCTTTCGAGGGCGCTTAAGATGCCCCAAGCTATATCCGCTGGGTTGTTTGGGTTTATGTGGAACCCGCACTGTTCTTCGCCGCATGGAATCACTACTTCACGCATCCCGCTGACGCCGGCGGCGCCCACAACCACTGGGCGCTCCATGCTCATGGCTTCAAGCGCAACTATTCCGAAGGGTTCGTAGAGGCTTGGGAAAACAGCCACGTCGCATGCTGCATAGTGGAGGATGCGCTCCTCCTCCGGCAGGAATTGGAAATTAAACTTCACAGCGTCTTGAAGCTTCATCATCTTCACCAGGTTGACTAGATAATCTTGGAGGTCGCCCATGCCCACTATGACGAGTTTGGCGTTTGGAATCTTTTGCAACACGTAGGGCATAGCCATTACAAGCTTGTCAACGCCCTTAACGCCTACAAGTCTCCCGATAAACAGAATCATGGGGTCTTCTGGTTTTATGTCGTAAAACTCCCTTAGGCGGGCTACCTGGTCTTGACTGACTGTTTGGGGATCGTACTTGTGGGGGTCAACGCCATTATAGCAAACCTCAATCTTATCTTTAGGGAAGCCAAGCTTTATCAGCTCGTCTTTCATGGCGTATGAAACCGTTATAACCATGTCTGCAATTTGGGCTCCTCGAAGCTCAATGTTGCCGACGACTTCTGAGCCGTTCCCAAGAGTTCTCCCCTTCTCAGTAGAGTGAACGTGGAAAACCAGCGGTAGACCAGTCTCCTTCTTGACGGTTATTCCAGCTATGACTGAAAGCCAGTCGTGGGCCACTACAATGTCAAACTTGAAGCCTTCCTTGGCTATAAGCTCGTTGACAAGCTTCGAGGCGCTTAAATAGTTGTAAACTAGGATCTTTGAGAAGAGCTGGATGCCCCTGCCCCACTTTTTAACATCTTCAGCCACTACGTCTGGTAGGGAATCCGAAATGTCAATGTGCAGTGGTCTGTGGATTTCGATGCCCCGCCAAATCTCCCTTGTTGGAAGGCTGCCCTCGTCGTCGTTCATGGTGAAAACTGTCACATCGTGGTCCATCAAAACGAATCTTCTGGTGATTTCCGCGGCATACGTTCCTAGACCGCCTACAATTTTAGGCGGGAACTCGTAGACGAGCACAACCATCTTCATGTAGATTCCCTTTTAACCTTGAAAGGAGGCTTTGTAGGCTTATTTCCCCGGCTTCTTATTTACGTTTTCGTAAACAAGTCCATCACTCTTTTTGAAGCCACTCGATTATCTGCTGGTCGAAGCTTTTCTTCCTTCTTCGTCTTCCAGCCTTGGATGTTGAATAGCCGCCCACAATCTCATAGGCTTTTAGGGCAAGCTTGTCCGCTTCGCCTTCCCTAAACCTTCGCCAGTTGGGGTTATGCCTAAAACTGTTGGGTTGAATCCATTCCGGCGAGAAATCGTCAAGCTCGTTTGGCTTTAAACAGACGCAAACCACATCTAATTCCCGGTGCAGGCTTAAAGGGCATGTGAAAACTCTCCCAGCATCCATCCTGTTTTCGACGCGTACGCCTTCAATTTGAGTGATTTCTGGCAAAATGTTTAGGTTTACGTATTCCACGATGGCGTAGGCTAAATCCAGCGGGTGCACTCTGCCCAGGGATTCGCTGGAAAAGGCTTCCTCATGGATGTGGATGTGGCACCCGTTTCCAGACCACTTCACATAAACGGACTCGCGTACGCCCTCCCTTTCAAGGAAGGTGGTTATGTGCCTTGCAACCTCTAAGGTTTTCCGCCAGTTTTGAAGTGTACTGTCAACATCCCAGGTGGGTGTGCAGCGGACAACATTGGAAAGCTTGTGGGCGTCTTCCGCGCTGTTTAGCGAGCGGTATTTGTTAGCCGTTGCATAAACGGCCCTCACTAAGAACCCCATTTTCTCCAAAAGCCCTTGCACGTTGCTTGTTCCATGGATTGCCAGAGGTTTACCTCTAAAATACCTCCTGAAGACTAGTTCACCAGTATCGTTTACGCAGTGAACTGCAACCCATCTTCCAACGCAAAAGTCTGCAATCTCCCTCTGAACCTCCGCTTTAGAGTAGTGTTCACTGGCTAGGCTCAGGCTGCTCAAGCTCCCTCCTCTCTGCCGCCTTCAAGATCTTCTCCATAACCCTTTTTGGGAGGGCTATGTCTTCCCTGCGCTCTTCCACCGGCCCAAGGATAATAAGCCCTTTTCCATGTTCTATAGTTATTTCGTGCATTTGAAGGCTGTGGGGTGTCTGCCGCATTTTTTCAACGAGAACGTAGCGTTTCAAAACCCCGTTGCGGACAAAGCGTCTAAACCTTATTATGCCGTCTGCAATGTGTTCTATGCCCCAGCCGAAGGCCTCTGAGGTTGTTATGGCGTACTGCGAAGTGGCCATGATGGTGAAATCCCACTTCGCCAAAACCTTCTTCACAAAGTAAGAGTGGCGTCTTGCCATGGCGGGTTTGTCAAGCCAGAAAGCCGAAAGCGAGTCAATCACCAGCCGGGCTCTCCCATAGCCAAGTGCCTTTTTAGCCTCAATAACCTTGTTTACGAGCTCTTCAACGGTCAAAGCCTTAATGGTCCACTGGTCTTCAGTCCCCATTAAAGCGTCAACCAAAACAAGTTTGCCGTCCTTTATAGCACCGGCAAAGTCGAAACCAAACTGTTCAGCCTGAGTCATAATGGACTCGCGGCTTTCCTCCGTGGTCACGTAAATGCATCTATCCCCTTCGGCTATGCCCTGCGCTATAAAATGTATGCAAAGAATTGTTTTTCCAGTGCCGGGTTCACCTGTAACAGCCACGCAAAAGCCTCTGGGTATGCCGCCTGCAAGCATTCTGTCTAGGGCTGGCACTCCGGTTGAAAGTCTCTCCACGGGCAAGGTCTAACCCTTACAAGTATTAGATTGGGTTGCTTCTATAAGGTGTTTTTGGGCTTTAAATTCAGTTTGACTTGGGCTTTGCCTTTGAATGAAACCGCAGAAGGCGAAAGCTTGAAAAGCCTCAAAGTTGAAAATAAAGCCTCTTGAGGATGTTGAAATGAGCTTATCTCCTGTCAAGAAACTTGTTCTTGAAACCGTTTGGGTGCTTGGCAAACCAGTCAAACCCATGGAGGTAGCCTCTGAAATAGGCTTGAGTTTTCCAACAGTTATGATGCACATGTTAGGGTTGACGAAGAAGGGGTACCTTGAAACCTTCGGTAAGGGGTACTACGCCATAACAAGGAAAGGAAAAGAAGCTTTAGGCTTGCCGGAAATCAACGGCGAAAAAGCAGAACAGATAATGGCGAATCTACCCATGGAAAAGGCTTTCCACTTCTATGTGGATGTTGGAAAACCCCTAAATGTTTTAGCAACAAGCCTAACGGAATTCTGTGAAATAATCCAAAAAATCGATAAAGCCTCCTTAGAGTTTCACCTATACCGCGGGGATTTTGAAGCTTGGCTTGAAAAGGGTGTGGGCGACGTGGAGCTGGCTAGGAAATTCACCTTAATCAGAGAGCGGAAGCTTTGTGGAGAGGATCTTCGGAGAAGGCTCTACGAAATTGTGAAAAACCGTTGTGAGGAGCTCGCAAAAATCCAGCGAGCTTCAACGTTGCCTAAATGGGCGTAAACCTTTCCTTAAGCTTCTCGATGACCTGCGGCAGAGTTGTGTATTCCATTGATTCAACGCTTAACCTGGATGGCTCAAACTCTCCCATGCGCCTAAGCATGGCTGCAAACTCCATGGCTTCCTTTCTCGCAAGCTCAAAAGCGGGGTCGTCGAAGAAGTCTGCGATCATAGGGTTGCCCTCGTCGTCGCTTGCGATGGCTCCATTCGAAACTTGAAAGCCCAAAGCCACAAGCCTTGGGGGTCCATCGAAGACAGTGCAACGGGCATGCTTTAATCCGACGGGCATTATTGGACCCCAATGGCTCCCACGCATCCATCCAGCCACAAGGTATGTGTGCATAAAAGGCGTGAGGATTTCACCCACAGCTGGCAGTCCATGCTGGGCTCGGACAATCATCACAGGGTCGTCTTTCCCAACATACTTCCCAGCGATCAGCGAAAGCTTCGTCACGCTGCTAGAGGCGCATATCAAGTCGTCTCTTGCCCGCCAAACCCTTGAAACAATGTAACGCTCAACAGTTCCTATTAAAGCTAGAAGCTCATACATTTCATCCGGGCATTTGAGAACAACTTTCTTCCCCTCCTGGGCGTCCACAACCTCAAATTTGAACCCCCCAGCCATGTTGGGGTCTATTACGAGCCCAGCTGTGTTCATGGGGTCTGCGAATATACGGAAAAGCGGGAGATTAAAGCTCCCAGCCGAAGTCTTGTCCGCCGCGAAAACCACTATAGGCTCGGACTTGCGCTCTTCAATCTCCATCTCCGCCACGCCAGGTCCAAGTCCCCGAATGTTTCCGCTGAAGGCGTTTTTGAGCAGGTCTTGTCCAGCTCCATAAAGCTTAAGTTTCAAAGCTTTTTGAGCAGCTTCTTGAAAAGTGTTCCATGCAAGTTCGTGAATCTTGGGGTTTGATTCCCCCCTCTCGTGCACCATTAAAAGCTGAAGGTCGTCTCCAACGTTAAAAACATAATAACTGTTTATCAACCCCTCCTCCTTCGCCCTCTTGAGGTTTCTATTCGCCATGTCAAGTAGCGGTTTCGGAACCACATGGTGTCCAGCTAGAGAGCCTACGTCACATTTTATGATGGAAATTGTGGTTTTCCTAGCCATGAAACACACCTTTCAGTTCAAGCGACCGCGGGTAAAGGGTTAGAAACCCCTAGCTTTTAAAAAGTTTCCTAAAGAAATATGAAGCAGCCAAGATGAGTTGAGGCATGCAACGTGGTAGATGAGTTGAGAGTTATTTCTGTGAAAATCCCGGAAGAGGTTTACAGAGAGCTTGCTTTAAGGGTTCCAGAAGGCGAAAGAAGCAACTTCATAAGGGACGCCATAATTGAAAAGCTTCAAAGGACACCGAAACCGGACAAAATTCTCGAAATTGAAAAGAGACTGGAAAAGCTTGAAACGGAATTCTCTCAAATCAAAAAGTACCTCGCAGACTTGGAACTTCTCACCTACGAGAGAGGCGAAATAAACCCCCACGCCTTCTGCCTCGACGAGTTGGACCACAAAATAATAGACTACCTAATCCACTACAAGGGCGCCACAACTCCGGAGCTTGCTGAATACCTAAAAACCAACCGTTGGCTAGTATTAAACAGGCTGAAGCGGATAATGAAAAACTCCAGAAAACAGCTCGGCCAACCAATAATAAAGTATTATCCAGGCGAGAGAGCTGGAAAGAAAAAAGCTTGGTGGATAAACGAGGAGCTCATAGAACCCTAAAACACAGACGCGATAACAATTAATCCCAAAACGCCTAAATAGACTAAGGGGCCCGTAGCCCAGCTCGGACTAAGGCGCCGAACATGCAAACGTCCACAGATTTGCGTGTGCGTAAGCCTCCGGAGCCGGAGAACCGGGGTTCAAATCCCCGCGGGCCCGCCAC
>Ga0185307_1000724_pt1 | contig 20097 bp, 17 predicted proteins | sample LHCtaG_FD_128010 | JGI IMG/M metagenome (GOLD analysis project Ga0185307, IMG submission 128010) | Hot spring microbial communities from Little Hot Creek, USA to study Microbial Dark Matter (Phase II) - LHC4sed_matched (SPADES... | ecosystem: Environmental > Aquatic > Thermal springs > Hot... | reverse complement strand
AAGCTTGCGAGCCGCTGGCTCGATGTGTTGAAATAGGTTGCGCGCTAAAGCTGGTTGAGTTAAAGCTGTTAATTGAAAGCTTAATTGTGCTCGAGTTGAACGTTACGGTGAGCGCTGCGAATTTGAGGATAATGTAAAGCGGATTGAACCGCGAACACCACTATAACGCGGCATCGAGAACCGGATCTCAGCGATCGCGGGAGACTTCAAAACGCGCTTCGAGAAAATCGAAGCTGCGATCGAAGATTTGGACAAGCGGCTCACGCGGCTAGAAGAAAAGCGCAAGCGAATCCTGAAAGAAGAGGAGGAAGAAGATTACGAGGAAGACGATTGGTAACCCTACTCTTTTTTCTCTTTTTTAGCGCGCGCTCGGGGATTGGTGATCCCTTGAGCTCAGCTGGATCGAGAGCGCTTCGGTTCGATGAACTCCTTCGGCGCAGCTTCGAAAGGTTCTAGGTACTTCCTCAAGGCTTTCGGGATCTCGACGTAGCCGTCAGGCCTCTGGTGGTTCTCCAGTATCGCGGTTATGGTCCTCGAGGTAGCGAGCGCGGTCGAGTTCAACGTGTGTACGTAGCCCTCCGCGGGCGCCCCCCTTGCTCGAGCGAACCTTATGTTGAGCCGGTAGGATTGGTAGTCGGTGGTGTTGCTGCAGGAGACCATCTCCCTGTACTTGCCCTGCGCCGGCATCCAAGCTTCCAGGTCGTACTTCTTAGCCGCTACCACGCCGAGGTCCCCAGAGCAGACGTTAACGATCCTGTAGGGGATGCCGAGATCTTGAAACAGCTCTTCCGCGTTGCGGATTAGCCTTTCGTGCCATTCCCAGGACTCCTCCGGCAGGCTGTACACGAACTGCTCAACTTTCGTAAACTGGTGCACTCTGAAGATACCCTTCGTGTCCTTGCCGTGGGCACCCGCCTCCTTCCGGAAGCAGGGGCTTAAACCGGCGTAGAGCAGCGGTAGCTCGTCCTTGGGAATCGTCTCGTCCATGTGGAGGGCTGCGAGCGGGTGCTCCGCTGTGGCGATCAAATACAGGTCCTCCCCCTCGACCTTGTACACCATGTCCTCGAAATCCACGAAACTGATGACGCCCTCTAGGGGTCTCCTCCGCAGCATGTAGGGCGGAACGACCAGCTTGAAACCCTTGCGCGCGAGGCTGTCGAGAGCGTACGCGACGAGCGCCAGCTCCAGCCACACCAGGTCGTCGAACATGTAGTAGAAGCGGGCACCGGCCACCTTGCCAGCTCTGAGCGTGTCGACCCAGCCGGCTCTCTCGCTCAAGTCCGCGTGGCCCACAGGCTTCCAATCGGTAACTTCGTACTCCACGCTGAACCCCTTGGTCTGCTGGAGGAACAGCTCCACAAACCCCTTCCAAACCTTCGGTTTCCCCCAGAACCTCACCGGAACATTGTCTTCCTCGCTGCCGCCCACCGGCACGCTCTCGTGGACGACGTTCGGGATCGAGAGCAGAACCTTCTCCCTCTCGGCTTCGATTTCGCTCAAGCGCTTCTCCGCTTCCGCGAGGGCGCGGTCTAGGCGCCGTGCCTCCTCGACCAGCGGGTCTCTCTCCTCCGGCTTTGCCTTAGCGATTTTCGAGGCCAGAACGTTCCTCTCGTGCCTCATCTTGTCTATTTCGGCCTTGAGCCGCCTCCATTCAGAGTCGAGAGCTAGCGCTTTATCGACCAGCGAAACGTCGCTACCTCTAACCTTCTGAGACCACCTCAGCTTCTCCGGTTCGCTTCTAAGGTAGTAGAGGATGCTCCACATCCTCCCCACCTCCCTTCAGGCCACCCTTATTTTTAGTGCGCGTCTCGCACGCGCCGGTTGCGAGCTACAGTGGCGGTGGGGTTTTTGCACCGCTCCGCAACCACCTTTCGAAAGCGGGCGGAGGGGGGTTCTCCCTGTACAGCTCTCGCCGCCTAGCTTCTAATAACTTCTCCTCAACGCCTGCGAGCTCGGTGTAGGTGAGCACCGCTTCGGCGCCCTTCTCCGCCAGGCGAACGCGCCACTCGCTGTCCCGCAAGGTGTGGTGGCTTACGACGAGCCTAGCAACCTTAGCTAGGAACACCAAGTTTCTCAAGCCCCTCTCAACGCTTTCAGAGTCGATTTTCACCCCCTCCAAGTAGAGGGGTGGGCCTCCAACGATCAGGAGCGTGGGAGTGAGCGCAGCGAGCTCCTCCGCCGCTCGGTCGTCCACAGGTCCTTGCACGTCCGGTGCGTAAACTAAGCTGGTCCTCCCGTACCTCACCATGAAGGCCAACACGGAACCCATTGGGCCTGCGAAGCCGTGCGGGTAGGGTCCTAACGCCTCGACTACGGTTTTGCCGAGCGCAAAGCGCTTCCCGTCGGCTTCGAGGACGCGACTACCCAGCTCCCCGAGATCCTTTAAGAACGCTGCAGCCCTCCTGCGCTGGTTGAAGCTTACCGTCGAGTCGGGTTTCTTAACCAAGACGAGCTTTCCCCTGTACGTCCTCTCGAAAACCTCGCGCGAGCTCCACTCGTAGAAACTGGTGAAGCTCGGTGTGTAGTGATCGAGGTGGTAGTGGCTCACCGCTACGACATCGCAGCGGTCGGCGAACTTCGTGATTCGCTCTCGCGCTTCCCTTGCCGCCTGGAACTCTAACGGATGGGGAGGTAGGCCGAAGCGGCGGGGCGCCAGCGAGACACCTGCGTCGAGAAGTATCGCCGCGTCTGGAGTTACCACGCCTAGCGCCATGGACCTCGCACCCATGCTCTCGTCGGCTAGCGGGTACACTTCGATCTTGCCCAGTACGAACGCGTTCACCGCACGCTGTAAGGGTCGCTCGGTTTAAAAACTGCTTCGACTCGACCCTCACCTCAGTGGAGCCGCGCGCGCCTGGGTGTTGCCTGAAAGTGTTAGCGCGCGCTAAAAAAGAGAAAAAAGAGTAGGGTTACCAATCGTCTTCCTCGTAATCTTCTTCCTCCTCTTCTTTCAGGATTCGCTTGCGCTTTTCTTCTAGCCGCGTGAGCCGCTTGTCCAAATCTTCGATCGCAGCTTCGATTTTCTCGAAGCGCGTTTTGAAGTCTCCCGCGATCGCTGAGATCCGGTTCTCGATGCCGCGTTATAGTGGTGTTCGCGGTTCAATCCGCTTTACATTATCCTCAAATTCGCAGCGCTCACCGTAACGTTCAACTCGAGCACAATTAAGCTTTCAATTAACAGCTTTAACTCAACCAGCTTTAGCGCGCAACCTATTTCAACACATCGAGCCAGCGGCTCGCAAGCTTAAACAGTTTCACCATACTCTAACACCGTAAGCGTCTTAACCCTAAAAACGATTATTGCGCGATGAACCCGCTGAGCAAGATGACGATGAACCCACCAAAAAGCTCGGCGGGGGAAGGGTGAGGACAAGAGGAGAGGAAATGGAATCAAAACAGCGCACGCTGCAAAGCGTTGCAAAGAGTTGCAGTGCATAAGGGCGCGGTGTCTAGAGCTGAGGGGGGAGAGTCTAGCTCCAGCCCCAACCAGCCTTTTTCCCCTGCCGCGCTCCCCCACCTTCGCAGGGTGGCTCCCCCTTGTAGGGGGAGAGCTTGTGAGGTGCGGCTCGAGCTTGGCTCAGCTGCGCGGAGGGGGCTGGCGTAGGGGCTTGGCTTTGAAGCCGGCTTCGCGGCTTGTGAACCCCTGTAAGGGCTTGGCCCAACGGGGGTGAGGGAGCTGCCCCTGGCGGGCATGGCCCCCGAGGCAGCTCCGCGGCGGGGGAAGTGGGCTGACGGGTTGGCGCAGGCCCCTAGGGCGTCCTAGGCTGCCGAAGCCCGACCAGGAAGCGAGGAGCTAGGCCGCCAACGCCGCCGAAAGAAGACCCGGAAGCCCTGAGGGCCGGCCGGCGGGAAAACCGGTTGGCGGGGGAGTGCCCGAGCAGGCGCAACCCCGCCGCCCCGGCGCGCGCTGGGCTTCCTCGGGCTGCAACACCCGAGGAGGGGCGGTCGGGCCGGTGCGGTGACGAAAAGGCCCGCTGGAGCCCCCAACGGGCGCGAAGCCCGGGTGAAACCGACCGCCGCACCTCCGTGCGACCCGCCGGAACAGGTGACGGGTGCGCAGTGGGGGCAGAAAGCGCGGGGAAAACAATTAAAACCCGCGCGCGGCGCGCGCTCAGTGGAGCTTAGAGAGATAAACGTCGTTACAAAGCCTGTTAAGCGGGGGGATTTGGGCGTCGCGGTGGCCTACCCTTCCATCTACGAAGCCGCCGTGAAGAGCCTTTCCCTCCAGATGCTGTACTTCTACCTCAATTCCCTCGAGGGGGTTTTCGCGGAACGATTCGTCCTGCGAAGATTGACCGGGAGCGAACCCCCCGCTCGGAGCTTAGAGAGTGGAAGACCGCTAAGGGACTTCTGGCTCATCCTTTTCTCCATCCACTACGAGCCGGATTACGTAAACCTCGTCAGGCTGCTTGCTGCTGGTGGTGTGAACCCGCTAGCTAGAGAGCGCGAGCAGGTGGTTGTTGTCGGCGGCCCTCCCGTGATCGCGAACCCGGAGCCGCTGAGCGAAGTGGCAGACGTCTTAGTGGTGGGAGAGATCGAGAGCAATGTACCGAAGCTCGTGGGAGAGGCGGTTACCCACGCAGGTGATAAGCAGACGCTGCTCGACGGGCTGAGAGCCGAGGAGGGCTTCTACGTGCCCTCGAGGGGCGACGAGAGAGTGCGCTACAACTACCCATCGAACCTCCCCCTCGAGTTCCACCCCGCGGCGCAAGTGCAGCCCGAAAGGGGCAAGTGGAGGAGGACTACGATGATCGAACTCTCGCGCGGCTGCACGCGCGGGTGCAGGTTCTGCATGGAAGGTCACATTTTCCTCCCCAAGAGGGACAGACCGCTAGAGGACATACTCGCGTTGGCCGAGCGCGGATCCCGCGCGAACTCGAGCAGGCACTTAACGTTGATCTCGCTCTCGCTCCTGGATCACCCACGCGCCGACGAGATGCTGGAGAATCTGGTGGAATCCGGCTACGAGTTTTCCGTACCTTCGTTGCGCTTGGAGGCGCTCACAGACCAGAGGCTCGAGCTGCTGGGGAGGAGCGGGCAGCGTACGCTTGTTCTCGCTCCTGAAACAGCCAGCGAGCAGCTCGCTAAAGCCGTAGGGAAGCCGCTGCTCAGGGAGCGTCTCCTAGACGTCGCGGCGAAGGCTCGCAAGATAGGCTTCAAAGCCCTCAAACTCTACTTTATGGTGGGCTTGCCGGGCGAGAGCGAAGAGCACGTTAAGAGCGTTGCCGAGCTGGTCAGGAGAGTCGCTGAGGTCTCCGGCTTCAAAGGATCTAGGGAGCTCAAGCTGAGCGTGAGCGTCTTCGTGCCGAAGCCCCAAACCCCGATGCAGTGGTTCGGCATGGACGAGCCTGAGAAGGTTACCAGGAAGATCCGGCTCCTAAAGCGCGAGCTGGGAGGGTTGGCCGAGGTGAGACCCTACAAACCGGCGTGGGCGAGCATCCAATGCGTCCTCTCGAGAGGGGGAAGGGAGTTGACAAGGCTGCTTCTCGAGTGGGCGGCCGCTGGCGGCGGGCTCGGCGGGTGGCGGCGGGCTGTCAAAAGCTCTCGATTGAACGTCGAAAGGTATACAGCCCCGCTGGAGCCGGGAGGCGAGTACCCGTGGAGCAAGGTCGAGCTCCCCGCGGGGGATCGGTTGGCGAGGGAGTACGCTCTCTGCTTGATGCAACTGGGCTTGCACTCGACGAAATACCCTTAAATGAGTGGTGGGCCCGAGCTCTCCGTGAGTATTGATCGCCGTGCTCTCTTGGCGTTGGCGACGCTAATCGCGCTATCCGGTGCGCAGGGAGCTCTAGCGCAAGCGGTCACTATTATCGGGGTTGTAACCGATTCCGACGGTGCGCCTTTGAGTGGGGTAATTGTGGAGGTATACAGGAGCGGTTCGTTTGTCGGTTCCACAACTACGTTAGCGAACGGGTACTTCTCCATCCCGCTGCCGGGCACGGGAACCTACGATATCGTTACTTACAAGCGTGGATACGAGAGAAAGACCCTCAAGCTGGATATACTGTCCAGCGGTACGGTGAACTTAGGCCGGCTGAGCTTAGGCTACGCGCTGAGCATCGTAGCGGATGCCACATACGTCGTTGCAGGCCAAGGCGAGCTGGTTCAGCTCCCGCTCATTGTAGCGAACACAGGAGCGTTCCTGGAGGAAATCAACGTGAGCGTGGTGGCGCCCGCGGGCTGGGCGGCTGATCTGGTAAGCGAGTGGGGTTTCGTGGTTAAGAGCGTGATGCTGCCTCCGGGCGCCTCTAGGAGCTTTGTTTTGAGAGTGCGCGTGCCCGGCTTGGCTCTCGGCCAGGCGCGGCTCGAGCTTCGCTTCGCTTACGCTAACGTAAGCCAGCTCCTGACGGTCACCGTGGAGGCTGTTGCCAAGGACTGGGGGCTCGTCCAGCTCCTGTACCCCGAGGTCGTATCGTTTGCCGGAGATACGCTCCGAATACCGGTGAGAGTGCGCAACACCCTCAGCGAACCCTGCACGATAAACGTTTCAGTGACAGCGCCGCAGGGGTGGTTCGCGTTCCTGACTGTGAACGGGACGCAGACGACGTCGCTGAAGTTGGATCCAGGCTCTACCGCCTCGGCGCTCCTAGTTGTGGGAGTGCCTGATGGCGCTCAGCCGGGGAAGTACACGGTGTCTCTGAGAGCCAGCGCGTTCGACGTATCCTCCAGCTCGAGTTTGACTGTGAACGTCGTCCCTGGCTACGATCGCCTCGTCTTGGATACGCCCACTCCCGTTGTGAGCACCTACCCGGGAGCTTCGATCTCGCTATCGGTCACTGTGTTCAACGACGGCACAAGGCCCGTCCTCGCTTCGTTCGAAGTAGCAGGCCTCCCGCCCGGTTTCAGCTGGGCTGTGAAAGACGAGCAGGGCAACGTGATAACGGCCGTTCGTGTTCCACCCCGCAGCTCCCAGAGGGTGGTTCTCTACGTAGACGTTCCCAGCACGACGGCGCCAACGGCGTTCAACTTCACCCTCGCAGCGCGGGGGGCCACCAGCAGAGCGAGTTTAGAGCTGGGTTTAATCGTTATGGGGAAGCCCTCCTTGAAGCTTGCGACGCAGAACTGGGAAGTAGAGGCGAGCGCCGGTTCATCGACCGTGTTCCAGCTAGCGGTACTGAACGACGGCCAAATACCGCTGGAGGACCTTCAGGTTAGCGTGAGCGGCGTGCTCCCCCAGGGCGTGCTCGTCCGAGTGGATCCGCCGCGGGTGGCGAACGTGCCACCGGGCGGCGACGTTTCGTTCACCCTATCCATCGTTGTGGACAACAGCGTACCTCCAGGGAGGTACTTCATTCCCGTGGTAGTGTCTGGAACGGGGGTGAAGGTGGAGCGAGTTCTCGCTCTGAACGTGAGAACGGGAGGGGGGATATTCTTCACAGCGATCGCCGTTCTCGCGATCTCGACGGTGGTTATCGCTCTCGCTACCAGGCGGCGCCGGCACAGGGTGGGTGGAGTTTGACAGATCTCCTGGGAATAACCACGATGCTGCTCGCCGGCCTCCTCACATCGCTCTCACCCTGCCTCTTCCCCGTTCTCCCAGCGTACCTCATGTACGCGGCTAGGAAGAGCGGAGGAGCGCTAAAAGTGACGGCAGTTTTTACCGCGGCGATGGCCTTGAGCCTAGCAGCCTACGCCTTGACCGCGTCCACAGCCGGCTACGCGCTGGTTTCGCAGCTGAAGCTTTCGCCCTCCGATGCGGCGCTTTTGCTCTCGACGTTCCTCCTAGCCATAGCTCTGGCCCAGCTGACGCCCGCCAAGGAGCTGGGCTCGCTAGCCCTTAAGGCTTCACCGAGGGTGGAGAAGCTGGATGCAGCAGGCGCTGCCGCTCTGGGCGCGCTCTTCGCTCTTTTGGCAGCGCCCTGCGCTTCAGGCCCTCTCCTAGCGCTTGCAGCGAAAGCGGCCTTGGATCCAAACTCGGCGCTCCCCAGCATTGCCGCTTTCTCAGCGGGAGCAGCGCTTCCCTTCTTAATAATGGGCGCTACAGCACACAGCGTCGGCCAGAGGATCCACAGGAGCGTCAGCAGGAGCTTCATCGTCAAAAGAAGCGGCGAGCTCACCGCGCTTCTCTTTACGGTCTACGGCGCCGCGGGCCTTTGGGCAACGGGAGACCCCCTGCTCTACATCGTACGCTCACTACCCACCTTCCAAGCTGCCGCACCCTGGTTGTGGGGGACCGTGCTCCTAGTAACGGGAGCTCTCTTGCTGTGGGTTTCTACCGGCGTTAACGCGCGCGTATCGCTTCTCGCGCTGTTAGCAGTCCTCGCGGGGCTCTCGAATTCGGCTTCCGCCGTTCTCGAAACAGCACCCGCTCCGCTCCCGCTCGGTTTACACTACGCGAGTTTAACCGTGCACGCGCTGGCGGTAGCTGCGTGGACCCTAGCTTACCTCAAAGGGAGGGGGCGCGTTACCAAGTGGTTGTCCATCGCTCTTTTTGCAAGCCTAACCAGCTACATCCCCCGCTGCGCGACAGCCTTCCCCGCGGATTTCGTCCTCCCTTTAGTCCCGGCGACCTTCGGCGTTCCGCTCGAGTACGCGCTTTACATCGTATCTTTCGGGCTTCTCCCAGCGCCTATCGCCTTGGCTCTTGATGCGACGAGCTTGAGGCGGTACCAGAGTGCAGCGAGTTGAACCCGCCGGAGCTTGAAGATGCATCACGGTGAGCGCTCCACCGCAAGCTTCGCATCACAAATAGCCCGTTTCCCTCATCAGTTTTTCCACAGCGCCGACGAGCGGGTTGCTCGGGTCCACAGCGTACCTTCTCGGCCTGCCTTCAACGACCTTTACAACTCCGATCCTCGTTAGGCGATCCAAGAGGGGTCCGGCATCGTAGACGGCGGCGCGGTTCTCTATCGCGTACTTGGTTAAAGGTTCCCGAGCCGTTAAGAGCACGCGCAGTACCCTCAGCGTTTTCCTCGAGCCCCTTAAGAGCTCCTCGAGCGGGTGCCTATCCATCGCGCTACGCGAACCACGACTCCAGCGTCGATTGCTTGAACAGCGACTCGTATGCTTTCTCAAGCCTCTCGAGAGCAGTCCCAACGCGCTCCCGGGAGAACTGGTGCTCGTCGCATAGGAACTCCACAACTCTCTCCCTATCCGGCCGCCTCCACTCCAGCCTGTAGTCGCTTGTGACCTCCGGCTCGAGGAACAGCTTCGCAATATCCTCCGGTTTGACAGGGAAGCTCCACTCCACCGCCCGAGCCAAAGCCTCGAGGTTTGGGAGCTCCTTAACGAGCTTCAAAGCCTTCTTAGGCCCAACACCCTTCACCCCGCCCGGGTTGTAATCGGTGCCTAGCAGCAAGCCTATGTAGACCAGCTGCTGCCTCGTGATCCCGTAGTACTTCAGCAGCTTGTCGAGCTCGATAAGCTCGGGCTTCACCTCCACGTACTCCTCGCGTCTGGGAAGCTTCCGCCTCCCAGTTATCGTGAGGTTGCGCACCAGCCGCGGGGCCCCGTAAAGCAGCGAGTCGTAGTCCTGGCTGGCCGCAGCCCACGCGTCCCCCCTTGCGACCATGTAAGCAGCCTGCGCCTCGCCCTCGGCTGGTGCCTGAACCCAAGGCACGCCGATCGCGTCTAAGAGCTTCTTCGCGTCGTCGACCATCGACGTGCTGAGGCGCGAAGCCTGCTGCGCGTACAGCCTAGCCTCCTCCAGCTCCCCCCTCTCCAGCGCCTCCACGTACTTCCGCTCGGCCTCCTCCCGAACCTTCATCCTCCTCTCGAGCTCGGCGGCCTTGAGCTCCGGGGGCTTACCGTCGAACACGTATACAGGTTTGATGCCCTTCTCAAGGAGGTTGATCGTCCTGTAGAAGAGACCGTTCAAGTGGCTGGTAACCCTACCCATAGCGTCCATCAGCGGCGTCCCATCGGGCTGGCGTATCGTAGCTAGGAACTGGTACAAGGCGTTGTACGCGTCAAGCGCAACGACTTTACCGGTCAGGTTCTCCAGCTCCAGCTCCACCCTTACGGGGGCCACCAGCTCCTTGAGCTGAACGCCCACAGAGCACCCTCCCTCAAGTTGAATAGACCCCTTCTTTAAGGCTTCGCGAAAAAAGAGATGAAACCTTTACCGACGTTACGCTACCCTTGCTGCCCGAGCTTCTTCTGAACCAGCTGGACGATCCTACGGCTGCCCTCGATCCGCAGATACCCTCTAAGCTCTAGAGTCATCAGGAGCTTGGTGAACTCGCTCCTCGTGACTTCTCCCCCCATGCTCTCCACGGCCTTCTTCACGCTCTCGTAAAGCTCCCTCTCGGTTGTCGTTCCTTTGCGCAGCAGCTCCGCCAGAATCACGTGCGGGGTCAAGGTCATAGTGTCACACGTAGAAGCTTATCGGGGACACCCTCCCCTGCAGCATTCTCTTCGACTTCTCGGCCCACGACTCGTAAAACTTGAGCATCTCCGGCGTTAAGCTCGGCCTCACCTTCCTCAAAGCCTCCTCGAAGTGGCGCATGTGAACCTTATCGGCGTTCATGTTTTCCCGCATGGCCAGCATTCCCGCCTCCCTGACCAGCAGAGCCAAGTCGGAGCCAGCGTAGCCTTCTGTTGTTTCGGCGATGCGTTCGAGGTCGACGTCTTCAGCTAGGGGCATTCGCCTCGTGTGCACTTTTAGGATCTCAAGCCTTGCAGCCTTATCGGGCGGCGGTACGTACACGAGACGGTCGAAACGACCAGGCCTCAGCAAAGCTGGATCCAAGATGTCAGGACGGTTCGTCGCACCAATCACCACCACACCCTCCAACTTCTCCAAACCATCCATCTCAGTAAGCAACTGGCTGACAACCCGCTCGGTGACGCCGGAGTCGGAGTAGCCGAGACCCCTCATAGGCGCGAGCGAGTCAAGCTCGTCGATGAATATAACCGCCGGCGCCGCCTGCCGAGCCTTCCTGAAGATCTCCCTTATTGCCCTCTCACTCTCGCCAACCCACTTGCTGAACACCTCTGGGCCCTTTATGCTCAAGAAGTTCGCTTCGCTCTCGGTCGCTACAGCCCTAGCCAGCAGTGTTTTACCGCAACCGGGAGGCCCGTAAAGCAGCACACCCTTCGGCGAGTCGATACCCAACCTCTTGAACGTATCGGAGTACTTCAGGGGCCACTCAACCGCTTCGCGGAGCTGCTGCTTCACGTCCTCAAGCCCGCCGATGTCGCTCCAGCGCACGTTCGGAATCTCTATCTCTATCTCCCTCAGCGCGCTGGGCGTGATCTCCCTGAAAGCGTCGAGGAAGTCCTGCATCGTAACCTTCAGCTCCTCCAGGACATCGGTGGGAAGCTCTCCTTTCTCCAGGTCGAGCTTCGGGAGGAATCTCCTCAAGGCGCGCATCGCCGCCTCCCTGCACAGAGCGGCCAAGTCCGCGCCCGTATAGCCGTGCGTCATCTCAGCCAGCTTCTTCAAATCCACGTCGTCGGCGAGCGGCATGTTCCTCGTGTGCACCTGAAGTATCTCCAGCCTACCCCGCTTATCGGGCACGGGTATCTCGATCTCCCTGTCGAAACGGCCCGGCCTCCTCAACGCGGGGTCGATGGCGTTCGGCCTGTTCGTCGCGGCAATCACGATGACGTCGCCCCTCGCCTCCAAGCCGTCCATCAGCGCGAGGAGCTGCGCCACAACCCGCTTCTCCACCTCTCCCGTCACCTCCTCCCTCTTCGGCGCGATCGCGTCAATCTCGTCGATAAAGATGATCGCCGGCGCGTGCTCTTTGGCTTCCTCGAAGATCTCGCGCAGCCGCTGCTCGCTCTCCCCGTAGAACTTGCTCATAATCTCCGGCCCGTTGATCGCGATGAAGTAGGCTTCGGTCTCGTTCGCTACAGCCTTAGCCAGCAGTGTTTTACCGCAACCGGGAGGTCCGTAAAGCAGCACACCCTTCGGCGGGTCAATACCCAACCTCTTGAACAGCTGCGGGTACTTCATCGGCAGCTCGACCAGCTCCCTGATCTTCTGCTTCGCTTCTTCCAGGTCCCCGATGTCGTCGTAAGTGACCTTCGGTATCCTCCCAACCTCCACGGGCTTCTCCAGGATCACAACCCTAGAGTTCTCCGACACTACGACTGGCCCGGACGGCTTAGCGGCGACCACGGTGAACGGTATCATCTGGCCCAGCACTGGCACCTGCACCACGTCGCCCTCCATGATCGGCCTGTCGAGCAGCCTCTTCTTCACGTACATCACGAAGTTGTCGTCCACCGTCAAGCTCATCGAGGTGGGAGCCAGCTTCACCATCTCCGCCGCTTTTACCTCCGCTTTCCTCACCTTCACCTTCTCACCTATACTCACCCCCGCGTTCTTCCTCGTCCACCCGTCCATCCTGATGAGCCCAGTGCCGCGGTCCTCGCTGTAGCCTGGCCAGACGATCGCTACCGTCTTCCTCCTGCCCTCGATCTCCACCGCGTCGCCAGCCGTCAAGCCGAGCTTCTCCATCGCATCTTCGTCGATCCTCACTCTACCCCTACCGGCCTCGTTGTGCCTCAGCTCTCCAACCTTCAGCTCCAGCTCGTTAACGCGCTCTCTCACACCGAACACCATCACACCCAGAAGGATTGGGGCCTTTAAAGGGTTTCACTTTCGATCCGTCGGCTAAAGGACCCCTGGGATCCTCCTTTCCTCGCCGCCTTGAGCAGCGAGAAGCGGGTTCAGCCTACCCTCCTTCGCCAGCTTCGCGAAGTACTCTTTGAACTGCGAGGTGTGGCTTATGTCAAGCTCCAGCAGCTGCTTCAAGAGGTCCCAAGCTTTCCGCTGCACTTCCTCCAGCATCTCGCGGGGCATGTGGCCGACGATAAAGGGGTCTTGCAGCCAGCGGTCGAACGCCTCCAGCGTCCTGATCATATGCCTAAACGCCATCCTCGTCGCTAGTATGAGCTCGAGCCTATCGGCATCCTTCAGCTGATCCTCCGCCTTCAGCACCGACGAGAGAACAAGCTTCTGCGCCTCCACCCACTGGTCTAGGTTGGAGACAAAAGCCCTAGCCGACTGAACTTCACTCATGCTTAACCGTTAATGGGCTCGCAGCTCCCTATATAAACCCGTTGGTGCAACCAGTGCCAAAGCGGTGTCACAACCCCCTTTAGGCTTTCGCCCTCGAGTAGCGCTCGATAGCCTCTTTCACTCGCCTCCGAGCCTCGTCGGCGCCCCTCCAACCCTCCACCTTCACCCACTTGCCCGGCTCCAACTCCTTGTAGTGTTCGAAGAAGTGCTCGATCTTCCTTCTCAAAGCCTCCGGGAGCTTAGCGATGTCGTCGACCTCGGCGAAGCGTGGGTCTATCTTCGGCGCTGGCACGGCGACGACCTTGGCGTCGGCCCCCTTCTCGTCTCTCGTCAGCAGAACTCCAACGGGCCTGCACCGTATCACAGAGCCGGGCGCGAGCGGCTCGTAGCCTACAACCAGCACGTCGACAGGATCCCCGTCCTCCTCGAGAGTCCCCGGCACGAAGCCGTAGTTGAAGGGGTAGACCATCGACGTGTACAGGATCCTATCGACGAACAGCAGCCCAGTCTCCTTGTCCACCTCGTACTTCACACCGCTCCCCTGCGGGATCTCCACGACGACGTTGATCTCGTCCGGAGCCTTCTCGCCGGGTCCCAACGCCTTCATCGCTCACCCCTCTCCCGAGCATACGAAAAAATTTTCTGCATAGTTAGCGGTTTGCTTCGCGCAGGCGGGATCTCAAGTTGTGCGATCCGGCTTAAGGTTTATCTCGCGCTCCTCTCCGAAGGCGGCGTGAACAGCTGTATTTTCTGCGACATCGTTAGAGGGGTCGCTCCGGCGTACTTCGTCTACAAGAGCGAGCGAGCAGCGGTTTTCCTGGACAAGTTCCCCGTGGAGAAGGGGCACGCGCTCATTGTACCAGCCGAGCATTACGAGAACCTGCTCGAGGTCCCCGACGACGTCCTGTGCGAGCTCGCCAGGCTGGTCAAAGCGGTAGCAGCCGCGCAGTTCGAAGCCCTCGGCGCCCGCGGCGTGCGGGTGGTTCAGAACAACGGAGTGGCAGCGGGCCAGGTGGTGCCCCACCTTCACTTCCACGCAATCCCGTTCTACAGCTCCAGCCTGAGGGGGAGGAGGCCTCTCGACCCTCGAGAAGGGGAGGAGGTTTCGAAGCTCCTCGCCGAGGCTCTTTTCCAGCGCTGGAGCTTCGAAGCTTGAAGGCTTCACTCGCGACGAAAAGTATTTCAGCGGCGGTCTGAGTTTACTTCTGTCGTTCCGTATGTCGGTAACCGCCGTCGTGCTAGCCGGCGGGCAGGGCACGCGCCTCAGGCCGTTCACCTACCACAGGCCTAAACCACTGATGCCGGTGGCGAACAAAGCCGTGATCGATTACGTTCTCGACCTCTTGGAGCTGAGCGGCATAGTCAGTAAAGCCTACGTCCTCTTGGACTACATGGGCGAAGCCCTCGAAGCCCACCTGAAGGGGGAGCAGCGCTCGATCGAGGTCGCGCCGATGACGTTCAAAGCGCTGGACACGGCGGATGCCGTCCGCAGGATCAGGCACGCGCTCAGCGACGACTTCCTCGTCCTCATGGGCGATATCATCACCAACTGCGACGTCTCGGCGCTGTGGAGCGCGCACAAGGAGAGGAAGGCGGTCGCGACGATAGCCCTAAAGGACGTCGACAACCCCAGCCACTACGGGTTGGCGATCCTCTCCTGGGAAGGGAGAGTTTGCTCGTTCGTCGAGAAGCCCCGCAGCCACGAGCTGTACGTCGTCAGCGTAGCTATGCGAGCGGCCCGCGCGAAGTACAGCTACGCCAACCTAGCCAACATGGGGATCTACGCCCTATCCTACAGGCTTCTCGACGTGCTGGACGACAACCCGCACCTGCTCGACTTCGGCAGGCACGTCTTCCCCTACCTGGTTGAGGAGGGATACCCCGTCTACGGCTGGTACTCCGAAGGCAGCTACTGGATCGATGTGGGAACCCTCCAGACCTACCACCAAGCAAACGTCGACGTTCTAGACGGCCTCTCGGCGCCCCTACGCCCCTCCGGGATCAAGAGCTCAGGAGCTTGGCTGGAGGCCGTCAAGGAGCTGAGCGGCGACCTCAGGCCGCCGAGCGCGCTGGGGCAGGAGGCGGTGGTGAAAACCGGCTCGGCCGTCGGCCCCTACGCCGTTGTGGGGAAAGGCGTTGTCGTCGAAGAGGGCGCCTACGTTGTAAACAGCGTGCTCATGGATGGCGCCGTAATCGGGAGAGGGGCTGTTGTGAGCGACAGCATCGTAGGCGGTGGGGCGAGGGTGGAAGAGGGTGCGAGAGTCATCCGTTCGGTGGTCGAAGACGGAGCCGTAGTGCCGCCGGGCACGTTCCTAGCAGGCGCCCTGGTGCCCGGCACACGCGCGCCGCCAGAAGTCGCGAAAAGGTTGAGCGCCAGTAGAGCGCGCGCCGCCTAACCAAAACCAACGGCCAGCGGGCTCCAGCGCTCCCCCAGCTTGCTGGCAAGCGCGCGCCGCAGAGCGATAATGTTTTTTGCGAGGTTGTTGAAACGTAAAGGAGGGAAGGAGGGTGGTGGACCTTGAGCTTAGAGCTCAAGCTGGAGGACGGCAGGATAAGCGGGATCGCTAACCAGTCCCTAACGCCGGACGTCGCGGCCGAGCTGGGCAGCGCACTGGGCACGCTCCTCGGGGAGGGGTCCGTAGTAGTCACAGCGCGCGACAACTACCCGCCCTCAAGGATGCTGAAGAGGGCTTTCTCCGCCGGCCTCATGTCTACCGGCGTGACTGTTATGGACTTCCACGCGGCAACGACCCCCGAGCTCGTCTTCGCGATAAAGCGCTTGGGGGCGAAGGCGGGGATCCAGTTCACCGTATCTCCTCTCGAGCGGAACGGCGTGTCGGTAAAAGTGTTCGACGCCCAGGGGATCGCGTACTCGAAGGAGCGCATGGAGGAGGTGGCGGAGAGGGCTGAAGCAGGCAGGGTCGTCCGGAGCCTACCCACCTCGATAGGGTGGGTGACGTACGCGGAGTACGTCCACGACATTTACACGGCGGCCGCTGTGAACTACGTCGATGCGCACACCATAGCGGCGCACCGGTTCAGAGTGGTTTGCGACGCGAACTTCGGGCCCTCCTCCGAGGTGCTCCCCGAGCTGCTGTCGGAGGTCGGCGTGGAGGGGGTGCTGCTCAACTCCCACAGGCCCCCGCTGCGCGGCTTGATATCGCACATGCCCAGCCCCCGCGCTCTAGCAACCCTCCGCGAAATGGTGAGAGCGTCCGGCGCGGTCATGGGCGCGGCGCTCTGCGCGGACGCCACACGGGTTCTGATCGTAGACGAGAACGGGCAACCCCTCCTCAGCGAGGAGCTGCTGGGCGTGCTCCTCCTCGGCGTGCCAGCAGGCACGAGGGTCGTAGCCTCGGAAGCGATGATGAACGTCGTCGACGAGGTCGCAAAGAAGGTGGGAGTGAGGCTGACGAGAGTGCGCGGCAGCATGTACGACTTGGCTAGGGTGGCCAGGCGCACCGGGTCGCACATAGCCGCCACCTGCGGGAACGAGATAGCCTTCATGGACTTCTCGGCGGCGCCCGACGGGATGCTCACCCTGTTGAAAACGATCGAGCTGCTAGCGAAGCAGGGCGAGACGCTGTCGAGCTTGCGCGGCGAGCTACCGGAGCTGCAGCTCGTGCGCTCTTCCGTGCGGCTCGACGGCGCCGACTACCTGAGGGTTCTGAGCGAGCTGAAGCTGCAGAAGGGAGCAGACGCCCTCGTGACGCTCACAGGCTTGAGGGTTAAGTCAGCCGGCCTCTGGGTCAACGTGGAAGCGTGGCCCTACGGTATCGAGCTGGCAGCGGAAGCCGTTGACGGAGCGGACGAAGCCGTCAGGGAGCTGGCGGAAAGCGTCAGAGGCATCGTCAAGGAAGTGAAGGGCTCGCAAATCACCGCATAGCCCGAGAGCCCGCTAACCGCAGCTCGGGAAGCGATCGCCGAGCCCAAACGGAAACCCCTAAGTTCGCTGGCAACGCTTTTACTCGCTTTCTCCACGTGGTGGGCGTGAAGAGCCTCGGCGTGGACTTGGCTGGCAGCGAGCGGCGCCCTACGGGCGTCTGCCTGCTAGACGAGGGTTTGAACGCGAGAGTTTGGGTTGCGTACACGGACTCGGAGATCTTGGAGCTGGCTTTAGCGGCGAAACCGGACGTGGTAGCAGTAGACGCCCCCCTCTCCATCCCGCAGGGGCGGAAGAGCATAGAGGACGCTAGCGGCCCCCACCTGCGGGAGTGCGACAGGGCGCTGCTGGAGCTCGGCATCCGCTTCTTCCCGGTCACGCTGGGGCCCATGAGGCTCCTCACCGCTAGGGGGATCAAGCTGAAGGAACGCTTCGAAGCGAAGGGCTTCAAAGTGATCGAAGTCTACCCGGGAGGCGCCCAGGACCTGCTGGGCATACCGAGGAAGACGCGCGGCCTCGAGCTTTTGAGGGAAGGGCTCGAGCGCTTAGGCGTGAAAGGCTTGCGGCCCAGCATGAGCGGTGACGAGCTCGACGCGGTGACAGCCGCCTATGTCGGCCTGCTCTACCTGCGCGGCGAAGCCGTCGCGCTCGGCGGCGGGGACGGCGCGATCGTCATGCCGCGCCCCCCTCCCGGCTTCACTCGAAGAGGTCGCGGATCGAAGCGAGGACAAAGTCGGGCTTCACGCGGGCCTGCTCGAGCTCGCGGAGCCCCGTAGCGCCGGTGAGCACGAGCGCAGCTGCCAGCCCAGCCCGCTTCGCCCCTTCGACGTCCGTGTCGAGCCTATCCCCCACTGCCAGCGCGGTTGCCGGCTCGACGCCATGTTCCCTCAGCGCGAGCTCGTACATGTAGGTGCTTGGCTTGCCGATCACAACGTCAGCTTCTCTCCCAGCTGCCGTTTCGAGGGCCGAAACGATGGCTCCAGCCCCAGGAGCTAAGCCACGCTCAGTCGGCAGGGTCGGATCCCTGTTCGTAGCGACAAAGAGTGCGCCTCTAGACAAGCACCTCAGCGCCTCCTCCAGCTTGCTGTAGGTGAGGCTCCTATCCAGACCGACTACAACGCACTCGGCTTCGTCCGGGTTAGCGATCTCCAAGCCCGCGAGCTCGAGCTCCTCGACCAGCCCCTTCTCCCCCACAACGTAGACCTTCGCCACCCTACCTCTCAACCAGGCCGCTGCAGCGTAGCTGCTGCAGTAGATCTCGTTCGGCTCGGCTTCAAAGCCCAACTTCCTGAGCTTCTCCAGGTACCCCCTGCGCGACAGCGCCGCGTTGTTCGTGAAAAAGAGGACCTTCCTCCCCAACGTCTTCAGCGTCTTCACCGCTTCGGGCGCTCCCGGGATCGGCTCCCCTCCCCGCCACAGGACGCCGTCGCAATCGAGAAAGAAAGCTGTGAAACGAGCGAACTCCGGTTTCAAGCACATCGCGTGCTTCAGCGTTTGAAAGCTTTAGCGCCAAGGTATACAGCTTCGCCCGCTAGGTACTCCTCGATCCGCAGCAGCTCGTTGTACTTCGCGGTCCTCTCGCCGCGCGCCGGAGCTCCCGTCTTTATCTGGCCGCAGTTCAAGGCGACAGCAAGGTGGGCGATCGTCGCGTCCTCCGTTTCTCCGCTGCGGTGGGAGACAACCACGTTCCACCCGCTTCCCATCGCCATGAAAGCCGCCTCCAGCGCTTCGGTGAGCGTGCCGATCTGGTTCACCTTCAGCAGGAGCGCGCTAGCAGCGCCAACCTCGATGCCCTTCGCTAACCTCTTCACGTTCGTAACAAAGATATCGTCGCCCACCACCTGCACCTTCCTAGCCCTCAACTTCTCCGTGATCATCCTAAAGCCCTCGAAGTCCTCCTCCTCGAAGGGGTCCTCGACCGACACGATCGGGTACTCTGCCGCGAGCTCGAGGTAGTAATCCATCAACTCCTCCCTCGTCAGCTCTTTCCCGTCGATCCTGTAGCGGCCGCCACCGTAAAAGTTGCTCGCCGCCGCGTCAATCGCCAACGCGACGTCGCTCCCCGGCTCGTACCCCGCTTTCTTTACAGCTCCGAGGAGCGCGTCGAGCGCCTCCCGGCTCTCCCTCATCGGCGGAGCGAACCCTCCCTCGTCCCCCACGTTCACAGCCGACTTGCCGTACCTGCCGAGGAGTATTTCCCGGAGGCTGTAGTAGACCTCGCAGGCGACGCGAAGGGCCTCGGAAAAGCGGTCAGCGCCCACCGGCACGATCATGAACTCCTGGATGCTCAGCTCGTTCCCCGCGTGCTTGCCACCGTTGATCACGTTCATCAGCGGCGTCGGCAGCACGCGCGCAAGCTTCCCGCCTAGGTACTGGAAGAGGGGCATACCGTATGTGCTCGCTGCCGCCTTCGCCGTCGCCAGCGAGACCGCGAGGATCGCGTTCGCCCCCAGCTTAGACTTGTTCGGCGTCCCATCCAGCTCGATCATCGCCCTGTCGACAGCAGCCTGGTCCCTCGCGTCCATCCCTACTACGCGCTTCGCGATTACCTCGTTCACGTTCGCCACCGCCTTCTCCACGCCCTTACCCTGGAACCTCCTGCCCCCATCCCTCAGCTCAAGCGCTTCGTGAACACCCCTAGAGGCCCCCGCGGGTACGGCGGCGGTCCCCCACCCTCCACCAGCCGTTGCCACGTCTGCTTCGACAGTCGGGTTCCCCCTCGAATCCAGAATCCACCTGCCCTTAACCGAGACTATCGTGAAGTCATCCTCGATAACCAAGCCGCTGGCCATCGAGGCGACCGCCGCTGAAGCATTATAAAATCATTGCTTTTGTACTCTTTGTTTGCGGAAAGCTCGAGCCGTCAGCTCGGAAGCGCTACGCGAGATTGCGCGGAAAAAGGCGCAGAAAGTTTATGAACAAACAGCCCGTTTCCTCGACGAGAAGCTTGCAGCAGCTAAAACGGCAGTTCCTCGAGCTTTTGAGGCAGGACGAGGAGTTCAAGCTAGCGGTGAGAGCGTACCTGGAGTTAGAAGATGTGAAGACTTTCCTCGACAGATTGCTGAGCGTCGCAGAGAAGCTGGTGGAAGCCACCAGCGCCTTAGAAGCCAGCGTGAAAGCCCACAGCGAACGGATTACCGCTCTCGAAAGGGCTGTCAACGCGCTGAGAGAGGTTGCGGAAAGGCACGAAAGGAGGCTCATGCGCATCGAGAGGGACATGCGAGCGGTAAGGGCAGCTCTC
>Ga0185307_1000720_pt1 | contig 20167 bp, 17 predicted proteins | sample LHCtaG_FD_128010 | JGI IMG/M metagenome (GOLD analysis project Ga0185307, IMG submission 128010) | Hot spring microbial communities from Little Hot Creek, USA to study Microbial Dark Matter (Phase II) - LHC4sed_matched (SPADES... | ecosystem: Environmental > Aquatic > Thermal springs > Hot... | reverse complement strand
GGGGTAGCTAGGGTAGCCGGTAGGGGAGGGGGCGCAACAGCTACTACCGCACCTACCGGAGCTGTGGTAGCCACGGGACCCGCGGTAGCCAGGCTCAGGCTACCGGCCTTCGCTGTAGCTCCACCCGCACCCGCCAGGACCCGCGTGGAGGCCTCCGTAGCCGCGCAGCCAGCAGCACCGGCAACCGCGGTAGCACCTACCGCGGTCGCGCCGGCGCCCATCGTGAGCCCCGCGAAGGTCAGGGAGGCCGTAGCCAGAGCTAGGGAGGTGGGGAGGGAGGCCGAGCTGGTCAGGAAGGACCTAGAGCTACACGCAGGCCTAGCGGAGCTGGTAAGCAGGGAGAGGGAGGCCGAGGCGCTAGCTAGGGAGGCCGTACCCGGGGACCTCCTGAGGTCCAAGGCCATACCGGAGCCGCTGAGGCCCGCCTACGACGAGCTGGTAGCTAGAGCCAGGGAGGAGGCCTACGCGGAGGCCTACGGGAGGCTGGAGCCGCCTAAGCCAGCCGTACACCCCAAGCTGGAGGCCTTCAAGGCGGGCGTGGCAACCCTGGCGAAGCAGGCTGGGAGGCAGGCCTGGGTAAACATCAGATCTCTGGCAACGGAAACCAAGGAGGCCCTCAAGCACCAGCTAAGGGAGCAGATGGGGATAGACCTAGACCAGATAAGGTGGACGCCCAGGGGTGAGGTCGTCTCCGAGAAGAAGGGCGCGTGGAAGACCTTAGGCCTGTCTAGGCCGTGAAACCCCTCTACTTAGGCCCTTTTGGTTCCACCAGTCCGAACTCGTAGTAGAGCAAGCCGACTGTCTGAACCACGTACTCTGCGTGTCTAGCTATAACTTCATCGGTTGGGTTCCTGAAGACCTCGGGCTTAGCCTGGGCCATCCAGCCGAGCATCAGCTGAACGAACACCATGAAGTCTACTCCGCCTGTGTGCTTAGAGAGCTCTAGGAGAATCGTCCTGTACAACCAGCCCACTAGCTTAAACCTAACTCCATCGCTTCTCCGCACTACTACGTAGTCCTCCCCCAGCTCCTCGATCTCATAGTTTGGGAAGACCACGAAGTCGTACTGAAGCCATCTGCGGTAGCACCTCCTCCCGTCGCACTCCTCGAGAGGCGGGTAGAACGCCGCGACCTCGGGTTCGTTATCCATGTCTGCGACTATCGTACCGTCGGGCTCTACTGAGCACCAGCTTAGCGAGGGGTAGTACTTAATGCTTCCGTCCCTGTCCACGTAAGGAACCCAGGGGTGCCTCGCGTACTTGGAGAGCTCTGCCTGCGGCATGCTCTCGATAGATATTCGCGGGGACAATTATAAAACCTTGCTGGAGTGAGTAGGTTAGTCGAGGTCCTCGCGGAGCTTAGCCGCTAGCTCCCCCAGCTTCCTCACGACCTCGCCGCCCGTCCTAAGCACGCCCTGGCGGTACAGGTGCTGTAGCTGGCTCAGCTCGCCGAGCACCTGCCTAAGCCTAGCCCTCAGCCTCTCGCACTCCGCCAGCCTGCGGTCCAGGCCCCTGCGCTCCCTCTTGGCGAGGTCCAGCTCATCCAGGCACAGCCTCAGCCTCCTCTCCTTCAGCTCCAGGTCCCTCCGTAGTAGCTCGTCCGGGTGCACCTGATGGACCTCCTGGGGCTGGACCACGTTCAGGTTGACCAAAACCTGCTGGACCTGCTGCGTCTGCTGGACCACCACGGCACCCCTCGCGACCGCCTCGAGCACCCCCACCAGGAGCTGCTTCACGAGCCTCTTCTCTTCTTTAGAAAGCTTGTTATACAGTATAATATACTTCATAGGCACCCTGAAGCCTATGACACCGGACAGCCTCTCCAAAGCCTCCAGGTACTCCCTCTGCATATCAGTGTTAACAGTTAACAAACTGTTAACACTCACTTTCTGAGTACTCGCACTCTGGGAGGGGGGTGTGGGGGGTTCGGGGGGCGTTTGGTTCGGCTTTCTAACCGAATTAGTTGGGTCCTCCATCAGGTGCACCTCTGGGAGGCTCCTAACCCTCCTGCGCTGGTCGGCTTCCAACTAGCGCTCACCGCCTTCTAGCGGAGCGGTTTATAAGGCCCGCCCCCTAATTTTCTGTAACTTCTAGTATCTCTATCTCTCTATAATAGAAGAATATAGAAGGTAGCACGGTAGCGCGAGTAGCACGGACAGTAAGCTCAGCAGTTTCAGTGTAGGGGGGTGTGCTCAGATCTGTACTACTGTGCTACCCGTGGGAGCCTCCTTGGGTAGCACGGAAAATTTTCGGATAGCGTGGAATTTTTCTAACCCTCTTTCCCTAGAAAAGTCTGGGGCAAAAGTAGTGCTAAAGGAGAGGGTGAGGAGTTCCAGCCCGACCAACTTATAAAGCTAGGACCAACTAACCGGCATTATCCAGTCGTTCTTATAACTGTATTCTGCAGTAGCTCGGTGTTCGCGTGTTCGGGGTTGGGGTTAGGAGGGTTGTGAGGGTTAGGAGGGTTCTAGAGGACCTGGGGGACGAGCTCCCGCTGGAGCTGGGGGAGCTCGGGGAGAGGTTCCGCGAGCTGAGCGGTTGTAGCATCGAGGTCGGAGGGGACTTCCTAGCCGCAGGTAGGGAGGTTCAGGTAGCCGAGGGGCTCTGGCTGGTGAGGTACTCCAAGGCCGTAGCTAGGGTGGTGTGCGGTAGGTCAGCCTATCGAGCCGGGCTCAGGTACCTAACGCTACTGAGGGACGAGGCCTCGGGCACCGAGTACGTAGCCTCCTACGAGGTGGAGCGCGTATCCAGGGACAAGCAGTAGCTCCACCGGGAAGACTCCCAAAACACCTAGCTCTAGCTAGGTTAGCTAGCGGGGGTGCAGGTTAAGCTAGCCTAGCTAGTCGGTAGCACCGACTAACTAACGGGGAGCCCGAGCTCCGCTACTAGCTAACTAGTAGGAGGTAGTTGGAGCGAGGCCTGCTCTGCTAGCTGAGTAGCTAGGGAGGTGCCTCCTAGAGCCTCCGGGAGCTTAGGTAGGGAAAGCCCCCTAGCTAGCCCACCGACTAACCTAGGCTAAGCTGGTCGGCTTAGATGGAGTGGCACTAACTAGGCACTACTAGATGCCGCTACCTCGAGGTCAGCCTAACTAACGCGGGCTGGGCCCAGGTCCCGCGGGTGTTGCCGGAGCAACCGTTGCCCCAGAGTTTCCTAGGGCAACGGGAGCGCGGGGACCGGGGTCCGACCCGTTAGTTGTCTGCCTGCCACTACTAGTTCTTCAGCCAGCCCGCTGGTCGGCGCTGACCAGCGGCTCTAGGCGGTGGCGCAGGAGCCTGGAGCTGTAGGTAGCTCAGCGGCGTGAGGAAGGTGCTGGACTCCCAGCACTAGCCTCAACTAGCACGCGTTAGATGGTGGTACCAACTGATGCCGTCCACTGGCACGCTGGTTAGTAGGAGTAGGAGGCGTAGCCCATCTAACAGCCTACCCCCGTTAGATGGCGCCGGCTAACGCAGCTAGTGCCAACTAACGTGGCCGCGTTAGATGGTATCGAGCGGCGCGGACTACTCCTAGAAGTGCTAGGCGGTGGCCGGTCAACTAATGGCACTGGCGTTAGTTGGCGCCGCTACCTAGCATACCTAGGAGTAGTCCGCGTTAGTTGGAGCTAGACCGGACACCGTCTAACGCTACCTAGTTAGTTAGTGCGCCTTCTAGTTAGTAGGCGGTAGCAGAGCCTACTCCGTTAGCTAGTACTCGAGCAGGCTACCCTGCCAGCGTTTGAGTGGGAGACGCGTATTCCTAGTGGCTAAAGAACTTAGTTAGTGAATCGTTCACGTGCTTGTAAAGCTCCTTCAGCCTTTCCTCTACTGCCTCACCACTCAGCGGTGGGTTGAAACCCTAATGAACTCCCTATCTATCCCGAGCCTCACCCTATCCGGATTACTCGGGTTGAACTGCTCTGGGATCTTCTTAAGTTGTCGGTTAGCATATTTATCGAACACCTCCGCCAGCTTCTTTAACGTGTCTGCGCTGAGCTTGCTAACGTCCAGGGCCTTCAGCAATCTCCATTGTTTCATTTTCAGACTACTCCACAGCCCCCTGGTCTCCTCCCTACTAACCAGCACTGTCAATAACTCCACGTTGTGTTAAGCCGGAGCGCCAAAGCCTTCTCAGCATACTCCCTAACGTCATCCCCAGCCCTCAGTTGGGCAGCGTAGAATACGTTTGGCAACACCGGATCTTTAGAATAGAGAGCCACCGCGTGAGCGGTGTCCCACCAGATCCTGTCAGGCACCAACACCTTACCGCGGTATTTTCAAAGAGTTCTCTAGCCCCATCGTTCTTGGGGAAGGCAAACCCATTGGGGCTTACCAGCATTTCCTTCCTGACCTCTTCACCTCCACCGAAGACTATTGGGTAGGGAGTTTCCGTGGTTTTGCGATCGAAGTTATCGTTAAATTGATGCGCATCTACGCCCAGGGTTTTTTACTATATTGTTGAGGTACGTAAGAGGGACCTGCAGATTCATGTGCTGTAGTACGCCTTCCTCGAGAAGATGGAGGACCTCGTTTTGGAGGTCTAGGCCGGGTATGGCTGCGAGCTTGCTCCAGTTATCGATATTGCCTAGGAGCTCCCTCCTCGCGACTTTATACACCAGAGCCTTACTCTCTCCAACCTCGAGCAAAGCCCTGGGGTTCCTCGCCACGGTCCTCATCACCTCCTCCGCCAGCATAATTGCCTCCAGGACCGTTGAGGCTCGACGCTCCTATCTAAAATATATTAGACTTTATACGAAGTTGATGGGGAATACAGCTTGACTGACTTTGGAATAGTACTTAGTGTAGATTTAAGTGAGGAGAGGGTTCAGATCTATAGGCTTCCAGATAGTGTTATAATGAAGTACTTAGGTGGAGAGGGTATTGCTACATGGCTCTACTGGAATGCGCAGATTTTTGGAAACGCCTTCTCACCTGAAAACGTGCTTATATTTGCAACGGGTCCATTGACAGGAATAGCACCTGGTGCTGGGAGAACTGTAGTTGCGGGTAAGAGTCCTCAGTCTTATCCGGAAGCCTTCACGGTGAGTAATTTTGGTGGAGAATGGGGTAGCGAGCTGAGATACGCGGGGTTTGATGTACTGATCCTCCGTGGTAAGGCTAAGGAGCCTATATATATCTGGATATATGATGATAATATTGAGATTCGTAGGGCAAAACACCTCTGGGGATTAGGGGCGCTTAAAACTCGCGAAAAACTTGTCCAGGAGTTAAACGATGAAGAGGTAAAGGTCATCGCTATAGGTCCTGCCGGAGAAAAACTCGTTAGATATGCCTTAATAATTCATAGGTCTGGACATGCGGCTGGACAAGGAGGCTTTGGCGCTGTAATGGGGTCTAAAAATGTTAAAGCTATTGCCGTTAGAGGGACTAGAAGAGAGCTTAAAGCTTGTGATTCTCAAGCTCTCTTAGCTGAAATGGAGAAAGTTAAGAGCATGGCGTGTCATCTAGGTATAGTGGCACCATCTCCTGTCTATAAAGCGTATGAAGAACTTTCTACAGCGCCGTTGACGGAGGATCTAATACCTTTGGTGAAGAAGTATATGAAGAGGAATACGGGTTGTCACGGATGTCCAAAACCATGCCATGTCTACATTGAAATCCCTGAAATGAACGTTAAGGGGGAAATGGCGTGTGTGCAGTTCTTCTATTGTTGGCTTCAACAAGGCTACAGGGGTTATGCTGACGAGGCATGTCTTCTCGCAAAACACTTAGCAGACGATCTAGGATTAAATGTCTACGAACTCTTACAGCTCATTCCTTTCCTAATGACTCTTTACGCTAAGGGTTATATGTCCAAAGAAAAGGCGCCGGGAATACCTTTTGAAAAATATCCTGAGAGAGAGTTTATTGAGATGCTACTTAATAAAATAGCGTTGAGAGAGGGTTTAGGAGACCTCTTAGCCGAGGGTACTTGGAGGTTTGCCGAGAAACTCGGTCTACTTCAACAATATCTCTCACTTAATGATATTGAAGAGATCTTGACGAGTTTTTGGGGTCCTGTAGCAGGCTATGGGGGTTACGGACCTGGAGTAAGAGGATACTGTAATCATTATGATCCTCGTGACTATGTAGTATCAGCTTTACTCTGGGCAACATCACATAGAGACCCGTGGAGTAGTAGTCATGAATATGTAAACGTTGTACACTGGAGCGGCCTTGAATTTGAAAAGCAAAGGAAATTGGCGAAATATGCTTGGAATTCAGAGGAGGCTGTTCATCTACCAGGCTCTCCAGGTTATAGCGAAGCTGAGGTGAGAGCGGCGATAATTGTTCAAAATAGAACCTGTGTTAAGAATTCTCTAATTCTCTGCGACTGGCTGTACCCGCTTGTAATCTCACCTGATGCTTCACGAGATTTTATTGGAGATGTAGAGCTTACAGCAAGAATGGTGAACGCTGTAATGGGGGCTAAGTATACTGAACAAGATCTGCAGCTTATAGGTGAGAGAATATTCAATCTTGAAAGAGTAATATTGTTAAGAGAGGGCGTAGGGGATATTAGTCTTCCAGAACACTTATTTAAGTATCAGCAAAGGTTCACAGGATCACCACCATTAGATAGGGAGAAGTTTAATCGCCTACTGGCAATATACTTTGAAATGCGTGGCTGGGATTCTAAAGGGATCCCAAGGAGAGAAAAGCTCATTCAATTAGGCTTAACAGATGTCATTAAATTCTTTGAAGAGAAAGGGGTGTGGTTAGAGTGAAGGTAATAATTTTTGACCCGAGTAAGTGTACTGGTTGTAGACTTTGTGAAATTGCGTGCTCAGTGAAACATGAGGATTTATCAAGCCCCTTACTCTCAAGGGTAAAGATATTAAAGAGGTATGAGGAGATTTTCGTCCCAGCAAGATGTAGGCAGTGTGAGGACCCTATATGTCTTGTAGCCTGTCCTCTAGGTGCTATTACCGGGGATGAGGTGTTGGGTATTATAAAAATTGATTATAACAAATGTAGAGGTTGTAGAGTATGCGTAGAGCTTTGCCCTTATGGTGGCATCTACCTACATCCACTTAAAAGAAAAGCGGTAGCTTGTGACCTATGTGGTGGAGATCCCCTGTGCGTTAGGGTCTGCAGTGGTAAAGCACTATCATATGTTGAAGAACATGATATAGTTTATAAGGTCAAACGGGAAGACATATTTAAACTTTTTCAGAGAGGGAGCTAAGAGAACTTTATATGAGCATTTAAATATTTAAAGCAAAAAAGCTTATATAGGAGTCGAGTAATTATTGTTCATGAGTGGTACTCATGAAAGCAGCTGTAATTATAGAGTGGGGTAAGCCTCTCGTCATTGAAGACGTTCCTACACCTACTATAGGACCTGGGGAGGCCCTAGTTAAAATCAACGTTTCTGGGGTTTGCCACACAGACCTCCATCTTTGGAAAGGAGATTGGCCTGGAGCTAAGGCAGCTATGGAGGCGACCGGAGTTAGAATTATAGGTCATGAGGGTGCTGGTGTAGTTAAAGAGGTAGGTCCAGGCACTACACTAATTAGCCCTGGCGAAAGAGTAGCGATAGGATGGTTTAACTACGTATGTGGAGCCTGCGAATACTGCATGCAGGGATTGCCGCATTGGTGTCCTAATGTTAGGTGGACAACGGTACATGTACCAGGAACGTTTGCTGAATATGCTAAAGTTCATGAAAGAGTAGCAATAAAGATACCAGATGGTATAAGAGACGAAGAGGCGGGTCCCACCGCATGTAGTGGAGGAACGTCATACGGTGCTGTACGTAAACTCGTAACTATAGCACGCTTACCACCTAGAAAATGGGTAGCTGTAATAGGAGCTGCAGGAGGTCTAGGGCATATAGCGGTACAAGTAGCTAAAGCCTTTGGATATAGAGTTGTTGGTGTAGATCTAGGGCCAGAGAGGGTGAAATTCGTAGAGAAGATTGGTGCAGACATCGCCGTAGATGCCACAAAGCCCGAGGAAGCCATTAAATTAATTAAGGAGAAGACGGGAGGAGGCGTTCATGCTGTTGTAACTGAAACCCCAGCTATAGGAGGCTACGACCTTGCAGTTAAGATACTGAGACCGGTAGGATACTTAGTAGTTGTAGGTCTTCCTCCAGACGTTGAAGGACCTATACCTATGACACCATTTACAGCTGTAGTAGGAGGAATACATGTAATACCATCCATTGTTGCAATGCCTTATGAATACAAGGAATTCTTTGATTTAATGCTTGAGGGCAAAGTTAAGTACCATATAGAGGCTATAGAGCCTCTTGAAAACATAAATAAGATATTTAAGGAGCTAGAGGAAAGAGCCTACGTCGGCAGAAAGTGTGTTAAACCTTAAAACATTTTTAACCTCCCCCTTAAATTCTCTTCTATCTATTTATAGCTATTTTAGTTGTTTTACTTGTAATGCCTAAAAGGGCGATAGTTATGAAAGAGCTAAAGATACTATGGCTTCAAGGACAGGGATGTAGTGGATGTTCCATTTCACTTTTGCAATCTTCGTACCCATCACTCGAGGAATTCGTAGAAACCTCTCTGCGGGAACTAAAAATAAACATTAACTTTCACCCATTATTTATGCCACTCAATTTTCTTGATGAGGGTGGAATAAGTAAGCTATTGTGCGACCCTCAGAGTGATAACTTTCTCTTCATTATAGAAGGCTCCATACCTACAAGAGATAGTGACAAAAACCTTACACTACACATAGAAGGGGAGGAGATTCCCTTCGCAAAATATATTGAGAAAATTTCTCTGAAGGCTCTAGCCGTAATGGCTGTTGGCACTTGCGCTTCATTCGGAGGTATTAACGCGTTAGACCCTGATCTTACAGGAGCTAGAGGAGTTCGCGAGATCTTAGGCTCTAACCATAGGTCAAGGAAGGGTCTACCTGTAATAAATGTTCCTGGATGTCCTCCACATCCGGACTGGATTTTAGGCACTTTACTTGATATTATTTTATATATTCTCGATATAGGTACTCCAATAGAGCTTGATGAATATAATAGACCTAAACGCTTTTACGCGAGGACTGTTCATGAGAGCTGTCCTTTAGCTGGGTTCTTCAGTGAAACTATATTTGCTAAGAAATTTGGAGAGCAAGGCTGTCTTCTAGCCCTTGGGTGTAAGGGACCTGTAGCTTATGGGGATTGCCCAGAAAGAAAGTGGAATGGAGGGGTGAGCTCTTGTATGATTTCGGGAAGCGTGTGTATAGGATGTACGGAGCCCGGTTTTCCAAGAGAGTTTATGCCATTTATATACTACCCACCAAAGCCCTTACCACTTATATTCCCACCACCAGCTTCCGTAGTTCAACTCTACGGACTTTATGGGCGTAGTATGTGGGAAGAGTTGTTGAAGAAAAAGACAAGACTTGGGGGGCAGGCTTGAAGGAAATAGTTCTAACTCCAACAAGAATAGAAGGACATTTGACTGTAAAAGTAGTACTAGAGGGGAGGAGGGTTGTAGAAGCTTTTACTTCTGGAACAATGTATAGGGGGATAGAGCTTCTAATGCGGGGTCGTACCCTCGCAGATGCCGTCTTCCTAGCTTCTAGGGTATGTGGCGTGTGCAGCCTTCCACACTCATTAGCCTCCGTCACTGCCATGGAGAGAGCGCTAGGCATAGTTCCCCCACCAGCGGCCATCATACTTAGAAACCTTATGATGTACGCATACTTAATATATGATCACATACTTCACTGCTGTATTTTGGCAGGACCTGATTACGCTCCTCCCCATGGAGTTATAGAGGATCTGAAGTGGGGTGAGGGAAAAGTGTTTTTAGAGGGGCTTAAAATGCAGAGAAAAGCTCTTGAAGCATCAGCAATCTTTAGTGGTAAGTTTCCTCACTCAGCAAGTATAATCGTGGGAGGTGTTTCCGTAAATTTAGATCCGCAAAAACTCTTCACGTTCGCATCTAGACTCAAAGAAGCGAAGAAATGGGTTATGGAGGTCATGATCCCCACTTTTGAAAAACTGCATGAGAAATACTCGTCTGAATTAATTTCAGGTGAGAGAGAAGCAAACTTAATAACTTATGGAGTACTTGATGATACCTCATTAGATCCCGCGAGACGCGTATTTAAACCCGGCGTGATAATTAATGGAGCTCTGATTACAACAGACCTATTTAATGAAATAGAGCCTTACGTTCAAGAGGATACAACATATACATATCAAGGTAGAGAGTTAGGTAATACATCATTAGAGCATAGAAAATACTCGTATGTTAAAGCTCCTAGATATCGTGGCTACGTGATGGAGACGGGGCCTCTCGCTCGTTTATGGGTAAATGCTCTCCTAAGTGGAGGAAAAATTCGGGTTGAAACAATTGAGTGGAAACCCCCACGTAAGCCTAATACTGTAGAGAGAGTGTATGCTAGGGCATTTGAAACAGCCTTCTTATGTAGTAGGGTCTTTGATGAAATTGAAAATGCGCTTGAAATGCTTCGAAAGCGTGAAGAGCTAGTTACGTGGATTCCTTGGAGAGAAGTGAGGGGTGAATCCTCTGGTGTAGGGTTAATTGAGGCAGCTCGCGGAGCTCTTAAGCACCGTGTTGAAGCAGGGAATTTTACTGTGAAGAGCTACGAAATAATATCTCCTACCACGTGGAACGCTTCCCCGCGAGATAAATATGGTAAAAGAGGGGCTGTGGAGGAAGCTCTCGTAAATACCGAGATACAATCTAACGATCCCGCGGTAGATATAGTTAGAGTTGTTAGAGCTTTCGATCCTTGCATGGCTTGTGCCGTTCACTACATCACAATAAGTAGAGGCTCGCCGGAAATACGCGCTGCGACAATTTCTGCTTAAATGTGTGAAATAAAGCTTATAAACCTACAACGAAATATGCTGAGGAAGGTGTAGTACATGAACTCTCGCGTATATATGTGGAAAAAGGGAAATAGCTGGGCCAAGATCGTCGATAAAGAGATTATTACTATAGGAGTTCTGCCTGAAGCGGTTAAAGATCTCCCTACAATTACTACCTTTAGGTTTTTAGTTACGAAGAACTCCTCAGTTAAGCAGGGTAATAGAATAGCTTCTATAATTTATAGGAAAACAACAATATTTATTGAAAGCCCCCTAAGTGGAACTGTTGTAGAGTTGAACGAGAAATTATTGCGAGACCCTTCGCTTATTAAAACCGATCCTCTTAATGAGGGTTGGCTTATACGTATAAAGCCGGAGAGGCTACTAGACGAACTAAAAACCTTAGAGGAAAGGGCCTAGATCTTGATGTGGAGAAACCTAGGAATATACGTAGCCCCTGCAGCATACATTCACGCGTCACAGGAAGCTATAACACGTGCTGTAGGTAGAGGACTGTCTCCACCATCTTTTAGAATAGTTATATACGAGCCACCCGCCGTAACCATAGGCTTTCTTCAAGACCCCCTTGAAGAGGTCAATGTAGAAGAAGCAAAAAAGCTTAACATAGATGTAATGCGTAGACCTACAGCCGGCGGGGCTGTTCTCATGGCAGGCCCTAGCGGTTCCATCGATGTACCTGGATGGGAAATCTACGTCCCAGAACACTATGATCCTAGATTTAAAGATCTAGATGAGAGTTTCGAACTACTCTCTCAGCCACTAGTTATGTGCCTACAGGAATTGGGATTAAAAGCCTCTTTCAGACGTAAAAATGATGTTGAAGTGAATAAGAGGAAGATCGCAGGAGTAGGTCAGTATAGAGATTCTGGCGGAATTTTACATACAGGAACTCTTCTAATAGATTTTGATGTAGGGCTGATGCTTAGAGTACTTAAAGTACCCGTGGAAAAGCTATGTGATAAGGGTGTAAAGAGCTTTGAAGAGAGGGTAACGTGGATTAAACGTGAATTAGGCTTTAAGCCTAGCTTAGGAGAATTTGAGAGAATGTTTGCAAGAGCTATAGAGAATTTCTTTGGGGTTAAAGCAGGGTATGGTACTTTAACGGATCAGGAAATATTAGATTTCAAAGAGACTTTAAAAAGATATTTATCACCTGAGTGGACTTATAGTACGAGATTACATCAGCACACATTTAATATAGTGCGTGAAGTGAAAACACCAGCTGGATTAATTAGGATGCATGCAAAAATCGCTGGAGAGGTCGTTGAGTACATATTGTTTACCGGAGATCTCTTCATATATCCACGAGAAGCTCTTTACGACCTTGAGGCTTATTTAAGGTGGACCCGTGTCAATGAAGTAAAGCGCAGGATAGAAGAGTTCTTAAGTGTAAAGGCTCTTAAAATCTTAAATTTAGATGCCGAAGTGCTGGCAGAAATAGTAGAACGCCTCTTAAAGAACACCTTTAAAGGATAAAAGACTAAAATATAGAATTATTGGACATTAGGTTCTTCCCCTCCTAAGCCTATATCCCTTGAGAATTATTGCAAGAGAGATTCATATAGCGTGATTTATTAATTAAATGCGTCTTCTCTTACAGTAGTTTAAAGGACGTTTCATCTGCAGAGGAGTATTTTGAAATAAAACTATAAGCTTTCCTCCTACTTTCTCATTTAGTTCTTGTATATTAAGGTACAAAGGTATGTAGTTTTCGCCTCTAGTCGGAGATCTGAACGTGCTTTTTACAGATATCGGCCTAGATATTGATCAGATGCGAACCGAATCTCATGTGTAATGTGCTTTAATTAATGAATAAATATTTATGCACTTACTTAGTTTAATTTATCTTTAACCGTACTAAAATCACATTTCACGTAGCTGGGTTGGTGTCTAGGCCGGTTTACGGTGGCTTGTTCTTGAATAATGCTAGGTGGTATCAGGCTGCGGTTTTTCCGCCAGCTTCCTAGGGACCCTGTCCTCGGTTTGGCTGACCTAGTTCTGGCTGACAGCGTTAGCTATTTGAGATTGGGCACTGGGTTAGGGGCATCTCCCTAGACGGGGTTGTAGTGGTCTACAGTAGCAGAGGTGACGGTGGTGCTAGCGTGCGCGTTGAGTACAGGCCTCCTAAGAATTTCGTTAAGCTGAACGGAGTTGCCTCAGCCCTGAGGATGTCGAAGCATGAGCTGGTCAAGGCGTTCAAGGCTTTAGCTATCGTGCTGAGAGAGGTCCTAGTAGCTAGGGAGCTGTCCAGGCTGTACGAGTGGCTGTCGGGTACATGGTTCGCCGGCATAACTATACAGTAGTTTATGACTACTCTCCCTGGGGGGACCGCCCATCAATCACTCTAACTTTAGGGAGCTGGTTAGGTGGTCAGCTAACGCGGATCGCTGTCCGTTAGATGGCATCTACTAACTAACGTGTTAGCCGGTGGTTAAGCCATCTAATGGAACAACTAACTAGCGGGGACCATCTCACACATTAGTTGGTGAGCTTCAAACTAACGGGCTGAGTTAGTAGGAGTAGCCTGCGGCGCGCTCAACATGGTCTAACCTTGCTCGGAACGGTGCGGCGTCCCGTGATATACGGTATACCTGGGGTACCCTCGCTCTGTGTAGCCCCACTTCCTAGCCGCTAGTTAGCGCCGACTAACGCGGCCAAGCCCGGGGCTGAGGCCGCTAACTAGCCTGATTCCCCCGGAAACTTCTGGGGTAATGGAAGGCGCACCGAGCGCGGGGCCGGGGCCCAGCCCGCGTTAGTTGACCACCTACTAACGGCTACAGGGGTAGGTGCTTTAGTTGATGGCTACTCCCCCTGGAAGGCTAGTCAGCAGCTGCGTTAGTTGGAGGCTACCTCTATCTAGCCCAGAGTAGTTAGTGAGGGGCTCTAGGCAACACTAACTAACGGAGCAACCCGTTAGCCGGTTGTTCTGCTAGGTGGTACTTACTAACTAACGTGGTCCCCGTTAGTCGGTGCTACCCGGCTAACTAGCTAGGGCTAGCTTCCCCTAGCTGACCCGCCACCTAACGAGAGTGTGGGGAAGCCCCCCGTTGCGTTAGTCGAGCCGGTGCTCCTACAGCTTAGCTAAACTTAGAGCTCTAGGGCAGTTCGAGCCTCCAAATGCAAAGGGCATTATTGCGACCTCATCCAAGTCTCTAAGCCTGGTCTTAAGATCTTCGAGAAGCGCTATTGAGCGACCATTTACCAGGATGACTATGCTTTGACTACCTGGCTCTATCCTTACCCTCTTCTCCAGTTCTAACTTTCTCAGCAGATCCTCTACCGTAGAGCCCTCATCTAAGTAGATCCAGAACTCAGGCCTATCCATACCCTGTGCCAATGGACCCACAAGCTTTACGAGAACCTTCATTCTACCAGCCATGAAGAAAGTAGGGGATGAAGTAGAAAATATTGTGTTGAGTTGCACTAATCTAGAGCTTTTCCGCGACCTCGTCTAGACCTAGCTCTCTGAGCTTCTCCTTCGTTGGGATGCCTCGTTCATCCCAACCCCTAACTCTGTAGTACTCCCTAAGCAATGGCTCCTCTTCAAATACCTGACCCTGTGCAGGTTTCCTCGGTACAGGCTCTCTAACTATCCTCTCAGGCATCTTATCGTACCTAACATCAATACCCTCCCTAACATTGATAGCCCTCTCAAGATTGAATATCCTCTCACCAGCGAGCCACAGATACTTCGGATCCTTGAACTCCTCAATACCAGTTACTGCGTAGAGCATCTTAGCGTACATATCAATTGTGACCATCTCAACGCAAAACGGGAATATGCAGAAGATCGCAGTCTCAGCAACAGCTGTCTCATCCTGTACGTACTTAGCTAGCTCGGCCTTACCATCAATAGCGAAGGGATCAACCTTCTTCGGAATGCCCAGTATCTCGAACTTATTCCACCCTATACAGTGACTACCACCTATAGGTGACGTTATGAAGCTGAGGCCGTGAGCCTTCGCAGCTCTAGGATCGTAAGCAGGAAGCTCAAGCCCCTTGACATGCATAGCATACCTCTCTGCACCCCTACCAATTACCTCAGCCACTTTCCTCACACCTTCTGCAAGTATGTTACCAATCCCTATCCTCAGAGCAATTCTTCTAACAAGCTCAGGGATTACGTCGGGATCACCCCACCTAAGCTCAAGACCATCAGTCTCACTCTTACTTATTATCCCCTTCTCGTAGAGCTCAATTGCGAAACCTGTCATGACTCCTGTAGATATGGTGTCGAGACCGTAGAGATCGCAGAGCATGTTGGCGTAGGTAATGCTCTCTACGTTTATGTTACCGAGGTTCCCTCCAAAGGCCCAGTGCGTCTCGTACTCCGGGAAGTCCCACGCTACACCTGCATAGGGACCCTTAGTCAGCTTGAATATCTTTCCACACCTAATCATACAGCCCCAGCAACCCTTATGAGCAACAACATACTCTGCTAGTACTTCTGGACGGAACCTCTCTACACCCTCAAGCTCCTTCTGCTTAAAGTTGTATGTGGGGAAGTGACCAAGGGTGTAGAATGGGTACACAGCGAAGTTTGTACCAAGCTTACTAAACCCCTCAAAAGCAGGATTACGTTTGTACGACTCTATCTGCTCCTGAAGAGCCTCCTTAAAGAGCTTCTCATCGAAGATCTCAAGCTTCTTACTACCCCTAACAACAATTGCCTTGAGGTTCTTCGCACCCATAACAGCGCCGCCACCACCTCTAGAAGCAGTCCTGAAATCGTCAGTTACAATCGCAGCGAACTTCACTAGGTTCTCTCCAGCAGGACCTACCATCACCATACGTGCATCTCTATCAGTTTCTTCCCTAAGAATCTCCTTTGTTGTAAGTGTGTTCGCCCCCCATACGTGACGAGCATCCCTAAACTCAACGCTATCGTCGTGTACGTAGATATACGTAGGCTTCTCAGCCTTCCCCTCAACTACTACCGCATCGTAGCCAGCAAACTTTAGCTCAGCACCGAAGTACCCTCCCCCAACACTCCTAAAGTACGTTCCTGTAAGCGGAGACTTGAACTGCGCCATCCACCTAGATGCAGATTGTATCCCAGTACCTGCCAAAGGACCTACAGTGAGAACTAGGACGTTCTCCGGACCTGAAGGATCAGCACCAGGTCTTAACTCATCCCACAGAATCTTTGCTCCAAAACCCCTTCCACCAATAAACCTCTTTACAAGACCTTCAGGCAGTTGCTCAATAGAAGCCTTCATCTTGGAGAGGTTTACACGGAGTATCCTACCAGCATAACCATAGAGTTTATTAGATGTAGACACGATTCTACACCCTACTGATATGCATGCATACCTAGATATAAATCTAAAACTAGAGGTTTTACAGGCATACCCTTAGTTATGTGTGGATTTGTCTACCCTCCCTAGTAGGCTAACTAGCAGAGCCGGGGTCCTCACTCCGTTAGTTAGACTCCCCTAGCTACTCAAGGAAATGCTGGGGCTGGCTACTTGGTGGGAGTCTAAAGGTAGTTCCTTGAGCTCCGGGATGGGGTCTTAGCTCCTACTACGCCGCTCCCCTAGCCGACGGAGTCCGCTGGCTCTAACTGACGCGTTAGAAGGCCCTCCTCAGCTACCTCACCTCTCAGCCTCTATAGACCTTACCACCTCCCTGAGGGTGAGGTAGAAGCAGAACCTAAGGGCATCGCTCATAGTCTGCGATGGTATAGCTCCAAGCTTATGTAGGTACCTAGCTAGTACCTCGAGAGCCTCCCTCTCCTCAGGTTTCAGCCTCACGTAGACAGGCTGGGAGCTCCTCCGGGACTTACTCACCGCACCACCTAGGTAGGGTACGGCTTAACAAGCTAATGGCTTTACAGTAAGCTGCTTGCATATGCTAGCACGTGCTTGCATCCTGCTAGCAGGTACTGGGGGTAGGGGTCCCCGCACTACTCCCCTAGCACTAGCACCCCCTACTTGCTTCACATCTTCAGCATATGCTAGCGTATGCAAGCAGGGTGCAAGCACCGTGCTTGTACATGCAAGCATAGTGCTAGCATTCCTACGTAGGAGTGCTTTACGTAAGCCGCCGGCCGTAAAGCGCCTTAATAAGACAGGCTGATTAAGACCGTAGTACAGGCTGATGGCCTCCGTAGGACCTCCCCAGCTCTAGCACGTGGGCCACGGTACTACAGCGTACACCAGTCCATACTATTGACCATATTATTGAGCCTCTTTACGGTCGGCAACCCACGTGAACCCCGCTCACGCGGAATGCTACTAGGTGCGTCGTATCTGCGTAGGAATGCGGCGCACCTGCGACGCACTGCGGCGTATGTGCGTACGTAAGTGCTGAAGTGTAAACCATCTCTAACTGTGCTCAGACTCCCGGCTCTACCCGGACCCCCTCCCCCTACCGGTCGGCCCTACCGCGCGCTCCGCAACGCTGCGTCCGGCTCGGTAGCCCCGGTCGCCCAGCCCGGTCCGGCTTCGACTAACGCGGCCTCAAACCAAGGGAGCGCTCCTTCTAACGGCCCTAGTTGGCTAGCTGGCGGTAGGAGCGGGCCTTCTAACGCTAGTCGGTGCGGGCTCCGCCATCTAGCGAGGTCTCCCTCTAACGCGGTCGGCCGACCGCGTTAGTCGGCGCTGAGCCATCTAACGGAGCCGCGATCTTAGAACCAACTAGCGCGACCTACTACTAAGCTTATTAGGGGAGTGCCTTCTAAGCTAGCTGGTTAACTATACCAAGGGCGCGTTAGTCGTAGCTGGGGCGTGCTCGACTTTAATCACTATAAGAAAGTTCCATAGAGAGTGGGCGGTTTATGGGAGAGTTGCATAGAGGGTAGTCGAGCTGTAGGAAGGTGTTGCGGTTTTCCTTTTCTAGGCGGAAGCGGCACCGAGGTTTAAAGCCCTAGGGCCCAGGTATATTGCCGAGCTCGGTGTCCCTATGAGTGAATCCGGAACCCTACCCCCTAAGAGTACAAGTAGGGGTAGGATTAAGCTAGAGGACTCCCCGCGCTATGAAGCTTTACTTGAGGCGGTCAAGCGTGCTCGCAGGGATGTGGAAAACGGGAAGTACCGCCTCCGCGACCTCGCTTTGGTCAGCGCCTTGGTGTTTACGGGGTGCCGCCTGGGCGAGGCTCTAAAGCTGAGGGCAGGGGACCTGGACTCCCGCTCAAAAACCGTCAAGATCCTCCAAGAGAAGAAGCACGCAGCACACCCTAGGATTGTGCCCGTCCCATCGCAAACCTTCTGGGAGATTATGGAGCGGTACCTGCGGAGGATACCTGGCAGGGACGACCCGCTCTTTCCGATTAGCGAGAGGCAGGCTAGGAATATCGTTTACAAGTTCTCGATGAGGTATTTGGGTAAGAGAATACGTCCCCACGCGCTCAGGCACTCCTATGCGGTCTTCATACTGAAGCACACTAAAGACCTAGAGGTGGTTAGGAGGCTTCTAGGCCACAGCGATTATAAGTGGCTTAAGGTGTACCTAGACTACACCCAGGAGGACCTAGCCGCGGAGCTGGAGAAGGCGTTTAGAGAGGCGGAGGACTAGCAAGCTCAAGTAGTTATACACTTTTCTATAGCTCCACCCCCGCTTATGGTAGTCTCCTATAGGGCGGGGTAGGCTTGCCGTGCTTTTCCTATGGATCAGCCCGCGTTAGTAGGCGGTCAACTAACGGAGCTCTAGGCGCTACCCAACCAACGACGCGCCAACCCTCCCCCACCCATAAAAATAGGGCCGCGCGGTCCTGCGGGCAGGTACAGACAACTTTATGGAGGTGGGTCGCACCGTATGCTTTAGCTAGTAGCCGCTAGCTAGCGTTGCCTAGAGCTCCCGGAGGTACCGGCTAACGTGTTAGTTAGTAGGGAAGCTAGCCGAATAACATAGCCAGCCCGCTAGATTTGGGTCCACCAGCCTTGCTCAGATCGGTGTTTGACCCCGCGTAGCGTACCCGAGGTACTCCCACTAACTAGGTACTCCCACTAACTAACGTGCTAGGGGATAGGCTTCCCTGTTAGTTGAGTAGCGCCGACTAACGCGGTCGTAGCCGCGTTAGAGACCTCGTTAGATGGCTGGATAGCCTGCTGAGTACCAACTCACGGAGGGCGCGCTCCTTCCGCCTACTAGCCTAGGCTGAACTGTCATACCGCGGTAGTAGGCGGCCTGCTTCAGTACCAGCAGTAGGCTCACCGACTACAGAGATGCCCCTACTAACGCGGAGCCTAACCAGCAGGTACAGCCGGATGCTCCACCCCTACTAACTGGCCGGCATACTAGATTGCGCCATTTAACGCCACAGGGCTTGAGCTAGCCCTAGGAGTAGGGGTAGCTACTTACCGACACGTTAGATGATGGTATCAACTAGTGTCGCCTACCGGCGCGCTGGTTAGCTGGGGTAGGAGACGCAACTCATCTAACGCAGTAATAGAGTGGCACCTAGTAACGCAACGGCTTGCTACGTATCTACTACATCTTCTGCTACATCTTTAGTTTAGTTAGAGCCCAACTACAGGACTTACGTAGTTGTCGCTGAAAGCCTCACCCTTTAGGGCATTCGAATGGGGCTAGAGACCTAGAGCTTAGGGCCCCCACTTACTACATCCCTAACCCCCTTCTGGACGTCTCATACTTCACGCAATCCCTCCTACCGCCCTCTTTCCTACAGACCCTACCCTCGAGCGCCAGTAACCTGTGGACCTCGGCTAAGCTGTAGCCTATCTCACCGGGGCTAGACTTATCTGATGGGTTGAGGTTGATATATCGGAGAGAAAGAAGTACATAAGGATATTAAGAACGGCGTAATTAGCGCTTAGGACAAGCCGTGAGTAAAGGGAAAAAAGGAAAGATCCCGCGGCCAAGAGGTACCGACTTCTTAATTAATTGGTCCTTAGGGTTTTGGTCTGAGGAACGTGTCCTGGAGGCGGTGAATAGCCTAGGCCATTTCATCGCTTTTAGGTATGGAGTCTCAAGGGTAGGTCCCTTTACCTTCGAGGAGTTTAGAAAGTACTACGAGAGGCTGAAGCAAGCCTACCTACACGGTAAAAGGCCGGACTTGATAGTCTTTGACCTTAACCTCTACAATCAGCTGTCGGAATGTGAGAAGCAGGTGCTGAAGAAGCTCGTAGACTTATCTAACGCTGAAGCTGATCCCGTAATAGAGAAAGCTCTATTCGGGGTCGAGGTGGAGTTTAGCAAATGGCACGTAGGGAAGATGCTTCAGTACCGGCAACAAAAGGCGCAGACAGAACTAGGGCCGACGTTCACGATAAAGCAAGAAGATTTGGAACCCCTAATTAAATGGGCTAGGCACTTCAAGAAGGAGGTAGTGGTGGTGCAGGTGTTCTACGACAGGGCATACATCATCCCCTTTAGCCAAGCATTGTCGGTTATACAGAACTTAA
>Ga0185307_1000719_pt1 | contig 20176 bp, 20 predicted proteins | sample LHCtaG_FD_128010 | JGI IMG/M metagenome (GOLD analysis project Ga0185307, IMG submission 128010) | Hot spring microbial communities from Little Hot Creek, USA to study Microbial Dark Matter (Phase II) - LHC4sed_matched (SPADES... | ecosystem: Environmental > Aquatic > Thermal springs > Hot... | reverse complement strand
TAAATGATAGCAAGTTGTAAAAATATGCTAAAAATTACTGAAAAAAGTAGCACTTTGTTAGAAAAAAGTCCTATTTTAAAAAGGGACTCCTTTTCAGACCTTATGGCAAGAACTTGTCCTAATTGGCTTAAACATAAAACAGAAAAAACCATGGTCTGCCAGTGCATATGGTATTTAAGAGCTAAGGCTTGAGTAAAAAGAGAAACTGCACCCATTAGTAGTCCTACCCAAATGATATAGAATCCAAGACCGTGAGCAAAAATGCTTTCTTTGGGATGCCTCGGAGGTCTTTGCATTACATCTTTTTCTGCTATCTCTCCAGATAAAGCTATCCCTGGAAGTCCATCAGTAATAAGATTAATCCAAAGAATGTGAACCGGTAAAAGAGGTAGCGGAAGCCCTAAAAATGGAGCCAATCCCACAGTCCAAATTTCTCCAGAGTTGCTTGTCATGGTATATTTTACAAACTTTCTTATGTTATCATAAATTTTTTTTCCTTCTTTTACAGATTTGGCAATGGTTGCAAAGTTATCATCAAGAAGGATTAGATCGCTTGCTTCTTTAGCAACCTCTGTTCCGCTTCCCATGGCAACACCAATGTCAGCCTTTTTTAAAGCTGGTGCATCATTTACCCCATCTCCTGTCATAGAAACAAACTGTCCTTTATCCTGCAATGCCTTTACAATTTTTAACTTCTGCTCAGGTGAAGTTCTTGCATAAACCTTTATTTTTTCTACCCTTTTTTCAAACTTTTCTAAAGACATTTCTTCTAATTCTTTCCCCGTAATTAAAACCTCTTCTATAGGGTCATCTTTTTCAACAATTTCAAGCTCTTTAGCAATGGCATAGGCAGTTATAGGGTGGTCTCCTGTTATCATAACTACTTTTATTCCTGCAGATTTGCAAAGGGCTATAGATTCTTTAACTTCTTCTCTTGGAGGGTCAATCATCCCACAAAAACCAAGAAAAATTAAATTATTTTCAAGAGCCTCAACATCTGAAATATCAGTTGTTTCTTTATAAGAAAAAGCTAAAATCCTCATCCCTCTTTTAGCAAACTCTAAAGCTTTCTCTAAAATCTCTTTTCTTATGCCTTCTGTAATAGAAATTACCTTACCTTCAATCAAAATAAAATCTGACTTTTCAAGAAGGACCTCTAAAGCACCTTTAGTAAAAACGAGATAATTATTCTCCTTTTTATGCACTGTAGTCATAGTTTTTCTTTTTGGGTCAAAGGGAATTTCAAAAACCCGAGGAAATCTCTTTTGAAGCTCTGTTTTATCAAACCCGTTATTTTTAGCATATTCATAAAGGGCGATTTCTGTAGGATCTCCTGTAAGTTTGTTTTCTTCTGTTAGTTTTACATCGTTATTTAAAGCCATACCTAAGAAAAGAAATTCTAAATTTTTATTAAAGGAAAAAACTTCTTTTACAGTCATTTTATTCTGGGTTAAGGTGCCTGTTTTATCTGTGCAGATGAAAGTTACAGAACCAAGGGTTTCTACTGCAGGTAAATTTCTTACCAGGGCGTTTAGGTTTACCATTTTTCTTGCACCAAGAGCAAGGGTAATGGTGACCACAGCTGGTAAGGCTTCAGGGACAGCAGCAACTGCTAAAGCAATTGCTGTGAGAAGCATTACTAAAAGCTTTTCTCCTCTCAAGATGCCAAAAACAAAAATAACTATACAAATAAAAATGGTGGCTAAACCGAGTTTTTTTTCCAAAATCAGCAAGCCTTTTCTGAAGAGGAGTTTTTGTTTCTTCTTCCTGAACCATTTTTGCAATTTTACCAAGTTCTGTATTCATTCCTGTAGCAACCACAACCCCTTTTCCCCTTCCGTTAGTAACAAGTGTTCCTTTAAAAGCCATATTTTTTCTTTCAGAAATAGACACATTTTTTTCTAAAATGGGTTCAATCTGTTTCAAAACAGGGACAGACTCACCAGTAAGAGGTGATTCATCTATTTTAAGTTGATAAGCCTCTAAAAGTCTTAAATCTGCTGGAACGATATCTCCTGCCTCAAGTAAAACTATGTCTCCAGGAACAAGCTCTTCAGTAGAGATTTTTTTGACTTTGTTTTCTCTTATAATTACAGCATAAGGAGAAGCCATCTTAGAAAGAGCTTCCATTGCTTTTTCTGCTCTATATTCCTGAACAAAACCAATAAGGGCATTTATAAAAAGAATGGTTATTATAGTTATAGTATCTAAAAGCTCTCCTACAAAACCAGAAACTATAGCTGAAGCTATGAGGATAAAAATGAGAAAGTTTTTAAATTAGGAGAAAAAAATTTCAAAAGGTCTTTTTCTTTTTTTCTTTTCTAAGACATTTTTACCATAGGTTAGAATTCTTATTTTTGCTTCTTCCTCAGATAATCCTTCAAGAGAGGTATTTAAAACCTTTAAAACTTCTGAGGCACTTTTTTGAAAATACTCCATTTAGATGCCCATTTTAATAAAAAAAATTGTAAGATTGCAATTATATATTTCTATGTTAGAATGGTTTTAAATTAAGCAATACAAGGAGGGGAAAAAATGGGATTGCAAAAAATTATAACTTATTATATACCCCAGGGGGTTTTTATAGTTACTTCCAAAATGAATGATAAAATTAATGGAATGACAGCTGCTTGGGTCTCTCAAGTTTCTTTTAGACCGAGGCTTCTTGCAGTTGCTATTGCTCCTCAAAGGTATACTTACGAATTTATCAAAAGTTCAGGAGTATTTTGTATAAATACTTTAAGCAGAGACCAAATTGATCTTGCTAAACACTTTGGATTTAAAAGTGGAAGAACAGTTAATAAATTTGAGAACATTCCTTATACTTATTCTTTAAATGGATGTCCTGTTTTAAAAGATGCTATAGCCTATTTTGAATGTCATCTGGTAGGTGAATGCCAAGCAGGGGATCATATGATTATTATTGGCGAAGTAACTGATCATCAAGTTTTAAAAGAGGGTGTTGAACCTTTAATTTTCAAATGGGACGATTTCTTTGGAGGAGTAGAAGGTTAGAGGTTTTTAAATGGATTTATCTGAAAAATTACTTTCTTTTCATGAAAGACTAGTTCGTTTTTTTGAAAAATACCTTAGAACAATCTTAGCATTTGTAGTTATTCTTTTATTAATAACTCTCTTATGGATAGGTTTTATCTATTATAAATCTAAAAGAGAAAAAGAAGCCTCTCTAAAATTGATGGAAGTTGTAAAAGCGGAGAATATAATTTCTGCTTTACAAGAAGTAAAAGAAAAATACAAAGGAACTCAGGCTTCCCTTCAAGCATCTCTTCTTTTATTAGATTATTATTATACTCAAAAAAATTATCAGGAAATGCAAAAACTTATAGATGAATTACAAAAAAGGTATCCAAAAAAATATAAGGGAATAATTTTGTATGGAAAAGCTAAAATTTTGGAAATAAAAGGAGATCTTAATAAGGCTTTAGAAATTTATAAAGAGGTTTCAAGAGTGCAACCAGAATTAAATTTTTTAACCTATTTAGATATAGCAAGAATTGCAGAAAAATTGGGAAATTTTGACTTAGCAAAAGAGTATTATCAAAAGTATCTGAAAGAGTCTAAAATTAAAAATAGTGGTTTTGTAGAATATAAACTTTATGAGTTTAGTAAAAAATGACCCTCTCTATTTTTAAAAAAATTGCTGAAGAAAGAATAAGAAGGGCTATGGAAGAGGGCTTATTTGATAATTTAGAATATAAAGGAAAACCTTTAAAATTAAAGGAAGACCCTTTTGTTCCAGAAGATTTAAAGATAGTTTATAGAATCCTTAAAAATGCAGGATTTTTACCAAAAGAAGTAGAATTAAGAAAGGAAATCTCTAAAATAGAAGAACTTTTGGATGAAGAGGTAGGAGAAGCCTATAAGAAAGTAAAAAAATTAACTGCTCTTATTTTTCAGCTAAGTCAGATCAGAAAAGGACCTGTTAATTTAGAAGAAAGCGAATATTATTACAAAATAGCAGAAAAGATAAAACTTGCTAAACATCAAATATCTACTGAAAAGTCTAAAGAGATTGATTGGGCTAAATTGCAAAGTCAACTCTATATCTCAACTCTAAAAAGAAGAAAAAAATAGAAATATTCTAATGAATCTTGATTTTAAAAATCTTTCTGATGAATTTTTCATGAAAATTGCTATTAAAGAAGGTTATAAAGGATTGGGATGGACCTCTCCTAACCCTCCGGTAGGAGCTGTTCTTGTAGATCCTTTAACTAAAAAAGTTATAGCTAAGGGATATCATAAAAAATTTGGCTACCCCCATGCAGAGGTAGAAGCTATAAATAAAGCTAAAGAAAAAGCAAAAGGAAGTACCCTTTATGTTACCTTAGAGCCCTGTTCCCATTATGGGAAAACCCCTCCTTGTACAGAAAAAATTATAGAAGCTGGTATTTCAAAAGTTGTATGTGGAATAAAAGACCCTAATCCAATAGCTAAAGGTGGTTTAGAATATTTAAAATCAAAAGGTATAGAAGTAGAGGTTGGGATTCTCGAAAGAGAAGTAAAAATTCTTACCCGATTTTTTTTAAGCTATATCTTAAGAAAAAGACCCTGGATTATAATGAAAGTAGCATCAAGTCTTGATGGAAGGATAGCAGTTTCTACAGGAGAATCTAAATGGATTACAGGAGAAAAAGCAAGAAAATATGTTCACAAATTAAGGCATATTTGTGATGCCATAATAGTTGGAAAAAATACAGTTTTAAAGGATAATCCAGATTTAACTTGTAGATTAGTAAAAGGAAAAAATCCTTTAAGAATCGTTCTTGATACTTATTTAAGCTTAGAGCCAAATTTTAAAATTTTTGAGGTTAATAAAAATAAAAAAACAATTGTAGTTTGTGGAGAACAGGCTGATCTTCAAAAAGAAAAATTTTTAAAAAATAAAGGGATTGAGGTATGGAGACTCCCTTTAGAAAAAGAAAAAATTGATTTAAGTGCCCTTTTAGAAAAATGTAGTGAAAATAATATATGCTCTATTCTTGTAGAAGGAGGAGGAAAAGTTCATGGGAGTTTTCTTGAAAAAAACTTGGTAGATGAAATCTTTTATATGATAGGTCCTGTTATTATAGGAGATAGAAAGGGAACCTTAGCAGTGGAAAGGGAACCCATTAAAAGTCTTAAAGAAGCTTTGTTTTTAAAAAATTTAGAGGTTAAAAAATTGGGAGATTCTTTTTTGTTTCATTGCTTTACAAATGAAGGGCTTAATCTTTTAAATATTCCTTTAGGATTTCTTTAAGTTCTTTTTCTAAATCTTCTATGTTTTTTTCTGAAAAAATAATTCTATGTGCTCTTTTTTCTTTCTCGAAAAGAGGGAGCTGTAATTTTAGAATCTCTTCTCCTACTTTTTCATCTAATCCTTTTTTTAATATTCTTTCCTTTTGAACCTCTTCTGAGCAGCTTGCAACCCATATTTCATCAAAAAAACTTTCCCATCCAACTTCAAAAAGAAGAGGAACTTCTAAAAAAACAATTTTCTCTTTTTCATTAGTTTTTATAAATTCTATACATTTTTCCTTAACTAAAGGATGAAACAGAGCTTCCAGTTTTTTCTTAAGCTCTTGATTTTCTAAAATTTTTTCCAAAATTTTCTTTTTATTTAATTTCCCATCAGGTTCAAGGATTTCTTCCCCAAAAATTTCTATTACTCCTTTTTTAATCCCAGGGTCTTCATATAAATTTCTAACAGCTTCATCACAAGAAAAAGTAGCAAAACCTAAATTTTGTAAAATTTTTAGAATTGTAGATTTCCCAGTACCTAAGCTTCCTGTAATAGCTATTTTTTTCATTTTAGCTTTTCAAGGTTTGAATATATTTTTGAAATTCTTCTGGGATAGAAGTTCTAAATTTCATTGCTTCATTAGTTCTTGGGTGTTTAAAGAAAATCTCGTAGGCATGTAACATAAGTCTTGGAGGTTTAGGAAGATCGTGTTTTAAACCTCCATAAATAGAATCTCCTAAAACAGGATGTCCTATATAAGAAAAATGAACCCTTATTTGATGAGTCCTTCCTGTAACTGGTTTGGCTAAAACCAAGGAAGCTTTGTTAAAAACTTCTAAAACTTCATAAAAAGTAATTGCTAATTTCCCTTCCTTTAAAACAGCCATTTTTTTGCGAGCAACTGGATGTCTTCCTATAAAAGTTTCTATTTTCCCCTTTTTTTGAGTTAATCTACCATAGATAAGAACTATATATGTTTTTTCAATCAATCTTTCTTTAAAAGCTTCTACAAGTTTTTTGTGAGCAAAATCGTTTTTTGCAATAAGCATAATACCTGAGGCATCCTTATCAAGTCTATGTACAATACCTGGTCTTATTTTACCACCAATTCCTGAAAGATTTTTAAGTCTCAAAATAAGTCCGTGAACTAAAGTATCCTCATAATGCCCAGGTGCTGGATGAACCACTATTCCTGAGGGCTTATTTATAATTGCTATATCTTCATCTTCATAAATAATTTCAAAAGGAATATCTCTTGGTTGAATTTCAATTTCTTTATCAGGAGGAATAAAAACTTTTATCTTTTCACCTCTTTTAATTTTATAGCTTGACTTAGAAGGTTTAAAATTTACTAATATATAGTTCTCTTTAATAAGGATTTGGATTCTACTTCTACTTAATTCTGGAAGCTTTTCTTTTATAAAAATATCAAGTCTTTTTGTTTCATCTTCAGGGGAGACTTCAAAGAAATATTCTTGATTCATTTAAAATTTTAAAAAACAGGAGAAATTTCTGTTTCACAAAGTCCGTTTATAGAGGTCCCTTTTTCTATATAAATAATTTTAGTCTTTATATTGCCTTTAACTACACTTCCAGAATAGAGTTCTACCTCTTCAGCTTTGATATTTCCAAAAATTTGTCCATAAAGTAAAAGTTTTTTCACCTCTACATCTCCTTTAATAATTCCATTTTCCCCAACTAACAATCCTCCTTCTCCTTTTACATTGCCCTGAATCTCTCCATCAATCCTTGTTATACCTTCTCCTAAAAAAATATTTCCTTCAAAGAAGCATCCTGAAGATATAAAAGTCCTAATTTCTTCAGGGTCTTTTTGATCTCTTTTTTTATTAAAAATCTTGTTAAAAAATTTTATCATTTCCAAACTATAAATTTAAGAGGATCTAAATATTTTGAACCTAAACGGACTTCATAATGAAGATGTGATCCAAGGCTTCTCCCAGTTGAACCTACATATCCTATTATTTCTCCTGCCTTTACTTTTTCTCTACTTTTTACTTTTATTTTAGATAAATGTCCATAAAGAGTTTCATAACCTGAAGGATGTTTTATAATTACAGTTTTTCCATAGTCTAAAAACCAGTCTGCATATTCTACAATGCCTTCAGCAGTAGCATAAACAGGAGCTCCATAAGAAGCTTTAATATCAACACCTGTATGGTATTCATATCCACTTCCAAAAGGATTTTCTCTCCAACCTAAAGGAGATATTATTTCTCCACTTACTGGAAAGCCTGTTGGAGTAATCTTTAATTGATTAAAAAGTTTCTCACTCTGAGAAATTAAAAAACTTAAATACTCCTCTTCTGAAAGTTCCTCAACTTTTAATCTACTTAAACCTCCAAGAGCATCTTTATCTTTTCTGATCACTCCCCTTTCCATAAGATAATTTTCTAATTTTATTAAATTATCTCTAAGTTTGTTCAATTCTTCTTTATATTTTTTATTAAGATTGGTAATAATTTTTATTCTCTTTTCTTTTTCTCTTAAATAAAAATATTTTTGTACAAAAAAGACATTTAACAAATAGGAAAAGAACGATAAGAAAAAGAAAACAACTACTAAAATTGAAAAATATTTTACATATTTTATTTTGAAGCTAATAATTTTAGGCTCTTTACCACCAGGAGTATGTATTAATATACTTATTTTATCTTTCATTTATCACCTCTCTTTTTAAGTTTTGAATTTTATTTAAGAAATTTGTTTTTAAAAATTATATATATATTATCTTAAAAGTCAAATCTTAAATAATATTAATTATTTTTTAATTATAATTTTAATAAATTTTCTAACTATTGCTTAAATTAGCTTTTGTAATATAATTAATTTTGCTTGAGAAATGGGTAATCCTTTCTTAGGCTTAAAATAAATTAGGAGGGGAGAAATGTCTTTGGATCCAGAAGTTAAAAAAGAAATTATTGAGAGATTTAGACGCCATCTAAATGATACAGGTTCACCTGAAGTTCAAATTGCTCTTTTAAGTGCAAGAATTAAACAATTAGAGGAACATCTTAAAATACATCGCAAAGATTTTCATTCAAGAAGAGGTCTTATGAAACTTATAGGTCAAAGAAGAGCTCTTTTAAATTACTTAAAAAGAAATGATTTTGAAAGATACCAAAATCTTATCCAAAATTTAGGTCTTAAAAAATAAAAAGGGGAAAGACCCTTAACTTATATCCAACCTTTTTCTTCGTAAACTATTCTTCCAGTTCCAGCAGGAATAAGTCTTCCTATAATAACATTTTCTTTTAAACCTCTCAGATAATCAACTTTCCCAGCAATAGAGGCTTCTGTTAAGACTCTTGTAGTTTCCTGAAACGAGGCAGCAGAAAGCCAAGAATCAGTAAGTAGAGCTGCTTTAGTAATTCCAAGTATAACAGGTTCAGCAACAGCAGGTTTCCCTCCTAAAGCTAAAACTTTTTCGTTTTCCTCTTCAAACTTTACTTTATCCACAATTTCACCTACCATAAAATCAGTATCACCAGTTTCTTTAATTTTAACTTTCTTAAGCATTTGTCTTACAATAACTTCAAAATGTTTATCATTTATTTTAACTCCCTGTAATCTATAAACTTCTTGAATTTCTTCAACTAAGAACCTGGCAACTCCTTTAATACCTTTCACTCTTAAGATATCATGAGGATTAGGAGAACCCTCTATCAAGGGGTCACCTGCTTTTACTATATCTCCCTCTCTCACCACTATATGCTTACCTTTGGAAATATAATATTCTTGAGATTCTCCTATTTCAGGCTGAACTACTATTTTCTTTTTACCTCTTATTTCTTTTTCAAAGACAATCTTACCGTCAATTTCAGTTATAATAGCATATTCCTTTGGTTTACGTGCTTCAAAAAGATCTGTAACCTTGGGTAAACCTCCGGTAATATCCTTAGCTTTTAAAGTTTCTCTTGGAATTCTTGCTATAACATCTCCAGCATAAATAAAATCTCCTTCTTGAACACTTATAATAGCACTTACAGGTAGTTCATAACGGGCTTTTCCTCTTCCCTCAGGTAAATCCTTTGTTCTTCCTTTTTCATCTTTAATAGATATACGAGGACGATAATCTGTTAACTTATAATCCCTTACTATTATACTCACTCTTCCTGTAGTAGGATCTATTTTTTCATCAACTGTTACTCCAGAAATAATATCTCCAAATTTAACTCTCCCCTCTATTTCAGCAATAATAGGAGAAGTATAGGGGTCCCATTCTACCATCAAATCTCCTGGTTTAACTTCTTGTCCTTCCTCTACTTTAATTTTTGCTCCATAAATAACAGGATATTTCTCTAAGATTCTTCCATCAGGACCTTCAATAGCTATTTCTCCCTGCCTATTAAGAGCGACCAAGTTTCCGTCTTTTCCTCTCACCAATCTCAGATTTATAAACTTGACTTTACCTTGAAATTGGGCTCTGTGTTCACTTTGTTCTAAAGCCTTTCCTACTGCACCTCCTATATGAAAGGTTCTCATAGTGAGCTGAGTACCAGGTTCTCCAATGGATTGAGCAGCAATAATTCCCACAGCTTCTCCAATTTCTACAAGTCTCCCTGTAGCTAAATCTCTTCCATAACATTTTCTGCAAACTCCAAATTTAGCCTCACAAGTAAGAACAGAACGGATACTAACTTTTTCTATTCCTGCTTCTCTTAATTTTTTAACTGCCTCTTCATTTATTTCTTCATTTGCTTTTACCAAAACTTCTCCAGTTATTGGATCTACAATATCTTCTAAAGCTACTCTTCCCAGAACTCTATCCCAAACAGGATCTATAATTTCTCCAGCCTCAATTAAATGCCCAATTTCTATACCATCAATAGTTCCACAATCTTCTTCAGTAACCATACAATCTTGGGCTACATCTATTAATTTACGAGTTAAATATCCTGCATTAGCTGTTTTTAAAGCTGTATCAGCAAGTCCTTTACGAGCACCATGTGTAGAAACAAAATATTCAAGAACTGAGAGTCCTTCTCTAAAATTACTTTTAATTGGTGTTTCAATAATCTCTCCTGAAGGCTTTGCCATTAAACCTCTCATACCAGCAAGCTGTCTGATTTGATCTTTAGACCCACGAGCACCAGAAAAAGCCATCATATAAACTGGATTAAAACTAGGACCTATTATCTTTTCCTCATTAGGACCAATATATTCTTTTGTTTCCATTTCCTTTGTCATTTCTTCTGTAACCCTTTCAGTTGCATTAGCCCAAATATCAACAGCTTTATTATACCTTTCGCTTTCAGTAATAAGTCCATCCCTATACTGTTTCCAAATTTCTGCAATCTTTTTCTCAGCGGAGGCTATTATTTCTGCTTTTTTCTCGGGAATAGTTAAATGATCAACACAAATAGAAAGAGCAGCCTCAGTTGCTTGGGCAAATCCCATATCTTTTAATTTGTCAGCAAAAATTACAGTTTTTTTCATTCCTGCTTTATGATAGGAAAGATTTATCAACCTTTGTAATTCCTTTTTAGTAAGGGGTTTATTGTATTCTTCAAATTCTATTTCCTCTGGAACTATAGTAGAAAAAATTATTCTACCCACTGTAGTATCAACCAATTTCCCATTCATTCTAACTTTTATTTTTGCCTGCAAATCAACAGATCCTGTTTGATATGCCAAAATTACTTCATCTTTGTCTTTAAAAGTCTTTCCTTCTCCCTTAGCAAAAGGTTTTTCTGAAGTCATATAAAATAAACCCAGAACCATATCTTGAGTGGGATATACAATAGGTATTCCATTTGCAGGAAGAAGAATATTGTTTGTAGAAAGAATTAATACTCTATTTTCAGTTTGAGCTTCAACTGAAAGAGGAATATGGACAGCCATCTGGTCTCCGTCAAAGTCGGCATTATAAGCAACACATACTAAGGGATGAAGTTGGATAGCTTTAGTATCTATTAATACTGGCTCAAAAGCTTGTATACCAAGTCTATGAAGTGTAGGGGCACGATTAAGCATTACAGGATATTCTTTTACAATTTCTTCTAAAGCATCCCACACAGCGGGATGTTCTTCTTCTACAAGTCTTTTAGCTGTTTTTATATTGGTAGCATATCCCTGCTTTTCAAGCCATCCATAGATATAAGGCTTAAAAAGCTCTAACGCCATCTTTTTTGGAAGACCACATTGATGCATTCTTAATTCTGGACCAGCAACAATTACTGATCTTCCAGAAAAATCAACTCTTTTACCAAGAAGATTTTGTCTGAACCTTCCCTGTTTCCCTTTTAAAACATCAGATAAACTCTTTAAAGGTCTTCTATTAGGACCTGTTACAGGACGACCTCTTCTTCCATTATCAAAAAGCGCATCCACTGCTTCTTGAAGCATTCTTTTTTCATTTTTTAAAATTATTTCTGGAGCATCAAGATCTATTAGTTTTTTAAGCCTTACATTACGATTAATAACCCTTCTATAAAGATCATTAAGATCTGAAGTAGCAAATCTACCTCCTTCTAAAGGAACAAGAGGTCTTAATTCAGGAGGAATAACAGGAATAACTTTTAGAATCATCCATTCAGGTCTATTCCCAGAATTTTTAAATGCTCTAATTAATTGTAAACGCTTGCCTAATTTTTTTCTTCTTGCTTCACTCTGTGTAGTTTGCATCTCTATAGTTATTTCTTGAATTAATTTATCTAAATCAAGAGATCTTAATAACTCATATATAGCTTTTGCTCCTGTATCAATAACAATCTTATCTCCATACATCTCACTTAAAGCATAATATTTATCTTCAGTTAAAATAGTTCCCTTTGGATATTCATCTATTTCACTTTCAATTACTATATATTTTTCTAAGTATAGTATGGATTCAACTTCTTTAAGGGTCATATTAAGTAAAAGACCAATTTTACTTGGAATGCTTCTCAAATACCAAATATGAGCAACTGGTGCCGCAAGTTCTATATGCCCCATTCTTTCTCTTCTAACTTTACTTTGGATAACCTCTACTCCGCATTTTTCACAGATTACCCCTCTATGCTTCATCCCTCTATATTTCCCGCAGATACACTCAAAATCTCTTACAGGACCAAAAATCTTTGCACAAAATAAACCATCTTTTTCAGGTTTTAAAGTTCGATAGTTTATAGTTTCTGGTTTTTTTACTTCCCCATAACTCCATTCCCTTATCTTTTCTGGAGAAGCTATACCTATTTTAATAGCTTTAATTTTCATCATATCCTTGGGTTTTTCTAAGATAGCTAAAAGATCTTTCATTCTTTAAACACCTCCTTTTATTCTTCTATTAATTCAACATCAAGACAAAGCCCTTGTAATTCTTTAGTTAATACTCTAAAACTTTCGGGCATTCCTCCTTCTAAAAAGTTTTTCCCTCTAACTAATTTTTCATACATTTTTGCTCTACCTTCTATATCGTCACTTTTAACAGTAAGAAATTCGTGAAGAGTATAAGCTGCTCCATAAGCTTCTATTGCCCAAACTTCCATTTCTCCTAATCTTTGACCACCAAATTGAGATTTTCCACCAAGAGGTTGTTGAGTAATTAAAGAATAAGGACCAGTAGAACGGGCATGAATCTTATCATCTACTAAATGATGAAGCTTGAGCATATGCATGTATCCTACTGTAACAGGCTCTTTAAAGGGCTCTCCTGTCATACCATTGTAAAGTATAGTTGTTCCACTTGGATCTAAACCAGCAAGTTTTAACCATTTCTTAATTTCTTCCTCCTTTGCACCAGCAAAAACAGGAGTTGCTATAGGAATACCATCTATAAATCCTTTAGCTAACTCTATTATTTCTTCATCATTTTTACCTTCAACTAACCTTTTATATTCCTCTTCACTAAAAATTTCTTTTAAAAGACTTTTTATACTTTCTAATTGATAATCTTGAGCAAGTTTAGCAAGTTTCTTTCCGAGCTCTTTACAAGCCCATCCCAAGTGAGTTTCTAAAAGTTGTCCTATATTCATACGAGATGGAACTCCGAGAGGTGAAAGAATCATATCTACCGGGGTGCCATCTGGAAGATAAGGCATATCTTCTATAGGTACAACCTTAGAAATTACACCTTTATTCCCATGTCTTCCTGCCATTTTATCTCCTGGCTGAAGTTTCCTTTTCATAGCTACATACACTTTTACAATCTTTAAGACACCCGGAGGAAGTTCATCTCCCTTTTTAATTTTATTTATTTTAGCCTCATATTCTTCAATAATTTCTTTTCTTCTTTTTTCATATGCTTCTAATAGTTCAGAAATTATTTCTTTTTTAGATGTAGGTACAACATCTTTTAATTTTAAAAGTATAGGGGTTGGAATTGAATCAAGAAGCTTAAAGGTAAAAGGCTCTTTTTTCTTAATATAGATATCTCCTTCTTTTTCCAGATCTTTTACTGCCTTTTCATCTTCCAAAATCTTAGAAAGTTTTGTAATAAGACTTCTTTTTAAAATTTCTAAAATGTCTGCTTGATTTCTCAATAACTTAGCTATTGCCTCATCTTCTTTTTGTTTTGCTCTTATATCCTTTTCTAAACCTTTTCTAGTTAAAACTTTGGTATCTATTACAATTCCCTCAATTCCAGCAGGAACTCTTAAAGAAGTATCCCTTACATCTTTTGCTTTTTCTCCAAAAATGGCTCTTAAAAGTTTTTCTTCAGGAGTAAGAGTTGTTTCTCCTTTAGGTGTTACTTTCCCCACAAGTATATCCCCTGGTTTTACAAAACTTCCTATTTTTATAATCCCACTTTCATCTAAATTAGATATAAGCTCTTCTCCCACATTTGGAAGGTCTCTGGTTATTTCTTCTCTACCTAATTTGGTTTCTCTTGCTATGCATTCAAACTCTTCAATGTGTATAGAAGTAAATATATCATCTCTTACTAATCTTTCTGAAATTATAATAGAATCTTCAAAATTATATCCTTTCCAAGGCATAAAGGCTACAAGCACATCTTTACCCAATGCAAATTCTCCGTGATCCATAGATGGTCCATCTGCTAAAATATCTCCTTTTTTTATTCTTTGTCCTGGTTTTACAATTGGTCTTTGATTAAAAGTTGTATTTTGATTTGACTTTCTCCATTTAATAAGTTCATAAATTTTTATTTCTGGAAAGTGCCCATCTTTTTTATCATACCTTAATACAATTCTTGTACTATCAACATCCTCTACAATTCCGTCCCTTTCAGCTACTAAAATAAAACCAGAATTTAAAGCAATTGATTTTTCCATCCCAGAACCAACCAGAGGTGCTTTTGGGATAAGCAACGGTACAGCCTGTCTTTGCATGTTAGAACCCATAAGTGCTCTGTTTGCATCGTCATGTTCTAAAAACGGAATAAGAGAAGAAGAAACACTTACTATTTGAGCAGGAAATAAATCTACTAAATCAACTTCATCTCTATGAGCAATAATAAACTCTCCATTTTTTCTTGCTGGAACATGTTCATCTAAAATATTCCCTTCTTTATCAATTCTAATGGTTGATTGAGCAATAATAAGGTCTTTCTCTTCAGCAGCATTCAAATATATAATCTGTTTTGTTACCTTCCCGTTTTTCACTAATCTATAAGGAGTTTCTAAAAAACCATAAGGATTTACCTGTGCATAAGTAGTTGGTGAAACAATCAATCCAATATTTGGACCCTCTGGAGTCTCAATAGGACAAATTCTTCCATAATGACTGGGATGAACATCTCTAACTTCAAAACCAGCTCTCTCTCTTGTTAAACCACCTGGTCCAAGTGCAGAGAGTCTTCTTTTGTGAGTAAGCATAGAAAGCACATTAGTTTGATCCATAAATTGAGATAATTGTCCCTGAGCAAAAAATTCTTTTACAGCTGCCATAACAGGTTTGCTATTTATAAGTTCTGCAGGGGTCAAAGTTTCTATTTCTTGGAGTTGGAGCTTTTCTTTAATAATTCGTTCCATTCTCATTAAACCAATTAAAAATTGATTTTCCACTAATTCACCCACTGATCTAACCCTTCTATTAGCTAAACTATCTATATCATCTCCTTCTTCCTCATTTTCTCTCATGCGAATTAGCTCTTTCAAAATTGCAATCACATCTTCTAAAGTCAAAGTTTTTTGTGTTATAGGAAGATCTAAATTAAGCCTTAAGTTTATTTTATACCTTCCAATTTCAGAAAGATCATAGGTTAATGGATCAAAAAATAGAGATCTAAAATAGGCTTCTGCTATTTCTGGAGTTACAGGACTTGCGGGTTTCATTTTTCTGAAAATTTCTATTAAAGCCTCTTCTCTACTTTTTATTTTGTCAATTTTAAGTGCATCCCTTAGTGCTGAAGAATAACGATAGGCATCTACAAAGAGGACTTCTATTTCTTTTATGTTTTTTTCTCGTAAGAGTTTAAGTTTTTCCTCAGTAATTTCTTCGTTTACTTCGAGTAATACTTCTCCTGTTTCTGCATCCACAATCTCCTTAGCACAGAATTTTCCGATCAGCATTTCATCAGAAAATTTCAAAACATTTATTCCAGATTGTTTTAATCTTTTTATTATACTAGAACTTATTACTTTACCCTTTTTTACTAAAATTTCTCCAGTCTCTGGATGAACAATATCTATAGGAGCTTTTTGCCCAGTTAAAAGTTCATAATTTAGCTCTTTTTCTACTCCCTCTTCTAAAATTCTATATTTTTCTGTTGGATAAAATAAAGAAAGAATTTCTTCTTCTGACAATCCCATAGCTTTTAAAAATACTGTAGCAGGAATGTTTTTTCTTTTGTCAATTCTTACTAAAAATCTATCTTTATAATCATATATAAAATCTAACCAAGAACCCTTCACAGGAATTACTCTTCCAATATAAGTTAATCTACCAGCTTTGGCATGGGTTTTATCTTTTTCAAAAATTACTCCTGGAGACCTTTGAAGTTGATTAACTACAGCTCTTTCGGTACCATTGATAATAAATCTTCCATCTTCTGTCATCATAGGAATTGTACCAAAATAGATTTCCTGTTCTTTTATATCCTTTATACTTTTTACTCCAGTTTCTGGATCAAGATCATAGGTAACTAAACGTATTTTTAATTTTATAGGAACTTCATAGGTAAGTCCCTTTTCTTTAGCTTCATCTGGAGTATATTCTGAAGGTAAAATTTTATAATCCATATATTCTAAAACAGCTATGTCTGAATAATCCTTTATAGGAAAAACCGTTGAAAAACATCTATGAATTCCTATATTCTCTCTTCTACCTGGAGGGGTATTGGCTTGTAAAAATTTTTGATAAGATTCTTTAGGAATTTTTAAAAGATCTGGTAACTCTTGAACTTGTTCAACTTTTACAAAACTTTTTCTTACTTTTGGTCTTAAATTAATGTTATAAGACATCTAAGAATCCCCTCCTTTAAAATTTAAATAGGGTTCCCCTTTTTATCAGGGAACCCCTCCTTTTTATTGTATTTATTCTTAATGTTTTTTATAAACAAAGTTATTTAATCTCTACTTTTGCTCCTACTTCTTCTAATTTTTTCTTAATGGTTTCTGCTTCTTCTTTTGAAACTCCTGTCTTAAGTGGTTTAGGAGCAGACTCTACTAACTCCTTAGCTTCTTTTAATCCTAATCCAGTAATTTCTCTTACTACTTTAATAACATTAATTTTGTTAGCTCCGATATCAGCAAGAATTACATCAAACTCTGTTTTTTCTTCCACAGCAGGAGCTGTTTCGCCAACTGCTGCTTGAGGGGCTACTGCTGCTACTACTGCTGGTGCAGCTGCAGTGACTCCAAATTTTTCTTCAAGTTCTTTAATAAATTGAGATAATTCCAAAACACTCATGTTAGCAATAAATTCAATTACTTCTTCTTTAGTTATTGCCATTTCCCATCCCTCCTTTTTAAATTTTATTCTCCTTTAGCTTTCTTTTCTTCAATGGCTTTAAGAACATTAAGAAAGTTTCTAATAATAGCTGAAAGAACACCTATAAAATTAGTAATTGGTGCTTGAAGAGTACCAAGAACTTGAGCAAGCAATACTTCCTTAGGGGGAAGTTTCACAAGTTCTTCTATAGCCTCTGCTTTAAATCCTTTGCCTTGTATTACAAAACCTCTTAATTTTAAAGATGGATGATCCTTTATAAATTTATTTAAAATCTTTGCTATCTCAACCGTATCTTTGTAAGCAATAACAAGGGCTGTAGGACCTTCTATATATTCATTTACTGGCTGAAAAGGTGTTTCTTGTGAAGCCAGTCTGATTAAAGTATTTTTAACGACTCTAAATTCTCCTCCTTTTTCTCTTATTAATTTTCTAATTTCATTACTTTCTGCTACTGTAAATCCTTTAAATGAAGTTACAAAAATACCTTCAGAATTTAAAAACTTTTCTTTTAAATTTTTAACCATTTCCTCTTTCTTTATTCGGGTAAGCAAAGCTAACCTCCTTAAATATCATTTAATTTTTTTTCTGAAAGGGTACCCTTTCGCCTCTAAGTAGGCTGGGAAAAGCTTTACCCATTTAAGCCTCTTTTTGGCACCTACTTGTCTCAGGCCCCAAGAGTAACCCTTTTTGAAGGATTCTCATGGGGCTCTTATTTTTTATAATTAATCTCCTGAATATTTCTGTATCAAATTTCTTACTTCACTGGGATCTACCTTTATTCCAGGTCCCATAGTTGTAGAAAGAGCAATTCCTCTTATATACTGTCCCTTAGCTGCTGAGGGTTTTGCTTTTAAAAGGGCTTCAAAAAAAGCGGCTAAATTTTCTAATATTTTCTTTTCTCCAAAAGATACTTTCCCAACAGGCACATGAACTACTCCTGCTCTATCCACTTTAAAGTCCACTTTACCTGCTTTTATATCTTTAACTGCTTTAGCTATATCAAAAGTGACAGTTCCTGTTTTTGTGCTTGGCATAAGCCCACGAGGTCCAAGTATCTTACCAATCTTACCTATTTGAGACATCATATCGGGAGTTGCTACAACTTTATCAAACTCTAACCACCCATCTTGAATCTTTTTTATTAAATCCTCATCCCCTACATAATCTGCTCCTGCTTCCATAGCTTCTTTTGCCTTTTCTCCTTTAGCAAAAACTAAAACTCTAACAGATTTACCAGTTCCATGAGGTAAAACTACAGAACTTCTTACCATCTGATCTGCATGGCGAGGATCTACACCTAAATTAACTGCTACCTCAACAGTTTCATCAAATTTAGCATAAGAAGTATCTAAAGCTAATTTTAAAGCTTCCTCAAAAGTATATCTTTTAGTTCTATCAACTTTTGCTAAAGCTTCTCTATATTTTTTACCCCTTTTTGCCATTTTTTTCACCTCTCCTAATCTACAATTTCTATCCCCATACTTTTAGCAGTCCCCTCAATAGTTTTTATAGCTGCTTCTAAAGATGAAGCAGTAAGATCTTGCATTTTAAGTTTTGCTATTTCTTCTAATTGCTTTCTAGTAATTTTACCAACTACTTCTTTTTTTGGATTATGCGCACCTATTTCAATTCCAGCTGCTTTTTTTAAAAGCACCGAAGCTGGTGGTGTCTTTAGTTCAAAAGTAAAAGATCTATCTGCATAAATGGTAATTATTACAGGTATAATCATACCTTCTTGATTACGGGTTTTTTCGTTAAATGCTTTTACAAATTCCATTATATTAACTCCATGCTGACCCAGAGCTGGACCAACTGGTGGTGCAGGGGTTGCCTGACCTGCAGGAAGTTGCAATTTTACTTGCCCTATAACTTTTTTAGCCATACTTACTTATACCTCCTTAAATCTTCTGCAAATAAGCAAATTCTATTTCCACAGGAGTTTCTCTACCAAAGATACTAACCAAAACTTTTACTTTACCCTTTTCAGGCTTTACTTCATCAACTATACCTATAAAATTGGCAAAAGGTCCCTCTGTAATCCTAACTCTATCTCCTTGCATAAATTGATATCTTGGTTTTGGTTTAATTTCCTCTACCACAAGTTGGGAAATAAGTTTATCTACTTCTTCAGTCCTAAAAATATATAACTTATCACCTCCTACTATATCAATAACACCTTTTATCTTCCTAATTTCTTCTTTAAGATTTTCATCAAGTTCTCCATAAATTAAAAAATAACCTGAATAAAATCTCTGAGTAATCTGTTTTTCTGGAGAAAAAACTACTTCTATTTCCTTAGGAGCAGGAACAAAAATTTTTTCTATTTTTTCTTTTGCTTTTTCTTCCAATAATTTTTCTACTTTTTGTTTAGTCTCTTCTTCTAAGCCGGACCAAACCTGTACAGAATACCAAATTTTACCCATTTTATCTCACCAAAAAAGAAATCAATGCATTATAAATTATATCTAAAAGTCCTAAATAAGCTCCTATAACTATACTAAAAAACATAATCATTAAGGCACTAAGAAGTACTTGCTTTTTAGGAGGCCAAGTAATTTTTTTGGCTTCTATTTTAACCTCTTTTAAAAATTTTACACCCTTTACTATAAAATTTTCTTCTTTTTCTTTAACTACCTTATCTTTTACTAATTCTCTAGGCTTCATATCTTTTCAATTTAAATTAATTAAATAGCAGGCCAGGAGGGACTTGAACCCCCAACCTTCGGATTTGGAGTCCGACGCTCTGCCAACTTGAGCTACTGGCCTACCTTATTTTTTAACCTCTCTGTGAATTGTATGCCTTTTTTCCCAAGGACAATATTTTTTTAATTCTAATCTATCAGGAGTATTACGTCTATTTTTTGTAGTTGTATAATTAATTCTTTTACATTCAGTACATTGAAGATGGATAATTATTCTTGCCTCACCTTTTTTAGCCATACTCTAAAGCCCTCTTTTTTATTCTAAAATTTTTGTAACCACTCCTGCTCCAACTGTTCTTCCACCCTCCCTTATGGCAAACCTTAAACCTTCTTCTAATGCAACAGGTTTTATCAACTCAACCTCTAACTCCACATTGTCCCC
>Ga0185307_1000718_pt1 | contig 20184 bp, 25 predicted proteins | sample LHCtaG_FD_128010 | JGI IMG/M metagenome (GOLD analysis project Ga0185307, IMG submission 128010) | Hot spring microbial communities from Little Hot Creek, USA to study Microbial Dark Matter (Phase II) - LHC4sed_matched (SPADES... | ecosystem: Environmental > Aquatic > Thermal springs > Hot... | reverse complement strand
GGTAAATTAGGAGTATCCGCATCGTAAAAACTGTTGTTTTTTACTTGTTCAATTAAACTTTTGGTATGTGTCCACAACAAAATTTCTTCATCAATTTCATCATTTATATAAACAAATTCAAAGTTCAATATATCTTTTTTATTCCGTAAATGCTGATAGGAATCTTTTACTCTGAACGGTGCTTCAGGATGAGCAAAACATTCGTATTTCCAACACTCTTCAGAAGTGAAAATATAATTCATTGTATTAGAATAATTCTGGATGTGTTTTTGTATATTTTATCCCAAGATGTTTATATGCAAGCTCTGTTGCAACACGTCCCCGAGGAGTTCTTTGAAGAAAGCCTGCTTGAATAAGATATGGCTCGTAAACATCTGTGATTGTATCTACCTCTTCATTTATAGCAACAGAAATTGTTTCTATTCCAACAGGTCCACCATTAAATTTTTCTATAATAGTTAACAAAATTTTTCTATCCATCTCATCTAAACCGTATTCATCTATACCAAGCGAGTCCATAGCAGAAATAACAATATCTTTGCTTATTTTACCATCAGATTTCACAATAGCAAAATCTCGTGTCCTTGCAAGTAACCTGTTTGCAACTCTTGGTGTTCCACGAGAACGTTTTGCTATTTCATAACTTGCTTCTTCTTCAATTTCTACTTCTAAAATTTTTGCTGAACGAAGAACAATTTTTTTTAATTCTTCAGTTGTATAAAAACCTAAATTTTCAACAATGCCAAACCTTGACCTAAACGCTGCAGATAACAACCCGCTCCGTGTTGTAGCACCAATCAAAGTAAATCTTTCAATTGGTAAACGCACAATTTTTGCGTTTGGCCCTTGACCAACAACTATGTCAAACTTAAACTCTTCCATTACTGGATAAAGTGCCTCTTCTACAATATGATTCAACCTGTGTATTTCATCAATGAATAAAATATCTTGAAATTGTAGATTTGTCAAAATAGCAGCAAGGTCACCAGTTTTTTCTAATGCAGGACCCGAAGTAACTTTTATATTTGTATTAAACTCATGTGCTATAATATGAGCAAGTGTTGTTTTCCCACAACCAGGAGGACCACAAAATAAACAATGATCTAACGAAACATTACGTTTTTTAGCAGATTCAATAAAAACTTTTAAATTATTTTTTAATTTTTCTTGACCAATAAATTCATCAAAAGTTTTAGGTCTAAGGGTAGATTCTAACTCTTTATCTTGTTGTAAGATTCTTCCAATAATTACTCTTTCAGATTTCATGTTTATTTTTTTATTTTAATTCTTTTTATTTTAATTCTAATTTACTTACTTTGCAACGATAATTCCTTAAGTATTATTGGTAAAATTTGGGGTATCAATTCTGTAGATTTTTTAGTTTTAATATTTCTTTGAATTAAAATTTTCTCAACAACAGGTTTGACTTGTTGTTCTTTATACCCTAAATTTGTCAATGCAGAAACAATATCAGAGTATACATCTATATCTATTCCTTCTTGTATTTCTTCTTTTGTAAATAATTCAATATTACTTAATGCTGAAATAATTTTTTCAGCAGATGAAGATCTGAAACCAAACAATGAAGTAAGTATCTTATGATTTTTAGTTTTTATTGCTGTTTTAAACTGAGATATATTATTTTTTATTTTATCAAGATAATCCAGTGCTTTTTTAGGACCAACATTTGAAAGGTTTTCTTTAAACGCTAAAAATATTTCTTTTTCTTCTTCTGAAATAAATCCGTATAAAGTCGGCAATCCACTGTTGTATAACCCGCTTGGTATTTCTACAATATATAACTTCACAGTAGAACCTTCAGAAAGTTCTTCCAATGTATTTTCAGAAACAACAATTTCGTACCCAATATTGTTTGTTTCTACTATACACAAATTTTTTGAACTATCTTTTTTTACTATTTTTCCTATGATATAATTGAACATATTTTTACGTGAGAAATATTTATATGTTATTTAACTGTTGCTTTATTAGCTAATTTATTCACCCCATCTTTGAGTGTTTAAGAAACACAATGCTACTGCTATAGCATCATTTATATGTTCATTACGAATCTCTTTTCTATTATTTAACAACAATTGTATCATTTTTTTAATTTGTTTTTTTGTTGCAGAACCATACCCTGTTATACCAAGTTTTACAGATTTAGCTGGTATCTCTTTTATTTCTAAATTCAACATCCCACATAATAAATAAATAATTCCTACTGAAAGATATGTATTTATTATATTCTTAGCAATTTTTGAATAAAACTGTGATTCAATACATATTATATCAGGTTTGTATGTTAAAATAATTTTTTGAAGTTCGTTGTATATAGTTTTTAATCTTTCTGGAAAGTTATTATTTTGATAAGAAGAAGCAGAAACAGATGTTTTTATTTCACCACAAGAGATAAGTTTATAGTTTGGATCACTTTCAATCACTGCCCAACCACAATGTGCAAGTCCTGGGTCGATGCCTAAAACTTTCATTTACTTCCTACTTTTTCCATTATTTCTTTTGGTACATCAAAATTTGCATACACATTTTTTACATCGTCATGTTCTTCTAACGCGTCCATAAGTTGAAGTATTTGTTCTGCTTGTTTCCCTTCAAGTTTTATATATGTTTTAGGCAACATTGTAACTTCTGCTTGTTGCAATTTATATTTTTTTTCTAATTCTTGTTTAATCTGTTCAAAATTTTGTGGGGAAGTAATTATTTCATAAACATCTTCATCATCTGATTTGAAATCTTCCGCTCCAAGTTCCAATGCTAAACTCATAAGTTCATCTTCCGATGCATCAGTTTTATTTATAGCAATATATCCTTTTTGTTCAAACAACCAACTAACACATCCTGTTTCTCCAAGTGAACCACCGTATTGTGCAAAAATTTTTCTTATTTCTGCAGTAGTTCTGTTTTTGTTATCAGTTGTTGCTTCAACAATTACTGCTACACCTCCTACGCCATAACCTTCATAAACAACTTCTTCATAAACAGCACCAGGTAGTTCACCTGTTCCTCTCATTATAGCTTTTTTGATATTCTCTTGGGGCATATTAACTTCTTTGGCCATTTCAATTGCTTTTCTTAATCTTGGGTTATTCTCAGGGTTACCCCCACCTTGTCTTGCAGCATTGTTAATTCTCTCATAACTTTTGTAAAAATTTTTCCCTTTTTGGCATCCTGTGCCATTTTTCTATGTTTTATCCCATGCCATTTAGAATGTCCTGACATAAATTTCCCTCCTTTAATGTTTAAAAATGTTGTTAGTAAGTATAAAATTTTAGTGTATATTTCAAGATTTTGATTGTTGAAAATCTAATTATAAAAATTATATTATAAAACTTATGAAATTTATAAAACCAAAAATTGTATTAAGTAAATGTTTTGTTGAACCAGTTAGATACAACGGTGAAATTGTGAAAAATCATTTTGTTGAAAAACTTTTGAAATTCATTGAACCAATATTTGTTTGTCCTGAGACATCGATTGGGATGTCTGTTCCCAGACCTCGAGTATTTATTTTCTTAAAAGAAAATTTAATTAGAATGTATGATCCAAAATCAAAAATTGATTACACAGATAAAATTTATAACTTTTCTAAAGAATTTCTTCTTAATTTACACGATATTGATGGTTTTATATTAAAATCTAAATCTCCAAGTTGTGGAGTAAAAGATGCTAATCTTTACAAAGAAGATTTGAAAAATTTTTTGTCGAGGAGCGATGGTATTTTCACAAGAGAAGCAAGAAACGTTTTCCATAACATACCAATTGAGAGTGAAACAAGATTAAGAAATTATTGGTTTAGAAGAGATTTTTTAACAAAAATTTTCTCTTTAGCTGATCTCAGAAATTTAGTTAATAGTTGTCAAAATATCAACCAACTTATAAAATTTCACGAATATTATAAATACATACTTATGTCTTATTCATCAACAAATCTAAAAAAATTAGGTAAATTAATTGCTAATTGGAAATCATATGGATTGGCCACTACTTTAAAATTATACGGACAGATCTTTCGACAGGCACTTTCTAAATATACTTCAAAAAATAAACACTATAATGTTCTTCAGCACATATATGGACATATAAAAGATAAAATTTCTGAAGCTGAGAAAAAACATATTCTAAAAATGCTTACGAAATTTAAAAATGACAAACTTCAATTAGAAGCAATAATAGAATACATAAAAAGTTTTATTTTTAGATTTAATGAAACCTATCTTTCAACACAAAAGTACCTTGAACCATTTCCTGAAGAGTTAGAAAGTGATATTAAATATGAGTAATTGTTTTTATTTTTTCTTCCAATTTTGCGGGATGATTAAACTTTAGATTATATTTCTCGCTTATTAGATTAGCAGTTATTCTACCTAATTCAAAAATTGTTGGTAAACCGCTACCTGGTTGTGTTCCACCTCCAACTAAATAACAATTTTCAAAACACTCAAATTTATTCCTCGGTCTAAAGTATAACATCTGGCTTAAGTTATGTCCTAAATTAAAAGTTGCTCCGTAATAGACATTATATTTTTCTACCCAATCTTTAGGAGTTATTATTCTTTCAACTTCTATATTCTCTACTCTATTAAATCTTTTAATTCAGTTCTTTTTATAATTTCTTGTAATACTTTATTTTTAAATCTTTCTTTTTCTTTGTCCCAATCAATTTCGCTATTTTGCAAGTTAGGAACAGGAACAAGCACATATATAGTTGATTTTCCCTCAGGAGCTAATGAAGGATCTATTTTTGAAGCATTTTGGATATAAAACGAGATTTGGTCTGACAGAGTTTTTCTTTTAAAAATATCCTCTACATTTTTTCTATAATCTTTTGCAAAAAAACATTATGATGTGGAATATCATATTTTTTCTTAACACCGAGATATAACATAAATGTAGAACAAGAACATTTTTTCTTCGCTAATTTTTCTTTTGAATATTTTTTAACATATTTTTCATCCATTAAATGTGTCACGGCATATGAAAAATCTGCATTAACTATTACTTCATCTGCTTCAATAAACCTTCCATCTGTCAGTTCAACACCAATAATTTTTTTCCTTTATTAACTATTTTTTTAACTTCATGATTGAGAAACAATTTTCCTCCCTTTTTTACGAAAACTTTAGCCATAGCTTCGAAGATCTTATTTAATCCGCCAATCACGTGATATATTCCCCATTTATGCTCAACATACGCAATCATAGCAAAAGCAGCTGGACATTCCCAAGCAGACATACCTATGTATTTTGATTGGAATGTAAAACAAAATTTTAGATTTTCACTTTTGAAATATCTTGAAAGCACTTGATATACTGATTTACCTAAATCTAAGTGAAGTATAGCTCTTATAAATGGATTTTCTAAGCATTTCAAAGAATGAAATATATAATTTTTGAAAACATGGAAAGATATATTTAAACCTTTTTTTCTTCAGATTCTAGATATTTGTATAATCCTCCTTCTTCAGCAGAAAATTCTCTTTTTATTTCACTTTCAGTTATTTTATGATCATCTGAAAATAATACTTCATTTTCAAAAAACTTCAATCTGTACATTGGATCTAATTTTACAAATTTAAGATAATTTTAAGACCTTTCATTTACTTCATCAAACATTTCATCCAATATAAATTTCATCATAAGAAAAGTCGGTCCTGTATCAAAAGTATATTCATCAATTTTTAAAGGAGCATTTCTACCACCAACTACCTTTTCTTTCTCTAATATTATAACATCAAATCCACGATGAGTAAGAATCATTCTACAACTAAGCCACCAGGTCCTGCTCCAACTATAACTATTTTTTTATTTAACCTTTCTCCCATAACTCTTTTTCTCCTTCTATAATTCTAAATATATTATTTGGTTCGATTTGATATGGACTAATTTTTTTTAATTTTTCATACCTCATCTTGTCTCTATTTTTTAACTTCTTAAGTAAGTGATTAAACTCAAATATAATTTGTCCTCTTGTTACAGGAATTTTTTCTTTTATATTATAATTTTTAAATTTTGTTTCATCAAAATTATATTTTCTTTTTTTAGCTTCTAAAAAGATGAAATATAGATATTGATTAATAAATTTTAAAGGTTTTTTCGTATTTTTAAATCTTATAAGTTGAGGATGATTCTTATACCCTTTTGTTTTACCTTCTAAAACTTTTTTTGCAAGTAATGCTTCTCTCCATAAAGCAAGTAATCCTTTTGTATCTAAATATTTAGGTGAAATTGACCATAGTCTCATTTCAAAAATGATATATTTATATTTTTAGGTCCACAAAATTGTCTACATTTGTTACATAATATACATTCTGTATATAAAATTCTAGGTTTATTATTTTTTTCTACAATTGCATTTGTCAAACATATTGTTTTGCATATTTCACAATTGAAACATTTTTCAGTGCAAATTTTTAATCTAAACAAAGAAATTTTTGAAAATAAACTCAAAAACCCTCCTAATGGACAAAAATATCTACACCATAATCGCATAAAAAGAATACAAAATATAAGGATAATTATTAAATAAATAATACCTTTGAGTGATGTTTTATTAATAAGAAACATATGTTGAAACGGTTCAAAAAAAATTAACTTAGGATAAAGCAAGATTAAAACCGCAAATATATATTTTATGTATCTATATAAATATTCATATTTTCTTAAAAATTTTATAAAGACATTGTCTTCAACTAACTCTATTTCGATTTTTTTACCCAAACTTTTTTTATATTTTATTTCAAAAAATTTTTTTATATTAAATAAAAACTCAATCACTGCTCCAAAAGGACATAACCAACCACAATACAACCTACCAAATAACAAAGAGCTTATTATTATCAATAGAATAAATGACCAAATAAAAATATTACTGCTTGACGGTAAATTAAGATATATAAAATTTTTAATATGTCCGAATGAAAGTCCACCTTTGTAAATAATTCCTAAAAATAATATTGCAACTGACATAATTATGTATCTTAGTGGTTTAGAGTTTTGAATAAAACCTAATATGGATAGAATAAATAATAAAGTTAAAATTCCGACTTTAATTTTTTCAAATTTTGAAACTAATGAATATTTTTTTACTACATCTTTTTTTACAAGATACAAATTAACATTTTTTACACATTGATATATAATCTCATTTACTGCAGAACAACTTATAGTTGCACCTGTTATTGCTTTTATATCTTCTCCCAATATAAATTTTGCTTTATTATTTTTCCCATAATATTGACTTAAAAACTTTTTACTAAAAACATCTTTTGCATATAATTCTGTTTCATATTGTTCAATAACTTTTATATCTTTAATTTTACCATCAAATGAAAAATATATTTGTAGGTCGATATTTCCGCCATAACCTTTTATATCTTTGTCAGTCCAATCTTTACTTTCTACAAAAAATCCAACAGGAATTTTTTCTTTGTCGTAAACTATATAATACGGCAAAACTTTATTTCCAACAACAACTGATGAAGATTTAAACTCTTCAAACTCTTCTGCTTTTATTACACTACTAAACAAAAATAAAATTATAATCAAATTTTTCATCGACTTAACTTTAAACTAACAACCTTATCTATCTACCCATTTATTTTCAGATGCTTTAATTAATCTATCCATTATTGTTTTACCTAACCCTTTGTTTGGAACTGTTTCAACTACTATAAATTTTTTATCCATATCTTCAGCTAATCTTAGACATAAATATAAATTTTTTGCTATCTCTTTTAAATTATCTCCATATGTAATTATTGAGACGTTGTTTTTAAAATAATTTAAAATTTTATTTTTTGTTTTGTTACTACAAACAAAAGTTATTTCTTTTAATTCATCTTTTTCTAATTTTTTGATATAACTTATTAAATTTTTTGACAAAAATGTAGGTTTTGTTGGAGAATAATGTTTTTTAAAAGTTCCAGGAGATTTGATTTCTTTCAATTTCTTAGTCTCCAAAATTTTTATATTACAAACTTTAGCAATTTTTTCTATTTCTATTGCACCATATCTTAAAACTCTAAAAGGATAAGTTGTACAATCTATAACCGTAGACTCCAGCCCATATTTTGGTCTTCCTGTGTATATTACATATTTTATTTCCTTTTTATCTTTAAAATCTTTTAATATATGTTTTATATCAGTCGCAGAAACTCTGCTGAAAATATTAGCTGAAGGTGCAGCTAAAGGTACCCCACACAAGTTTATAAATTTTCTTGTTATTTTATTTTCAGGCATACGAACACACACTGTGTTTAACCCTGCGGTTACAATATCTGGTACTTTTTGTGTTTTATACAACACTAAACTTACTGGTCCTGGCCAAAAATTAGATATAATTTTTTTAGCATCTGTAGGAATATCAACAACAATATCTTTTACTTGTTCAATATTACTTATATGTACAATCAAAGGATCTGAGTAAGGTCTGTTTTTAACAAGAAAAATTTTATTGACAGCTTCTGGATTAAAACAATCTGCTGCAAGACCATAAACAGTCTCAGTAGGTATAACAACTAATTCACCTTTTTTTATTGCTTCCACAGCAGAAGAAAGTTTTTTATCAAGTAGTTTTTTATCTTCCAGATTTGTTACATCTATTATTTTCATATTTTTCTAATTGTTATTACTATTTAACTTTGTCGTTAGATTTTATCATCGGTACAAATCTTACCGGAATGATACTTCTCTTTGTGATCTTTCCTTTATATTTTTCAACAACTATTAATTCTTGAAAAACATCCCCTACAGGAAGAACCATTTTACCACCGTCTTTAAGTTGTTCTATTAACTTTTGAGGTATTTCTTTAGGAGCACAAGTAACTATTATTTTATCAAACGGAGCATGTTCAGGCCAACCATAATATCCATCACCAATTTTTACAAAGATATTCTTGTATCCTAATTCTTTTAACAACTTTTCTGCATTTTGGGCAAGTTCAGGAATAATTTCTATCGTATAAACTTCTTTACATAATTCAGCAAGTATTGCAGCCTGGTATCCAGAACCTGTTCCTATTTCTAAAACTTTATCATTTTCATTAAGTTCTAAAAGTTGTGTCATTAATGCAACAATATACGGTTGAGATATAGTTTGTCCAGCACCTATTGGTAACGGTTCATCAATATAAGCAAGATGTTGGTATTGTTTAGGAACAAACCTATGTCGTTCAACTTTTAACATAGCATCAAGAACTTTTTGATCAACAATATCTCTTGATTTAAGTTGTGTTTCAACCATTTGTAATCTTTTTTGAAAAAATTCGTCAATGTTGTTCATATTATTCCCCTTTGGTACTAATTTTGTTTGTTTACAACAAGAAAGAAAAAATGATAAAAATAAAAACATAAAAAATTTTTTCATATTTGTTCCTCAGATATAATCTTAACTTTTTGTTTTTTTAACATTGCTGTTAACAATCCACAACCATTAGAAAGTTTATTATTAATATATACAAAATTTACACCACAAGATGGACTTCTTTCTTTGAATACTGCTTCTTTTATACCGTATTTTTTTATTACACTACATATTTTTTTACAACTGGTAATTAATTTTGAAGAAACATCTTTACCTTTAGAATTTATAATTTTTGCATTTTTTCTTCCGTTTAAAACATCTTTACCATCACCATTTATAAACCAAATTTTTTTACGTTTTACACCAAAAATTATTTCAGGACATACTAACAAAACCATTTCTTTATTAACTAATTTTTTTACAACTTTTTCATTATAATTATTGCTACCATTATACTTACAATTTACTCCTACTAAACATGCACTTACTACAATTTTTTTATTTTTTAGCATATTCTTGGCAATTCTTCAGCAATTGGTAGTTCAATAATTCTTTTTGTCCCATACAAAGTCTTTAACACAACTTTTGGTTTCTCATCTTTTACAATCTTTCCTATTATAGCAGCGTCTTTTCCTAAAGGATGCTGTTTAAGTATTTTTATTATCTCTTCAGCAACTGTTGGTCCAACTATTATTAGCATCTTTCCTTCGTTTGCAATATTTAAAGGATCAAATCCAAGTAAATCACAAAAATGTTTAACATTATCTTTTATAGGTATTTTTTCTTCTTCTACTTCTATACTAATACCTTTTGATTTATACACAATTTCGTTTAATGTAGCTGCAAGTCCTCCTCGTGTTGGATCTCGCATAAATTTTATATAAGGAACAAATTCAGGTTTTAATATCGGTTCAATTAATTCTTTTAATGATGCACAATCACTTTGAATTTCACTTTTGAAACCATAACTACCTCGTGATAACAATATCGCACAACCATGTTCAGCAATACTCCCTGTGATAATAACTAAATCTTCTGGTTCAATTTTGGTATAATTTAACTCAATATCTTTCTCTACAACACCAATCCCTGCAGTAGTTATAAAAATCTTATCACACATACCTTTTTGTACAACTTTTGTATCTCCAGTAACAATTTTAACATTTTCTTTTTCAGCAGTAACTTTTATTGAAAAAAATACTTTTTCTACAATTTCTGTTTCAATCCCCTCTTCTATAATTAAAGCTAAAGATATAACTAATGGTTTTGCACCTACACATAACAGATCATTTATTGTTCCACAAACACTAAGTTTACCAATATCACCACCTGGAAAAAAAATTGGTGAAACAGTATAACTATCAATACTGAATGCCAATTTTGTATTTTCTGAAATTTTTATAACAGCAGAATCAAGAAGCTGATTTAATATATCATTAGAAAAATATTTTAATACATAATTTTTGATAAACTCAAAAGTATGTTTTCCACCTGAACCGTATGATAACAAAATTTTTTCTTTCATAACTTTTGATATTAAATCACTTTAACATTATCTCTCATACTTATAATATGCAGCACAGGCACCTTCAGAAGATACCATACATGCACCTACAGGATTTTCTGGTGTACAAACTTTTTCAAATAATGGACATTCAAATGGTGTAATTTTACCTATTAAAACTTCGTTACATTTACATTTTGTGTGATATATATTTTTTGCTACAACATCTGGCAGATTAAAAACTTTTTCAGCGTCAAACATTTCATATTCTTTTTTTAACTTCGCAGTAGAGTCAGGCACAAACCCTAACCCGCGCCAGTTACCACCTACCGCTTCAAAAACTTTGGATATAATCTCCTTAGCATATTTATTTCCTTCATAAGAAACAACACGAGTATATTCATTTTGTATTCTTGCAGACGAAGTTAAAATTGTTTCTAACAATATTCTTATCCCACAAACAATATCTAAAGGTTCAAACCCTGTAATAACACCACTTAAATTATACCTTTCAGCAATCCATAAATAAGATTTTTCTCCAACTATAACACTTAAATGCCCTGGCAGTAATAACCCATCAATAAACCCATTAGTTTTTATAAAAGGTGATAAAAAATTTCTGCTAAGTAAAATCAAACTTTCTAAAGCTGCTAAAAAAAATTTGTTTCCTATAAGAAAATATAAATTATCTATATTTTTTCTTTTTGCTTCTTCTATTGTATAAGCAATAGCAGGCATTGTTGTTTCAAACCCTACAGATAAAAAGACAACTGGTTTGTTAACACTTTTCGCAATTTCCAAATTTTCATATGGAGAATAAACAATTCTTACATCTTTATTATTTATCTTTTCTTTTTCTAAACTACTTTCACTGCCCGGCACACGATACAAATCACCAAAAGTTGTCATCACAACATCGTAATTTCTTAAAATATATATTGCTTTATCAATATATTCTTGCGGTGTAACACATACGGGACAACCAGGTCCTGAAATAAGTTTTATATTTTCAGGCATCAATTTTCTTAGACCATACTTTGCAATTTGCATAGTATGTGTTCCACACACTTCCATTATACAAACTTTTTTATTTATTTTTTTAGATAACCTATGAATTTTTTCTACTTCTATTTCAACATTTTTTTTATCTTTAAATTTTGAAAAATCAAAATATTGAGTTTGATTCATACTCTGTATATTATTGATTTTTTTCTCGTGAAGCTTAAGATAAGCAAATCTTTATAAGTTTTATAACCTCTATTGCTTCTGTTGCATCTGTTTATACAACTTTAATGTTTCTTCAGCAGAATTAACATCTATTTTTTGTATTGCAAAACCTACATGAATTAAAACATAATCTCCTACTTTAACCTCGGGAAGAAAATCTATTCGTGCAGTTCTTTTTACTCCTTCGTATTCACAAATAGCTTCGTTACCTTTTATTTCTACAACACGCATTGGTATTGCGACACACATAGGTTTCTAACTCTCCAAAAATTAAAATGCTAAACCTAATGTCAAACCCAAACTCAAGTTGTTCGCAAAAAGTGTCAAATCTTTAGATATTTTTGTTTCCTTTGGATATAAACCCCCAACTATATCTATGTTTAACATAAAAATTTTTATCCCTAACCCAAAAGTATAAAGTTGGTCATCCTCATACGCTAAATTCTTTATATATCCAACTCGTAACAATGGTAAAAACGGCGAATTTATCTCTAACCCTAAACCTAAATTTTGAACATTATACCCTTCAACAAATGTTTCTATTTTGTTCATATCATAATCAATACTTAAAGATACCATTTTAAACAATTTCCCTGATATACCTATAGATACCTGTCGCGGTATCTTTAATTTTTCATCAGTAGAAGCTAATGCAAATTCTGGCTCTATAAGATTTTTTATAACTAATCCTACTGATGTTTCAACCATTGGTGTTGGTAGTTTATAAATTGTACCTATATCTATACCTACTGCTTGAGAGTTTCTTACAAGTTTGTTTTCAAGTCCAGAAATATCTTTAAAACTGATCTCGTCTTTTTGTTGAAAAACTTTGAAGTTATAATAAACAGTTTTCCCTATAAGATATTTAACAACACCATCTATAAACAAATTATCAATTATTTGATATGAAGTTCCTAACGATATTTCAGTATAATTTACACCTTTTAATACCAACGCACTTTCATTGTTTACAAACGATGTCTCTTTTTTCAACATATTATTTACAAAATTTGTTATCAGTTGTTGTAAGTTTTTATCATTAAGTTGTGATACAGCATTCTTAATTTCTTCATCTGTTGCACCATTATCTTTTGCTAAATTTATCAATGCGTTTGCAATACCTTCATAATTAGTCTTAACTTCAGAAGAAACTTCTACACCAAAGTTTTCTAATGTTGATACAAGCCATTGTATAGCACTCACAAGTTCATCCCTTGTTGATTCTAACTTTGGATATCTCAGAGTATCTGTAGTAATTTTTATTCCTTCTGAACTATCTCCATTAACTAATTTAGAACTGTTTGATACCAAAGGTGCTAATGTTGAAGAAACTATATAACTACTTAAACTAAATCCAGTATCTATGTAAGGTTTAAGACCTATATTTGAAATATTTCCCACACTGAAGGCAAAATTTTTTATTTTAACCCCTAATCCACCATTAACCAAAAATAACATACCTTTACCTGGTTTGTTAATCTCTACTAAATTTTTTATACCATTAAACAACGCTGAAATTTGTGTAACATCTAAAGAACCACCATGTTGTTGTGCATATCGTATTTTATTATATTTTTCTACACAATCAACAATTTGATTTACATTATACAAAATGTTACCAGTAAAATTTGCTGATGAAAGAATATCTAATTTTAGATCAAAATTTTTCCCACTATACAACCCCGCTGGGTTGTGATAAATAGAATATACATCACCATAATTTGCTGTATATGCTGAACCTAATGATAATGGTTTGTTCCCATAACTAACTTGTCCTACTAAAAAATTGTGAATTATAAAAACAAAACATATTATTATTTTATTTTTCATAAAATCTCCTAAAAAGTTTTTAAACTTTTCGCTATATTACTTTTTCAATTCTCCCTTACTTATTAGCGAGTTTTTGTTGAGCAATGTTTGACCAATAACTGTTGGGATACAAAATATTCATCTTTTCGTATATACTTTTTGAAGATTGTGTATCTCCTTTAAGTTCATAACAAAACGCTAATGATTCATACACTCTTGGTGTATAATAATGTTCAACATATTTTTGTGTAATATCACTAAAAACTTTTATTGCGTTATCTAAATCGTTTAAAGCCACATAAGATTGACCTAAAATATACATCATAGGAACAACAACAGATTTTGGTTTTTTAAGTTTAAGAAAATCAATACAAATCTGTTTTACTTTATCAAAATCGTTGTTATCATACAAAGCATTTGCTTTTAGATACATTGCATATCCAGCATATTTTGAATTTTTATAATGACTAATAATCTCATCTAAAATCTTATATGCTTCATTAAAATTTTTTTGATATATATAACTTTCTGCAATAATAATACGTTGTGAAACATATTCTTTTGTTTGTTTAATCCGGAAAACTATAATTACGGCTAATACAATTGATATTATTAAAACTGTTCCTATTCCTATAATCCAGTTTTTATATCTTTCATAAAATTTTTTTAATAATTGTAAAAAAATTTCACCTGATAATTTTTGTTTCATAACTTTTTACTCCATAAAAATATTTTTTACTAACGAGATAGAATTATAAAATTTTATCAATTTCTTTTACTGATTTCACAAAATTTATTTCAACAATTTTGTTATTTAACAATTTTTCGTCAATATTTTTTTTATTCTCGTATGGTAAAAAAATTTTTTTATATCCAAGTTTTACAATTTCATTAATTCGTTCGTTTATGAAACTTATAGGACGAAGTTCTCCTGTAAGTCCCACCTCGCCAATATATACTGATTTACTATCCACAATAACATTTTTATGTGATGAATAAATTGCAATGATAATCGGCAAATCAATACAGGTTTCTTTTGTTTTTACTCCTGATACAATATTTAAGTAAACATCTTCATATATCAAACTTATTCCTGTATATTTTTCCAAAACAGAAATCAACAACATTGCACGGTTATAATCTATCCCTGTAACAACACGTCTTGGTTGTGGAAAATAAGATTTTGTCAACAATGCTTGTACTTGAGTAAGAATAGGTTTTGTTCCTTCAATAATACAAGTTGTTACAGTCCCAACTAAATTCTCACCATGATGAACAAAAAAGTCAGAGATATTTGGTATTTCCTTAAGACCGGTTTGTGTCATCTCAAAAACACCTAATTCTGCAGTAGAACCGAACCTGTTTTTATACACCCTAAGTATTTTAAAATTTTGTGTTGTTTCTGTTTCAAAATATAACACAGTATCCACCATATGTTCTAAAAGTTTAGGTCCTGCAATATCACCTTCTTTAGTTATATGTCCTAATACAAAAACTGTAATATTTTTTGTTTTTGCTAATTTTACAATCTCAGCAGCAATTCCTCTTATTTGAGAAATACTACCTTGTGTTGCAGGTATAAAATCTGAGTATATTGTTTGAATAGAATCAATAATTAATACATCTGGTGATACTTCTTCAACAACTTTTACTATATTCTCAAAATTTGGTTCTGCTAATATGTATATATATTCATTATTTATTTGTAATCTTTGAGCTCTGAGTTTTATCTGTTGTAATGATTCTTCTGCTGACACATATAACACTTTATAATTTTGTCCATCAATATTTTTCTGAGAAGAGATTTTTTGTGCAACTTGTAACATTAAAGTTGATTTTCCAACACCAGGTTCTCCACCAACTAAAACTACTGAACCAACTACTATACCACCACCTAAAAGACGATCAAATTCTGAAATACCTGTAACAATACGATTTTCTTTATCTTCAGACAATATAGAAGACAATCTTACTGCTTCAGAGCACCCCGTAGTAGTAGGTTTTAAAGTTTGTTCAGACTCAAATTCAACAAAACTGTTCCAACTGTTACATTCAGGACATTTCCCTAACCATTTAACACTTTCATAACCACATTCTTTACATACAAACATAATTTTTGCTTTTTCTTTTTTCATAATTTTAAAAGTTCAATAAAAGTTTCTTTAGGTACATCTACACAACCAATTTGTTTCATTCTTTTTTTTCCTTCTTTTTGTTTTTCTAAAAGTTTACGTTTCCGAGTTACATCACCACCATAACATTTTGCTAAAACGTCTTTTTTTAATGCTGGAATATCTTCCCGAGCAATAATTCTTCCTTGTGCTTTTACCTGCAAAGGGATTGTGAACAAATGTCGTGGTATTGTTTGTTTAAGTTTTTGTAAAATTTTTACTGCGATTTGGTACGCTTTGTCTCTATGAGTTATATAACAAAAAGTATCTACAACTTCGTTGTTTACCAAAACTTCTAATTTTACAAGGTCTGCTTTTTTATATCCAATTTGTTCATAATCAAACGATGCATATCCTTTTGAAACAGATTTTATTGCATCAAAAAAATTGACAATAATTTCTGCTAATGGTATTTCAAAGATAACGATTACACGATGTTCATCAACAAATTCTTGAGATATAACTTCAGCACGAAATGTCTTACATGTTTCAATAACATTGTTCAAAAATTCCAAGGGTGTAACAACAGTAGTTTTTGTAATAGGTTCATATACTTCTAAAACTTCGCTATAATCTGGGAAATCCGTTGGTGTAGAAACAATAACTTCTTTTTTATTTTTAGTGATAACTTTATATTCAACATTGGGTTGTGTAACTATTATATCCAAATTGTATTCTCGTTCAATTCGTTCTTTAACAATCTCTAAATGTAGAGAACCTAAGAAACCACAATGAAATCCCCCGCCTAAAATTTTAGATGAGATAGGTTTAAACGAGAAGGAATAATCTGTCAAATGAAGTTTATACAATGCAGATTTCAATGTTTCATAATCTTTTGGGCTTAAAGGATATATACTTGCAAACACATATGGTTTGACATCTTTAATTTTTGAAACTGGTATATTTATTTTTTGTGTAGAAGGTTCTACGATTAAATCTCCAATTTTTATTGTATGAATATCTTTGATACCAGCGACAATGTATCCTATTTCGCCTGCTACAAGTTTTTCTGATGGTTCAAGCTCAAATTTTATATATCCTACAGATTCAGTTTTGTAAACTTTTCCACTGACATCAGATAAAAATTTAAATTCTGTCCCCTTTCTAATTTCTCCATTCAAAACTTTAATATACATAATCACATATTTAAACGGGTCATAAAATGCGTCAAATACAAGACAAACTGTAGCTTCAACATTAGTAAAAACTTTTGGTGGCGGAATAAGTTCGATAATTTTTTCAATTACTTTTTGGACACCTTGTCCTGTTTTTGCACTTACATATATTGGTGGAACATTTATATTTAAAAATTGCTTAATTTGTTTTTCAGTAGTTTCTATATCAGCGTTAGGCAGGTCTATTTTGTTAATAACAGGTATTAGAACAAGTCCTTCTTTTTTTGCCAAAAAAGTGTTTGCTAAAGTTTGTGCTTCTACACCTTGTGTTGCATCAACAACTAATAACGCACCTTCAGTTACAGTTATAACTCTTAAAACTTCGTAAGTAAAATCCACATGGCCTGGTGTATCAACAAGGTTCAAAACATAATTTTGGTTGTTATAAAAATACTCCATTCTTATTGTTTTGGATTTAATTGTGATACCACGCTCACGTTCTAACTCCATTCTATCAAGGACTTGCTCTTGCATTAATCGTTGAGGTATTGCATTAGTAAGCTCAAGTAGTCTATCAGCAAGAGTTGATTTCCCATGGTCAATATGGGCGATTATACAAAAGTTACGAATGTTATCTATATAACTCATGTTATTTTTTGTTATTGAGAAGTTTGCAAAAATTTTATTTTTCTTGTTTCAAAATCTCAAGAATTGCATCACTGCTTTCACACCTAAGAATTTCTTCAACTAACTCTTTTGCTTCATAATAATTGGTTTCACAAATAATTTTTTTAATTTTTAACACTACGGCTGGAGGGACACTTAATTGATCAATACCTAATCCTATTAAAATTTTAGTAAACATTGTATCTGCAGCCATCTCACCACAAATTGACACAATTTTATTTTTTTTATGTGCTACATCTACAACATGTTTAATCAGATTTAAAACTGAAGGATGTAACGGATCGAATAAATCAGCAACATTTTCGTTAAACCTGTCCACGGCAAGAGTGTATTGAATTAAGTCGTTTGTGCCAAGTGAAATGAAATCAACTTTTTTTACAATAACATCGCAAGTAAGTGCAGCAGATGGTGTTTCAATCATTACACCAATAGGTATGTTGTTATCAAAATTAACTTTTTTTTCTTTTAATTCGTGTTTAGCTTCTTGAATAATTTTTTTAATCTCGTCAATTTCTTCAACTTTTGTAATCATTGGAAACATTATTTTAACATTACCTTTGGATGATGCACGAAGTATTGCTTTTATCTGTGTTTTAAATATTTCAGGATATTTCAATGCTAACCTAACCCCTCTTAAACCTAATGTTGGTACTTTTTCTTTTACTACACCTTCTAATCCTAATTGAGAAAGTTTATCAGCACCTATATCAAAAGTTCTAATAACTACTGGATGTGGATAAACCTTTTGTGCAACAAAATTGTAATCTTCATAAAGTTCATCTTCTGTAGGTAAACTGTCACGGTCAGTATATTGATATTCAGTTCTAAACAATCCAATGCCTTCAGCAGAAGATTCAATAACTTTATCTACTTCTTTTGGCAAATCTATATTGCATAACAAATCTATTTTATGATGATCCTGTGTTTCAGTTTTTAATTTTTTAAGCTTTATTAACTCTTCTTTTTCTTTAATTAATTTTTCGTATAGTTTTTTATATTCTTGCAATGTTTCTTGGGTGGGGTGTAAAATAACAATCCCTTGTAACCCATCTAAAATAATATCATCTTCATCTTCAATCTCTTCATTAGTAATATCTTTTAATCCCACAACAGATGTAATTCCTAACCCTTGTGCTGCTAATGCGACATGAGAAGTTTTTGTCCCCATCTCTAAAATAAATCCAGCACAGTTTCGTTCTTTAAGGATGAGTACATCGTGCGGGTCCAGTGTTGCAGCAACAACAATATGGTATGGCATAATTTTTTCCATACTTTTTCTTTTTTTCTCAAGCAAGTTTCTCAATAATTTTTTCCCCACGTCTTTCATATCAATCATACGTCCACGGAAATAATCATCACCCGAACGTTCAAACATTTGTATAACTTTATTCAATGCACTACTAACAGAAAATTCAGCGGTACATTGCTCTTCTTCTATCATTCGTATAACATCATGTGTAAATAATCTATCATCAAGAATTTTTATGTATGCATCTACAAGATCAACATGACTTTTACCTAAAGATTTAAGTATACGTTCTTTTGTTGAAAAAAGTTCGTTTTTTGTTTTTTCCAAAGACCGTTTATATCGTTCAATTTCTTTTTTAATATTCTCTTTTGGAATTTTGTGCACAGGGATAACCAAATCACCTTCTCGTTCTAAAATAAAAACCTTACCTATTGCAATACCACTTGATACAACTATTCCTTTTAATCTTTTTTCTTTTTTCATTTCTGTTGATTATCTAGCGGGGTATCATAAAAATTGTGTTCTATCAAATCTCTAATTACTTTAATAACTTCTTGTTCATCTTCACCATCAACAATAACTTTTATTTTATCATTTTGTGAAACACACAAACATAACAAATCAAGTATACTTTTCCCATCAGCTATTTCGTCATCTTTCATAACTTTTACAATTGACTTAAACCTAGAAATACGATTTACAAGTTCGTTTGCAGATTTAAAATGTAATCCCAACTTATTTTTGACCACAAATTCTTCCTCTATCATCTTTTTAAAACTATAAATAATAATGTATTAAAACATAAAAGTATTAAAAATATAAAAATTTCTCCAATTTTTTTGTGTAACAACAATGCTGCAAATATATTTAACCAAAATAAAGATAGCAAAAACATATCGTCTAATAACGACGCTGAATAAATAACTGATATAAGTAACAAAACAATAATTCCAATTGTTCTTATAACTTCCACTAATTTTTGTATACCAAACTTAGCTATTTTTTCTACTATTTCTTTACTATATTTATATCCTAAATATGGACCAAAGATTCTTATCGGGAGATGACCCAATAAATTATATATCAATAAACATCCTATCA
>Ga0185307_1000716_pt1 | contig 20197 bp, 23 predicted proteins | sample LHCtaG_FD_128010 | JGI IMG/M metagenome (GOLD analysis project Ga0185307, IMG submission 128010) | Hot spring microbial communities from Little Hot Creek, USA to study Microbial Dark Matter (Phase II) - LHC4sed_matched (SPADES... | ecosystem: Environmental > Aquatic > Thermal springs > Hot... | reverse complement strand
ATAGTTACTACGAGTCTTCACAGGGTGCTTGAGCCCGGGGCTCCTGGACCGGAGGAGAGGTTCCAGAGTATCCGGACGTTGTCTAGGCATGGCGTCCACACCTGCCTCTTCCTGAGGCCTATACTTCCCGGCCTGAGTGATAGGGAGGTTGAGGATATTCTTGTTAGGGCTCTGGATTCTGGGGCTGCTGGCGTTGTGCTGGGGTCTATGAGGGTTACAGGGGGCATTATCAAGAGGCTGGAGGCCGTCGGCTATCCCTACATGCGGGAGATCCTCGGCAGGATTCCGGGGGATCTTAGGCCCGGGGTCCAGGTAACTCTCAGGATGAGCGATTTGAAGAGGAGGTTTGCGAGGCTGGCGAGGGAACTTGGCCTGAGAGTATATCCATCCGCCTGCGCCGCCAGCGTGGATGCTCATGGGCTTGGGTGCGCGGCATGCCGGCTCGGGCCATGTGGAGACGTGAACAAGTTGCCCGATGTTGACGAGAATAGCCTAAGAGAGGTCTCGGCAAGGTATGGTTTATCTTTGGAAAAGGTTATGATCGATGAGCAAAGGATTCTCTTGACCGTGAGGGGTTCTAAGGCGAAAATTGCGCAGTTTCGCGAATTTGTTAAGAGCGTGTGTAAGAGGCGGGTGATTGTTAGATGAGCAGCGGGGAAGCCGGGGAGCGCGAGAAAATCTCCATGGTTGTGGATAGGGTTATTGAGATGTTTAAGCCTGATCCTGCTCGCATCCAGTTTGATGACCCGTTCTACGCGCTTGTCTCGATAATATTGTCGCAGAATACTAGCACGAAGAATGTTCGTATGGCGATGGAGCGGTTTAGGAGGAGGTTTAATAGCGTCGAGGCGGTGGCCTCCGCGAGCCTAAAATCTATTCAGGAGGCGATTAAACCAGCCGGCCTCTGGAGGATGAAGGCAGCGAGGATAAAGTTGATCGCACGCCAGATCACCGAAGGGAGGATAGACTTGGAGAGTGTTCTCTTGATGCCATATCCCGAGGCGAGGAGGATTCTCATGTCTCTTGAGGGCGTGGGGCCCAAGACAGCTGACGTCTTTTTAATGTTCGTGAGGGGTGAGCAGGTCCTCCCAATAGACACCCACATCTTCAGGGTTATGAGGAGGCTTGGGATAGCCCGTGAAAAGGATGGTTATGAGGCATTGAAGTCCAAGCTCGAGTCGGCGGTCGAGCCTGGGAAGAGGATCCTAGCACACCTAGCATTAATAGAATTCGGTAGGAAAGTATGCATCGCCAGAAACCCGAAATGTCCTGAATGTCCTTTTTCCAGGATATGTCCTTCTAGTGAGGTGCATGCACAAGGCTAATATTCAGTCTCATAACATCCTCTAATCGATATGTCTTGCAGGCTAAATGGTAAAGTCGCGTTGGTTACTGGCAGTTCACGTGGCATAGGAAGATCGATAGCCATCATGTTTGCGAGAGAGGGGTGTAAAGTATGCGTGAATTATGTTGGATCGGAGGATAAAGCTAGGGCGGTCGTAGAGGAGATAGCGGCTAATGGGGGTGAGGCTATAATGGTCAAGGCTGATGTTTCAAGGCCTGACGAGGTTAGGCGCCTCGTCGAGACTGTGGTAAACACTTTTGGCACGATAGATATACTGGTAAATAACGCTGCTGTCATGTATTATGGCTCTATAATGGATATGAGGGATGAGGAGCTTGACAGAATGTGGGAGGTTAACGTCAAGGGTGTTATATACTGTTGCAGGGAGGCTGCGAGATACATGATTGAAAAGAGGTATGGCAAGATCGTCAACGTTGTCAGTACCGCCGCCATCGGGACCGCCTCGCACGGCACAACGCTCTATGCTCTCACGAAAGCCGCAGTCATAATACTCACTAGGCGGCTTGCCTTCGAGCTAGGCCCCTATGGTATAAACGTGAACGCGATCGCTCCAAGTTTCGTCCCCACCGACATGTTCTTGCAAGGGAAGACTAAGGAGGAGGTAGAGGCTATTTTGGAGAAGAGGAAGGAAACGGTATCGTTGAAGAGAATCGCGACGCCAGAAGACATTGCTAAAGTTGCCGTCTTTCTCGCGTCGGATGAATCGAGTTACATAACTGGACAGGTCATAGTAATTGATGGTGGCAGAATAGATTATTTGACGCACTCACTCTAGAGGGGCGGTTCTGTTGACGAGTTAGGGACAAATTTAATTCATAGTTCTTTCGATTAATAATATGGCTCGTAGGCTTGATGGTAAAGTTGCTATCGTTACTGGGAGCTCACGTGGGATTGGGAGGGCCATTGCGCTGGAGTTTGCGAGGGAAGGGGCGAAGGTATGCGTTAATTATGCGAGGTCGGAGGATAAGGCTAGGCAGGTTGTTGAGGAGATAAAATCGCTTGGTGGAGAGGCTTTGATGATTAGGGCGGATGTTTCAAAACTTGATGACGTTAAGCAGCTGGTGAAAAGCGTTATCGATAGGTTTGGTAGGATAGATATTCTTGTTAATAACGCGGCGATAATGCTTAGAGGAGATTTTCTCGAGACTGAGGATGAGGAATTCTATAGGATACTCGATAGGATGTGGGAAGTTAATGTCAAGGGTGTTGTCTACTGCTGCAAGGAGGTGGCGAAATACATGATCAGGAACAGATACGGTAAGATCATTAACATAGCGAGTAATGCTGGTATAGGGACGGCTTTTCCCGGCACAACGCCATACGCGATGACTAAGGCGGCTGTCATAATTTTGACTAGAAGGCTGGCCTTCGAGCTGGGGCCCTACGGCATTAACGTAAACGCAATAGCCCCTGGGATGGTCTTGACGGATATGGCCACGCCTGAGGGAATTGAACTCGCTAGGAAGAGGAGCGTCTTAGGTAGGGTGGGAAAGCCCGAGGATATAGCGAGGCTGGCAGTCTTCCTAGCCTCCGATGACTCGAGCTATCTCACGGGACAAGTTATAGTCGCTGATGGTGGTAGAATCGATTACCTGACGCACTCGCTCTAGACTATCATATGTATTGGCTTCCATAAAGCGGCCTCAGCAGCCTCCATAAGGGCCTCGCTGAAGGTTGGATGAGGTCTGACGCACTTGGCAAACTGCTCAATACTCATTCCATTCTGTATAGCTAGGACGGCCTCTGAGATGAGTTCTGTCGCATGCTGGCCGACGATCTGGCATCCGATGACCCGGCCCGTGGAAGAGTCGGCGATAACCTTCACGAATCCCTCTGTGGCCTCCTCGGCAACAGCCCTCCCCGACGCCGTTAATGGAAACTTGCCAATCTTGGGCTCTAATCCCCTCTCCCTCGCCTCCGCCTCGGTCAGTCCCGCATAGGCTATCTCCGGATCCGAGAAGATCGCCGACGGGATAACCACATCTCGCGCGCTCACATTTACACCGGCAATATTCTCAGCTGCAATCATCCCATGATATGATGCGCGGTGAGCTAGGAATGGCGGCCCAGTAACGTCTCCAACAGCATAAACCCCGGGCACGCTCGTCTCCATATGCTCATTCACGATTATGAATCCTCCTTTATCAAGCTCCACGCCGATCTCGCTTAGCCCGAGGCTCGTTGATGCGGGTTTCTTGCCCACTGCGACCATGGCGTAATCGGCCCTAACCTCGAAGCTCCCGCCATCCCTCCCCTCCACAGTCGCCACGACACTATCCTCAACCACCCTCGACTCCACAACCCTTGAGCCGGTGTATATCTTGACTCCCAGCTTCTTCATCTTCCTCGCGACGACGTCCACAAGATCCCTCTCAACCCCCGGGAGGATCTGATCCATGAGCTCCACGATCGTAACCTCGGTCCCGAGCTTCGCGTAAAGAGTCCCTATCTCGACCCCCGAGACTCCTCCACCAACTATCAAGAGGCTCCGCGGGATCTCTCGAAGCTCAAGAGCTTGGGATGAGGTTATAATCCTATTGCCATCAAACGGTGTCTCCCTTAATGGGATATGCTCTCCGCCAGTCGCGATGATGATATTCCTCGCCCTGAAAGTCTTGGATGATCCATCGCGCAACTTGACCTCGACCTCCTTGTCAGATCTTAGCCTCGCCTCACCCTCAACAATCTTGACACCATTCCCCTCCAAGAGGTACTTCACGCCAAGCCTCAGCCTCTTGATGACCCTCTCCCTAATTGCCTGAATCTCCCCCCAGTTCACCTTTAAGTCGCCGCTGCTCAGCCACCTCGCGTTCTTCGCAGACCAATATATGTTAACCCTGCTTATGAGAGTCTTGGATGGAATGCATCCGCGGTTGAGGCATTCACCACCCAGCTCATCCTTCTCGATTAGAAGCGTTTTCAAGCCACGTTGGCCGAGCCTGATCCCCGCGACATATCCCCCAGGCCCGCCTCCAATCACTATGGCGTCAAACTCCTCGATCATGCGCTCTTATCCGCGTCTAAATCGTCCTTTAAGTATTTACGGCTATCTGGAGCGCATGCTAAATGGTAAATAAGTGCTGTTTAAAGCCTTACGATGCTGGTGATGGCTTCATGGTATTAATCGAGATAAGATGGCATGGACGGGGAGGGCAGGGCGTTGTTACCGGCAGCAACCTGCTGGCCAGGGCCGCCATCATCGAGGGAAATTATGCGCAGCACTTCCCAGAATTCGGGCCTGAGAGGGCTGGCGCGCCCGTCAGATCATATACGAGGATCTCGGATGAGCCGATAGATATTCACTGCGGGGTCTACGAGCCCGACATCGTCGTCATAATTGATCCCGTGATGTCTAAGACTCCCGAGGACTATGCTTATGGTCTCAAGAGGGGCGGCGACTTGGTGTTAAACCTGCCTCCGGACAATGGCGAGAGGGTGGCGAAATGGGCCAGGGAGAATGGCTACAGGCTCCATGTCGTTGATGCTAGGAAGATCTCGCTCGAGGAGACCGGCGGCCGGGAGATCTATAACGTGCCGATGCTCTCAGCTCTCCTGAGGGTGAAGAAGCTGGCATCTCTCGAGACTCTGGAAAAGGTGCTGGCCGAGAGGTTCTCGGGAAAAGTTCTTGAGATGAATCTTAAGCTGAGTAGGAGGTGTTATGAGGAGGTGAAGACGATTGTCGGCTAAGAGGATTGTCGAGCCGGTTATCAAGGGTCAATTCACATACAAGGATCTTCCAATCGCCGCCATGATACCCGTCCCGGCAACATCCCTCGAATACAAGACCGGTGTCTGGAGGACTAGGCAGCCCAAGATAGATCATGGGAAGTGTATAAAGTGTCTCCTCTGCTGGGTCTTCTGCCCTGATGCCGCGATCAAGAGGCTCGAGGACGACTCGGTCAAGGTTGACTATGAGTATTGTAAGGGGTGTGGGGTCTGTGAGACTGTTTGCCCCGTTAAGGCGATAAGCATGGAGGAGGTGTGATGAATATGGCGAGGCAGGCTCAGGAAAGGATAGCGATAATGGGTGATGAGGCGGTCGCGCTCGCGGTCAAGCAGTCTAATGTTGATGTGATAGCCGCATACCCGATAACACCGCAGACGATAATAGTTGAGAGGCTGAGCGAATACGTGGCGAATGGGGAGCTTGACGCCGCCTTCATACAGGCTGAGAGCGAGCACTCCGCTCTCTCGATATGTGTTGGGGCGAGCCTCGCCGGCGCGAGGGTCTTCACCTCGACCGCGAGCCAGGGCCTAGCACTCATGCATGAGATCGTTTACGCCGCCTCCTCGATGAGGGTCCCAATGGTGATGGCGATAGCGAATAGGTCGCTTAACGCGCCACTAAACATACACTGCGAGCATGGTGATGTGATGCCTGAGAGGGATTCTGGATGGGTCCACCTCTTCGCGACCAACGTCCAGGAGGCATATGATCTGACATTCATAGCATTCAAGCTCTCGGAGCACCCGGACGTCCAGCTCCCGGTATCCGTTAATCTCGACGCATTCATCCTGACGCACAGCGTCGAGCCGCTTACACCAATCTCCGATGAAGATGCCTCCAAGTTCCTGCCACCAAGGCAACCATTATACTCCATAGACTTCGATAACCCGGCAACCTTCGGGACCATGGCGCTGCCCGACACATACATGGAGTTCAAATATCAGCTCAAGGAGGCTGCTGAGAGGGCCGGCCAGGTTTACCCGGAGGTGGCCGAGGAATATGCGAGGATAAGCGGGAGAAGATACTGGTACTTCAACTCGTATATGGCCGATGACGCGGATGCCATTGTCCTCGTTCTAGGCTCGACATATGGCACGCTTAAGACCGCGGCTAGGAGGCTTAGGGAGAGTGGGCTTAAGGTCGGCATCGTCGGGCTGACGATGTTCAGGCCATTCCCCGAGAAGCAGCTGGTCGAGCTGTTAAAGAACGCGAAGTCCCTCATAGTTATGGATAGGGCCTATTCCTATGGCGGCCTTGGAGGCCCACTTTACATGGAGATTCTCGCGATGCTCTATAGGAATGGCTTGAGGATCCCGGTGATGAACGTGGTTTATGGGCTTGGTGGAAGGGACTTTAGGCTGGATGAGGCCGAGGCCGTGTTGAGGATGGCGTTTGATGGAGCCCGTAGGGGCAGGTTTGACGAGCATGTTAGGTGGTGGGAGGTGAGGGCATGAGCAGCCAGACAATCTTCTACAAGACGCCAAAGGATCTCCCGAGGGAGGAGTGGTTCGCATCGGGCCATAGGCTCTGCGCTGGATGCGGCGCGGGTATAGCTGCTAGGCTCGTTTTCAAGGCCATTAGAGGACCAACGGTCGTCGTGAATCCAACCGGATGCGTTGAGGTCTCTACATCCTGCTATCCATACACGGCCTGGAAGATACCCTACGTCCATGTTGCCTTCGAAAATGCTGCGGCCGTCGCATCGGGCGTAGTCGAGGCCATGAAGATACTAAATAAGAAGAGGGGGAAGAAGATTCATGATGTCATAGTCTTCGCTGGCGATGGAGGGACATTCGATATAGGTCTTCAAGCCCTCTCGGGAGCGCTTGAGAGAGGCCATAACCTGCTCTACATATGCTATGATAATGAGGCATACATGAATACGGGGATCCAGAGATCGGGCGCGACGCCGATTGGGGCCGCCACCACGACGAGCCCGGCGGGCAAGGTCATACCCGGAAAACAGGAGAGAAAGAAGGACTTGATCGCGATAGCCGTTGCGCACAAGATCCCATATGCGGCGACAGCGAGCATCTCCCATCCGCTAGACCTCGTGAACAAGGTTAGGAAGGCATTGGAGATCGAGGGGCCGAAGGTTATGCACATCTTCTCGCCTTGCGTCCCGGGATGGAGGTATCCGCCATCAGAGACGGTCAGAATTGCTAGGCTGGCCGTCGAGACCCGATACTTCCCAGTATACGAGGTGGAGTATGGTAAGGTGAAGATAAACATCAGGGTGAAGGAGCCGAAGCCGCTCGAGGAGTTCCTGAAGGTGCAGGGGAGATTCAGCCACTTATTCAGGCCCGAGAACGCACACGTCCTAGAGGCGCTGAAGAAGGCTGTTGAGGAGAACTGGGAGAGGCTGGTAAAGCTCGAGGAATCCGGGATAACCCTCTAACGCATAATTTTTCTCAAACCCCCTCCATAATATTTTCCGGGAATCTTGACTAGGCCCCTGATAGTAGTCTGGGAGGGGCTCGACGCCGCTGGCAAGACAACCCTCATAGCCAAGGTTAGATCGATGTTGGAATCTAGGGGGTTTAGGGTCTCGGTGCATAAGACCCCGAGCAGCTCAAGGACTGGCGAGTTCGCCAAGACATATGGAAACGACCAGGAGATAGATCACTTAACCCGGATGCTCCTATTCCTCGCGAATACGAGTGATGACTCGAGGATTCTCAGGCGCATAATCGCCGAGGAATCCCCGGACTTCCTCTTCATAGACCGATACTACCTCTGTTCGATAGTATATGGCTTCGCCCTCTCGAGGCTGAGGGGCGCCAAGATCTCCAAGCAGGACTTCAAGGAATTCCTAGAGATAGTTGAGAGGCTTGGTGAAGGTGTTTTCGTTAAGCCGGACATATACCTGATTATAGACGCGCCGGAGGAGGATCGCGTCAAGAGGCTTGGGGTGAAGGAAGGGCAGGGAGGGCTCGAGGGCATGCTTGAACGCGACTCGCTAATGCAGCAATATGTCCGGGAGTTCTATAAGGTCTTCGAGGAGATGAGGCCGGGGCAAGTCTCCTGGATAATGAACCCCCAGGGCATGGCTGACGAAGTCGCTGGCAAAATAGTGAGGTTACTCCTCGAGAGGTTCAATAGCCCATAGCGCAAGATTAATCATAAGCCATTTCATTGAATTGCGTGAATTCGGGCATGGCCGAGCTAATAAGAACATTCATCGCGGTGGATTTCGATAACCCCCAGATAGTCTCTAGGGCCCAGGAGATTCAGGAGGAGCTGATGAGGCTCGGGGTTGGGATGAAGCCCGTCGAGCCGCATAACCTTCATGTGACCCTCTGGTTTTTCGGCGAGATAGATCCGGGAAGGCTGAACCTTGTGCTCGAGAATGCTGGAAAGGTGAGGTTCAAGCCATTCAAGTTAAGCGTCCGCGGTGTCGGATACTTTCCGGGCGGTGGCAGGATAAACGTGATCTGGCTTGGTGTGGAGGATCCGGAGAACGGCCTGAAGAGTATACTGGATCAGCTAGTCGAGAGGCTCACTAGGCTTGGCTTCAAGTATGATGAGCGCGGCTTTACCCCCCACCTGACAATAGGCCGCGTCAAGTTCGTCAGGGATAGGCAGCTAGCCCTCCGCAAGCTCGAGGAGCTCAAGGACCTGTATTTTGGGGAGCAGCTGATAGACTCCTTCAAGGTCAAGAAGAGCACCCTAACCTCTAAGGGGCCGATCTACTCGGATCTACTAGTAATTAGGGCTGAGGGGTGATGACAGGTTTAGAGGAGGTTATTGAGAGGGCGAGGAGAATCGTTAGGCCCACGAAGCTCGAGGAACGCAAGCTCAAGAGGATAGTGGAGGCGGCGCTCTCGGCTGCTAGGAAGGAGATCTCGGGGGTCGCGGGAGCGCAGGATGTGAGCCTCGAGGGATCAGCCGCGAAGAACACCTGGATAAGGGGAAGGGCTGAGGCCGACATCTTCATACACTTCGACCCAAATGTCTCAAGAGAGGAACTGGAGAAGCTTATCGTGGAGATTGGATCTAGGCTCATCAGGAGGCTTGGCGGGGAGCCCATGATAATGTACGCAGATCATCCATATGTCGAGGGGGTCGTGGATGGGGTTACAGTCGATATCGTGGCATGTTATAGGGTTGAGCCGCCGAACTGGATCAGCGCGACGGATCGGACGCCATATCACACGAGATATGTGCTCAGCAGGCTTAAGCCTGGGCAGGAGGATGAGGTTAGGCTCCTGAAGGGGTTTATGAGGGCATGCGGGGTCTATGGTGCCGAGATAAGGGTAGAGGGCTTCAGCGGATACTTAACAGAGCTCCTGACAATATACTATGGCGACTTCATCAACGCGATCAGGGAGATGGCGGGGTGGAAGCCGCCGATCACGATAGATCTTGAGGGATATTATGGGTCGAGGGAGAGGATCTTGGAGGCGTTCCCGGAGAGCCCCCTCATCGTCGTGGATCCTGTTGATAGGTCTAGGAATGTCGCGGCAGCGGTCTCACTTACAAGGCTCTCGGAGCTGATCCTCGCGGCAAAATTTTTCCTCAAGAGGCCCTCCATGAGATTCTTCAAGCAATTTGACCGGGCGCCGGGCACAAGGGAGCTGCGAGCCCTCCTCAAGGATAGGAGCATACTCTACATGTATTTCAGGCTGGTGGATCGGAAGCCCAGGGACGTGCTCTGGGGCGAGCTTAAGCGGAGTGAGCAGGGAGTGCGGAGATGCCTCGAGAACTTGGGATTCACGGTCTATCGAAGCAGCTCATGGACGGATGAGAAGAAGGAATGCATGCTGATCTTCGAGCTTGATAAAATAGAGCTTCCGAGATATCACCTCCATAAGGGGCCGCCGGTATACCTCAAGAATGCTGACGAGTTTGTTGAGAAGTGGTGTGGGGCCATAGCTGGCCCATGGATCGAGGGTGATAGGCTATATGTCCTGAGAAGGCGCGAGGAGGTCTCGGCTCACAAGCTTCTCAGGGAGAGGATCGTTAGCGGCCAGGTCTCAATCTCAAGAGGCCTAACGACACCGATTCAAAGGGCTCAAATAAGCATTGATGTGGAGGATCTGTTAAGACTTGCATTAAGGAATGATGATCTGAGGAGATTCATACTTGATTTTCTTGTCGCGAGGCCCCCATTCCTTGAGAGATGATCTACATATATCTTGATGATATACGTGGGAGGAAGAATCTTATCCTCCACCTCTCATTTCCCAAGCGTAGCATCGAGTATGCCTCTAGGATACTTGATGATTTAAGGAGCATCGGTGTTGAGAGCATCGCCTTCATCGAGGCTGGTGGGAGGCTTGAGCCGCTTATGCTGGGCAGGGGCTATAGGGGCTTTGTCCTGAGGGGGAAGCTCGGAGGCTGGGATGCCGCACTCAAGATCCTGAGAACGGACTCGACGATCCCGAGCCTTAGTGGAGAGGCTGAGGCGACATCGATGGCCAATCGGGTCGGCGTCGGGCCCAAGGTCCTAGGATTCACGGACATGGTCCTAGCATTAGAGCTCATTGAGGGAATGCCGCTCGATAAGTGGCTGGGCATGCTCGAGGAGGATCGGCTAAGCGAGCTCAAGATCGTGATGAGGGCATGCTTCGAGGACGCGCGAAGACTGGATATTATGGGCCTCGATCATGGGGAGCTCAGCGACGTCAAGAAGCATGTTATCGTGAGGCCAGGACTCAGGCCGGTCATAATAGACTTTGGCAAGGCGAGCCTCATGAGGAGGCCATCGAACGTGACCTCACTCCTCAACTACTTCCTCTTCGGCCCATACTCGTGGAAGATTAGGAGGATGTTGGGCATCGAGAAGCCGCCGCTGGAGAGTGCTAAGAACTATAAGATCAAGCTTAGTGATGAGTGCTTCCAGCGCTTAATGGAAAGCTTAAACCTGCTCGAGGGGTGACTTGACTACGAGATGAGTGATGAGAAGCAGAGGATAAGGATGGAGATCTGGAGGCTCCTCGAGGAGAGGGATGTCGCGAGGTTTCCCAAGCCGGTTTATGGGAGGATCCCGAACTTCGTGGGGGCTGAGCGGGCCGCTGAGAGGATACTTGAGCTCGAGGAGTATCTGGATGCGAGGGTGGTGAAGGTGAGCCCCGACTCACCCCAGAAGCACGTGAGATACAGGTGCCTCCTAGATGGCAAGATACTCGTGATGCCGACACCAAGGCTTAGCGAGGGCTTCCTCCTCCTAGACCCATCAAGAATACCTCGAGGACAACTAGAATATGCCTCGACGATAAGGGGGGCTTTCATCTATGGTAGGAAAACTCATCCAAGAGATCTGCCGAGAATAGATCTCATAGTCACGGGGTCCGTCGCCGCGACGAGAGATGGTCTTAGGCTCGGGAAGGGAGGAGGATACAGCGAGCTCGAATATGCAATCCTCCTAGAATACGGCAAGATAGATCCAGAAATAACCATAGCAACGAACATTCACGACCTTCAGCTTGTGGATAGGCTTCCAAGAGACCCCTATGACCTGACAGTGGACATAATCGCAACGCCAACAAAGCTCATCAAGGTTCAGGCCGTGAGGGAGAGGCCGAGAGGGATAATCTGGGAGCTGCTGGACAGGGAAAAGATTGAGGAAATAACGATATTAAGGGAGCTCTATACTCCCAGGGATAATGGGGTGCGAAAATTTTTAAACCGATAAAACCGGTAAAAGGGGCCGATATATGATCTCAAGAAAGCTTCTGTGGACATTATGCTTCTTCTCATACATATTCTACGCCATAACGGCGACGGAGATAGGGTCGGCACTTCCCAGCATTAGATCCGAGCTGGCGCTTAGCGAATCGCTCGCGGGCATTATAGCGAGCCTTCAATCCCTAGCTGGAGTTCTCGCAATACTTGGAGGAGCCTTATCGGATCTATTCGGCAAGACGAGGCTAGTCTCCCTCTCTCTGCTAGTGATGGGGCTGGGTGCTCTGCTAGTCTCGGGCTCGCCGAGCGCATTAATCCTCGGAACATCCTTCTTCATACTTGGAGCAGGGATAGGTTTTTTCGAGGCTTCCGTGAATGCCTTCATCTCAGATATCTTTAGCGAGAAGCGTGGGATGGCGATAAACCTGCTTCACATAGGCTGGAATATCGGGTCGGCCTTGGGCCCGGTTTTAGCGGCTTACATCGCCCTATCCTATGGAAGCTGGAGGCTGGGATATCTCATAATTTTCCCCCTACTCTTAATCTCATTCATTGCAAGCTCGATCATTGGGGTGAAGTTGGGTAAAAGTGGATCGATCACATCTCATGAGCCGAGAAGCATGAAGCCCAAGCAGGTTCTAAGCATACTTCCATTAATGATGATACCATTCCTCATAGTCGCAAATCAGCTCGGCATAACCGCTTGGCTCCCATCAATATTGAGCGATCAGGGAGCATCTCTTATAGAGGCGAGCCTAGCCGTGGGCTTATTTTGGGCGCTGAGTGGCTTGGGAAGGCTTCTATGGGCCCCCTTCATAGATAGAATCGGGTACTGGAGGGTTCTGGTGATCGCTGGGGGCTTCTCATCCATCTTAATGCTCTCAGCCTCGCTCCCGATACCAGTTTACGCGAGGATAGCATTATGGTCTTCTTCAGGCCTTCTACTGGCTCCAGCATACCCAACGATAATAGCCTGGGCGACCTCAATATATCCTGAGATTGGTGGGGCTCTATCCGGGATGGTTTATGCCTTTGCAACCCTAGGCTCCTTCATCTCAACCATAGCCACCGGCATGTTGTTCGAGCTATTTGGCTCAACTTATGCCCAGTTGATCTTCGCGCCGCTGGCCGCCCTGATCGCGATGGCAGCCTACCTAATGCGCGGGGCTGGCGGCATGCCTAAAGCTCCATAATAATACATAAATCCGCTCCAATGAATCTTTATTTGTGTGGCGTAGGATAGCTGCCCGTTTTCAGGAGTTCCCCGCGCGATTGAAGGTTGTAAGACTCATGATAGAGAATGGTCTCGGAGTTAATGAGCAGGGTAAGATTGTCGTGGGGCCTGTAGAGGTCCCGGATAGCTCGCTCGCGAAGGCCGCGGGGGTTGATAGGCGGATAGTCAGGAAGACCGTCCAGCAAATACTTGAGGATGAGATGTTAAGGAAGGTCTTCACGGGGATAAGGCCGGCTGGAGCATTCCTAGCGCCGGTGGCTAAGGAGCTTGGATTCTATGTCGTGGAGATAAGGGCTGATCCGACCGCCGCCGGCATAATAGCGAGAGCAGCCGAGATAATAGCCAGGGAGAACATAAGCATAAGGCAGGCTGTGGCCGAAGATCCCGAACTCTTCCCCGAGCCAAAGCTTATACTCGTTCTCGAGAAGCCCTTGTCGGGAGATGGGTTGAACGAGCTCCTCAAGATACCGAAGGTCAAGAGCGTTACAGCCTACTAGCTTGAGAGAGGGAGAGAAAAGGGTAAAATTAGGAGCGTTGAATAGGTGCTGTCGGTGGGGCCGTGGTCTAGCTTGGTTAGGACACCGGCCTGGGGTCTCAAATCAGAATGCTTGTTTGAGACAGTCCGCCGGAGGTCCCGGGTTCAAATCCCGGCGGCCCCACCACCCCCAGAACACCTGCTTTCTCTTGCCTCCCCGGGGGAGGCCGGTCACTCCCTAGAGGTAGAATTTGAGCCACGCTGCGATGAGTAGGATTATGCTCGCGGCGAGGGCGATGATCCATCTCGAGGTGCTCCAGGCCAAGACCTTTCTCCCATCAAGCTCGCCGAATGGTATCAGGTTGAATAGGGCGATGAAGGCGTTTAGGAGGCTTAGCGGCAGGAGGATGCGGGCTAGGGATGGCATGGCGAGCCCCGCGATCATGAAGACAGCCGAGAGCGATATGTTCGAGAGCGGGCCGACGAGGGCAGTCATCCCAAGAACCTCTATCGGCGCGACCCCGAAGATCACCACGGCCCCGGGAGCTATGATCTTGAATGGTATAAAGGGTATGGATGTGACAAGTGTTAGAATCGCCCCCATGGGGTCGAGCTTAAACCTGGCATAAAGCCCCTTGGACCTGGCATAGCCTCTATGAGCAAGCTCGTGGATCAGGAAGGAGGCGGCAAAGCCCACGATATAGGCCGCAAGGAAGACCGGCGGGATCCTGAAGCTGTATCCTATTATGGAGAAGCCCACCAAGATTACGAGAAGGGTCCCGATACTTAGATGAATTATCTCATCACGGGATGATGTGCTGAGCCGGCTTCTCGAGATCCTCTCACTAGGCAGCAGCCCCCAGTCCTCAACCTCGATACGCCTCTTCCGCTCCTTCTCATATGGCGATGCAGCCGCGAAGAGTCCGGGACAATCATGCTTCTCCGGAAGCCTATGCTCGGCGCAGAAATGATCTCCACAGTAACTACACCTAAACGGCATTAATATCTCCTTACCGCAGACAGAGCACCGCGCCATAACGCGCCCTCAAACCCCCTTGAAAATACTATGCCATGACTGACACTTCTCCAATATAAAAATTAAGAGTGATGACTAAGGGGAGCGATAATGGGGTCTTGGGGTCGTCAGCGAGTCTTCTTCTTAGATTCTTATTCCGAAGATATCGAGTATGAATTTAAGCGAGATGTATAGGAAGACTATCCCAAAGACTAGTTTTATCAGCCATGCTGGGACCCTTGGCACGAGCCTAGCTCCTATCTGCGCTCCTATGGCTGTTCCTGTTCCAAGTGAGAGGGCGGCCACAACATCCACCATTCCTTGAATTATCTTAAAACCGCCTGATATTGCTGCCATGCTTATGAATGATGTCAGAGATGTTCCAACAGCTATTTTTACAGGCGACCCGAGCAGGTAAATGAAGGATGGCACCAATGCGTATCCTCCACCCAGCCCAACTATCCCAGTAAGGACTCCGATGACAAAACCGATTAACGTCTTAGATAAAGCCGTCCCCGGCACAACATTCCCTGTCTTCTCAACGCTTCTTCCGCGTAGGAGTCCTTCATAGATCATCCTTATCGAGACGTATAGGAATGCTAGGCCAAGTATCATCTTGAGTATTGGAAGCTCGGCCGTCAGGTATTGGAATATTAGTGAGCCTACAGCAGCGCCCAATCCACCGGAAACAGCTACAATTGCTGTTGTTCTGTAATCGACGTTCCTTATCCTGATATGCGCGATTGAACCCGATGCAGCCGTGATGATGACAGCTGTTATGGTGGTCCCTATAGCCATTGGCAAGCTATAATTGTACAGGAAGTATAGCGCTGGGAGCATTATCACACATCCACCTGTTCCTAGAAATCCGCCAAGAATACCGGCCAATAGTCCAAAAACTATCAATGAAATAATCATCAAGACATCCATAATAATTCACCTTTTCTCTCAACCGGATCTTCTTAGCTCTTCTATTCTCTTCTCGATGTCTGCTAGCTGTTTCTGCAAGTATTCCTTGGCTTCCTCCAACATCCTTAGCTCCTCGCTTGGATCTAGTCTATACCAGTATCCGGGGGCGTGGACCCCAGCCCATGGAGGCGGCCATGGATGTCTAGGACACCACCACCCTTTAGGCCAATACCAATGTCTCCATCCTAAACCTCTCCAGCACATGTTCCCGATTATGTGATATATCACGAAATATTTAAATTTTGTGCAATATCACGTAACATGTGCGCAGGTGCTGGTGTAGAAGGCATAGATGCGGGAGGGTGGGCCGGATCCCAAAACCAGTGGCAATCTCCATGAGGAAATTCATTGAGAGACTCGAGCCCTCACCTAAGCAGGCTGACGAGCCGATATACTTGGATGTGGCTGAAGTTGAAGCCCTCAGATTGGTGGAGTTGGAGAAGTTGACATGCGAGGAGGCGGGAGGGAGGATGAATGTCTCGAGAAATACCGTGTGGAGGCTTGTAGAGAGTGGGAGGGAGAAGTTAGTTAGGGCAATAATAGAGGGTAGGCCGATAATAATCTTGAGAGAACAGCTTATCGAGGACAGCTCGGCAAGGGCAGGCGCTAAGGCTTAACCAATAAAAATAATTGGAAATGTTAAATCGCCCCCTGATATAATTATGTCTTGATGGTATCGGGATTCTCGCCCGAGGATTTTGAGCGGGAGCTGAGGCGTAGGATTGAGCAGGTGATGAGGGAGTTTTCAAGGCTCATGGACTCCGCCTTGAGGACCGTGGGGCCGGCGATTAGCCGCGCTCATGTGATGATGGATTACCTAGTGCCTGAGCATGAAATCTATGTTGATGGCGATGAGGTGGTCGTGATCATCCAGATTCCAGGAGCATCAAAGGATTCGATAAATGTAAATGTTAGGGAGCGGGATCTCGTGGTTGAGGCGGGCTTCTCCGAGGAGCTGAGAGAGAAGGCTCCAAGGGCGAGACTGTTCAGGCTGAAGGGCTATAGATGCTTCATAGAGCTCCCGAGGGATGTTGACCCATCAGCGGCGAGGGCGATATACAGGGAGGGCATCCTGATCCTGAGGATCCCGGTTCAAAAGCCTAAGGGAGTGAAGATAGAGATAGAGTAAGGATGAGCGGCACACCATATCTCAGGCTCGCGAGGGCATGCGAGTCTATAAAGGCTCTGAGCGGTAGAAAGGATAAGGTTGCTCAGATCGTGAAACTTCTTCAAGAGGTTGGGCTTGAGGAGGCTGCGCCCGCGATCCTCCTCCTGATAGGGCGGGTTGCGCCGGAGGGCGATGAGGATAAGCTCGAGATCGGGGCGGCGGCGATCTATCAGCTTCTCGAGGAGGCTGGGCAGACGACGCTCCTGGCCTCCGAGCCGCCGACAATACTCGAAGTATGGAATGGATTGCGTGAGATCTCGAGGCTCAAGGGGCCCGGCTCTAGGGAGAGGAAGCTGGCGATTCTAAGAGGCCTCTTGGCCGGGATGAGCGACCTCGAGAGGCGATGGTTTCTCAAGCAGCTGATGGGCGAGATGCAGCATGGCGCTAATGAGGGCCTCGTCCTTGAGGCTATAGCCGAGCTGACTGGAGCCTCGATAGATGAGGTTCAGAGGGCCTTTATGCTCCTCGGGAGGCTTGGAGACCTCGTGGAGCTCGCGGTGAGGGGTGGGGGAGAGGCTGTCAGGTCTGTGAGGCTCCACGTCTTCAGGCCTGTAAGGCCCATGCTCGCCGAGATGTGCCATGACTTGGAGCAGCTCTTGAAGGAGTCTGAGAAGCCCATGAGCTTCGAGTATAAGTTCGATGGAGCTCGCGTCCAGATACATGTGAAGGATGGTGAAGTCAGGATATTCTCGAGGAGGCTTAGCGACGTAACCAGAAGCCTCCCTGACATAGTTCAAGCTGTCAAGGAATTTTCATCGAGCTTCCATGAGATAGTCTTGGATGGCGAGGTGGTGGCGGTTGATGAGACAGGCCGCCCAATGCCCTTCCAAGAGCTCCTAAGAAGATTCAGGAGGCTTCGGGGGGTTGAAGAGGAGGCTGAGCGGATCCCGCTCAAGCTCTGGGTCTTCGACATTCTATACCTAGATGGGCGGGAGCTCCTTGATGCACCATATCGGGAGAGGCGGGAGCTTCTCGAGAAGCTGATCCCGGTGGAGTATCTCGCGCCGAGGATAGTGTCATCGAGTATCGAGGAGGTTCAAGCCTTCATGAGGAGGGCGATGGATGAGGGCCATGAGGGCCTCATGGCCAAGAGCCTCGACTCCCCCTATAGGCCCGGCAGGAGGGAGAGGCTTTGGCTCAAGGTCAAGCCCGCTGACACGCTCGATCTCGTGATCGTGGCCGCTGACTGGGGGCATGGGAGGAGGATGGGCTGGCTCAGCAACTATCATCTCGCCGCCTACAACCCGGAGGCCGGGGAGTTCGAGGTGGTTGGGAAGACCTTCAAGGGATTAACGGATGAGGAGTTCGAGTGGATGACCAAGAGGCTTCTAGAGCTCAAGATAAGCGATGACGGCTACACGGTTACGGTGAGGCCGAAGATAGTGGTCGAGGTCGCATACAACGAGATACAGAGAAGCCCGAAATACCGTTCCGGATACGCCCTTCGCTTCGCAAGAATAACTAGGATAAGGACTGATAAGGCTCCAGAGGAGGCTGATACGATACAGAGGATCAAAGAGCTCTATGAACGGCAGTTTGAGAGAAAGAGATTGCCGAAGGAGATGATGATCTGGAGGCTTAGGCGCGAAGGCGCTTAAGAGATCGCTAATCAGATAATCCTCGAGCAACTATTTCTGTAATCGCCTGATAATAATCCGGCACATGTGATGTGGGAAATCTTTTTGAGCGCAGAAGCTTTATGGAGCTGGAGAATGGGCAGGGCTCTTGCGGGTTATGGATTAGGGCTTGGGCTCATGACGCTTGCCGGCTTATTCATGAGCATAAATGAACCATTAACATATTCCTCAAGCCAGCTCGACGTCTTCATAATACTCCTCAGGGCCTATACGCCCCTTCTAGCCCCCATATCCTCGGCCCTTGGTCAGCCGATGATCGGGGGATATACGCCGCTGGGCGTGATACCTCTCCTGCTCTGGCTGGCCATAGGATATGTTATGGGCCTCATGCTCATGAGCCCTGAAGCCGCTGGGAAGGCAACATTCCTGACATCCGCGACAATAATCACGCTCTGGATAGGCTCTCTATTCCTCTCAGCACCAGCATGGCAAGATCAACATGCATGGCTAGCCACAATAAGCGGGCTTGCCGGAGACTTAATATCAAGACCAATAGATCTAGCCTTCATACTAATAGCGCCAGCGCTCCTCTCGGCTCTAACCGGCCAGATACTGGAAACAATAAGGCGGAAGCCGATCAGAGAAGAGGAGTTAGAGGAAAGATATACGCTCTACTAAGGCGTACATGTAATATACATGCATAAAAAATGGGGGCATCGGGGCGGCTATATTTGCTCGATAGCCTCTTGGGGTGCTGGTGCAGCTGCCTTCTTAGCCCTTTTCCTGGGCGCCTTTCTAGCTGCCCTCTTCTTAGCAGCCTTTTTCCTGCCGCCCCTCTTCCTGCCAGCCTTTCTACCCGAAGCCTTTTTAGCTGCCCTCTTCCGCGCCATTTAGGTCTTCACCCGTCGGTTTTAAATAGGTCTTACTCCTATAAAAGATTTTCGGATAATTTCAGGCATCATTTTTGCTGGGATTTTTTCGGGGAACAATTTTATAAGAATACGTGGAGAACATTAGGGTACGTGATAGGGGCATGGCTGAGGTTGATTTTTCCGAGTTTCAGAGGCTAGATATCCGGATTGGGCGGGTTATCTCGGCGGAGAGGGTCGAGGGTGCGGCTAAGCTACTGAAGCTCATGGTTGATTTCGGCGAGTTCAAGAAGCAGTCGGTGGCCGGTCTTGGCCATATTTACCAGCCAAGCGACTTCATCGGAAAGGAATTTGCCTTCGTTGTGAATCTTAAGCCGAAGAAGATAAGGGGGGTTACGTCCGAGTGCATGCTGCTGGCGGCAGTCGTGAATGAGAATGATGTCGTGCCGCTGGTCCCGCAGAAGGAGGTTCCCGCTGGCTGCAAGGTCTTCTAGCATCTGAGCCGCCCTTCGTGCATCTAGGGGCTCGAGCAAAGGAAAAAAGGCGCTCCTCCCGGCTTTAACCCGGATCTAGTGGCATGTTGAAGAAGCTCTACGTGGAGGATGTGAAGAAGCTTCCGGAGGGGAGTGAGGCGACGCTCCTGGGCTGGGTTAGGAGTAAGCGTTCTCACGGCGGCCTCCTATTCATAGATCTAAGAGATAGCACGGGGATAATCCAAGTAACCATTAGGAGGGGCGAGGTCCCTGACGACTCCTTCGAGCATGCTGCTAGGCTTCGCCGAGAATCCGCGATAAAGGTATCCGGAATTGTGAAACATGATCCAAGAGCGCCTGATGGTGTTGAGTTAAGGTGTAGGTCGATTGAGGTTATCGGCGAGAGTCTCGACGACTTCCCGATAAGGAAGGGGATTAAGATCAAGTTCCTCCTAGATAACAGGCATCTGCATATCAGGAGCCCGAGGGTTGCGGCGATAATGAAGATTAGGGCAGAGCTCCTTAAGGCTGCTAGAAGGTGGTTCGAGGAGAATGGCTTTATCGAGATAAACTGTCCCAGCTTCATAACAGCGGCGGTCGAGGGCGGCGCGACGCTCTTCAAGCTAGATTATTTCGGCAGGGAGGCATATCTAACGCAGAGTTCTCAGTTCTATCAGGAGGCAGCCATTTATAGCCT
>Ga0185307_1000715_pt1 | contig 20200 bp, 19 predicted proteins | sample LHCtaG_FD_128010 | JGI IMG/M metagenome (GOLD analysis project Ga0185307, IMG submission 128010) | Hot spring microbial communities from Little Hot Creek, USA to study Microbial Dark Matter (Phase II) - LHC4sed_matched (SPADES... | ecosystem: Environmental > Aquatic > Thermal springs > Hot... | reverse complement strand
CCAATATAAAACCAAAACAGTTGCAAAAGGCGAGTTTTAAGGTTTTAAGTGTTGTGTCTTCTCTTAAAGCATATAATTACCAACATCACAGTGTTTTCTGCTAGAGATTTATTCAAAACATATGCAGCGGCGATGTGATGAAGATATAAATAGAGATGGATATGAGAAGCACTGAGCCCAGTATCTTGAATATGTCTTGATGTGAAAGCATTGCATTATATATACCTCTAATTCTTGTAACACCCATGAAGCTAGCCAGTATCAAGATAAGTGGTGAAATAAACACTGCTATGTAGAGTAGTACCAGGGGGAACCACTCAATAAAGCTAAGCTCTACTGTTAGTAAATTAAATACGATATACATGCCAGCTGTACATGGAAAAAGCGTGAACGCAGCTATAAAGCCTACTAAGCATATAAACACCATCCCTTTATTTATAAATGCATCAAACTTTAGCATTCTTCCAATTTTACACGCTATTTCATCTTCTCTACATATATTATTATATGAAGCATTTCTTCTTTTTATTAAGGTATGAAAAAGTATGGCAAAACCATATATTGTTGTGATTAAAGCAAGTATATATCTAGGTAAAGATAAGGTTATATACCTTAGAAATATTCCGAACAGAAAATAACCTATAAATGCTGATGCTATAAATGCTAATCCAGAGGTAACTGTTTTCCTCATATTTATTGCAGATACGGATATAAGAAGTGATGTATAAATAGCAAATACACAGGGATCGAAAGAATCGATCAATGCCAGCCAAATAACTGTGGAAAATATATTGATATCCATAGATACACCTATAACAGCCTATAGGTTTTCATGGTACTTCGACTTACATGTACATAGACAAATATTTAAAATCTTTATATAGCTATCAAGGCCTCTTTCCTTTAAACCAGCTATAAAATCGGCAAGCTTTTCAGATGGTATTATATATAAGCCAGGTGAAAGTATTACACCATTAAGCTTCTTTATAAGACCTTTTGTTCTATATCTTTTACCTTCTATAGTCACGGTTGTGCCTGTTAGCAACTTATATATCTTGTTTTTAACATTTTTAGGAGTGTTTTTAGATATTTTTGCAAGCACGTAATCCATTTCCCATCAACTCTTTGCAGAGATATCTATACACAGATCCTCTCTGCATCTTACACTAGCCTTAGTAATAACTTCACTAGAAGATATAGCCCTAGATACCAACTGTGTCAATGACTCCACCACCCTATATCTAACCCTTAGAAGTGCATTTACATATTCTACTAGTTCACTATTACCAGCATCTCTTATCCTTTTCAATAATTTTTCTATACATTCATCGATATGTATAAGAGCTGTTGTTAGGTGTTTCAATGTACACCATATACTTTCCCAAGACGATCTAATATCACCACCACCTCTACCAGCACTAAGCTTTTCTACAAGAAAGAGTATTTCACCAACCATTTTTCTCTGCTCTCTAACCTTATCAATAATATCCCCAAATACCGCTAAACCAATACTTGAATCAACCTCTATCAAGTGTTGTTCACAGTGATTTAGATGACCTATAGCATATAGAAATTCTTGAATCAAAGCCTCTTCCCAAACAGCAAGATTTTGAATTGCATTGCTTTTATTAACTGGCTGTAAATCCTTCACAGAATTCTCTTCAAATCTTTCATATGCTTTACCTACACTATTTCTATCATCTCTACGCCTTTCTTCTGACATGGTAATCACTTATGCATATATATGCATAAAAAGTTTATAAATCTTAAAGACATAAAAATAATCGATGTGGATAAACACACCATTAAATCTTTTACCACATTATTCCCAACAATCTTAATTATAGCAGAGAATTTTTGCTGTCCTACACCGAATTTTATTTCAATGCCGCCGCTCTACATGTTATTTAAACTCTTCATCTAGCTTAAATACATCTAAGCTATTCTGGGCCGTTTCGTAGTTGATGTTTATAGATTAGTTTATAGGCTTGATTCTATATTTGGTTTGAGTCTGTTTAGGCAAATGGGGTCAATGCTCCAAGCCTAGGTAGACACTCTGTAGATGGGAGCCCAGTGCCGTTAAGCTCAACAGTAGCCCATGACCCCATAGGGATACCCATGTCCCTATGGGCGAGGCGGAAACCCCCTAGATGCAACAAATAAAAATAAACTAATGAGAATGAGCATCTAGGGACAAACGGACATATTTTAATTACTTGAAAGAATCTTTGAATGAATATATAATGTTTAACTCTCTCTAAAATTGGTAGAGGGTAAAAGGTAAAATAATGGTATACTGTATTAAAGCCTGTAAGAATTAAAAGGTTATTAAGGTAGTTAAGGGTTAAGTTAAAAGTTAGGTGTAGCGATATTGGTTAAGAAAAGAAGGCAGAGAAGTAAAGGCAAGCTATATCTATCTATACTCATTATAACAATAGTATTTGTTATTGCTATATACTATGCATATACATATACATCTTCACAGACAGCTTCCCCGACAAATAACCTTAAGCTATTTCAAAAACTTGCAGAAATTGAGCGGCGCAATGGGCTATCAACAGACTATGCTTATAGCGTTCCACAGACGCTAGTAATTAAAAACAATACAGCTATAGCTATAGTAATCGGTGAGGTGATCGATGCCTCATTTTGGCAAAAACTAATTGAATCTGCAGCAGACATCACAATGAATCTGCAGGACATCCCTGTATATCTTGGTTCATATCCTTATACTAGAATAAGTAAAAATGATGTAGAGTCTATAGTATTAGAAATTCTGGAAAACAGAAGAAATGAGTCACCTAATTTAATAACATTTGGTAGCACCACCTGCCCCCATTGCCGAAACCTTCACATATTCTTTGAAAACAATTTTAAAGATAAATATATATTTCTATGGATTGATAAATAAAACCACTATAGCTAAGATTAACGATAATATTTTCATTCACTAAAATTCAGTAGGTATAAGATCTGTTTCTTCAGTATAGTGAATAGGTTGTGTAAATGCTATTACACATCAAATAGCGAAGCTTTTAACTAGTGTAATTAAAATTAAAACACTAAACATCTAGTTTATTTTGCATTGAAAGATGTTATCTAAAGTTATATTTATTATTGAAATAGCATTCCATAGCTTCAATCCTATATCGGTATCGCCATATTCATTAGACGTTATTTTTATATATACACCATTTTCTTTATTCGCTACATATTTTCTTAGCTTATCTATGTCGTTATAGAAAACAAGGTTTAATTCCATTGGATGTAGACTTAAAAGATTAGCATAGTTTATACAATTATCAACTAGCTTGAATCCTAAAACGTATTTTTTACTAAGAAATTTCTTTATAACCCCTATACATGATGGCTCATCAGCATATAATCCCTTAACCATACTACCTTGACAAAGCAGAGAAACTTGAAGTGGTTTAATAGAGAAGCATATGCTAGAGTCTCTTCTGATATTATATGATAGCATAAGAGAAGCTCTAATAGCTTTACATAGAAGACTAAACAAAGCGTTGTTGTCAATATAATTTGAGGTAAGCTCTACAACAAATAATCTATTCATCTCTACACCAGCTTTTAACCACAGATTAAATGTTTTGAGAATTATAAAAAGATTTCCAACTTAAAAAACTCGCTTCTTAGCTGAGAGTGTTTCCGCCACCCACCATGCTTTGTGCTTACCTGTGAATACCTGTAATTGTGTGGTGGGTAGCTCATTTCGCTTCCTCCATGCCCCTTACCGCGGTAGCAGCCTCTGTAACCAGGGGCTTCACAGTTCCATGGGTCTCGGAAACCCAGAGACACCGCTATATAGACTCTAGAGGTTATATACTCATTAAACACACATCACAGCACCAAGATGTGTTTAGAAGTATTTACAGCCACCATCAAATATTTTTAAAGCCACAGCCTTGCCTATTAATTCTAACCTAGATAATTAAATGATATAGCTGTATTTACAATTAAATACTTTAACCTATAAAGCGTAGAATATTTAAAACGAATCTTTATCTTTGTCAAATAATAATTAGGTATAGTGGTATGAATATAACATTTGTGTTATATACCATTGGATCACCAAATATAGGTGAACTGAGAATAGTTAGAGGAGTTGATCAAAGGTTTGGGAGATTAGATATTGTTGCACGAGTTATAGATGTATTGTTGGATGACATGTTTAAAGAATTCAATAAAAATCTAATCGTATTTATTGAAAGTATAGAGATGGCAATATATCTAGATATTGATATGATTAATAGAAAATTTTATAGAGAGTTTGAATTATATGATGTTGTATTGAGATGCATAAACAGCAACCAAATCTTTTGTTCACGTATTAAAATAGATTTTAAACTACTTATGGAGATGCTGCAAGCAAGAGGCAAGATTGCGGTTCTTAGTGAAGAAGGTAATAGGATATCCTTAGAGAAAATAGATGTGAATACCATATATGTAATTGGTGCTGAAGTCGACCCTCCAAGAGATATTACATGTAGGTATGAAAAGATATCGATAGGGCCTCTAAGTTACCATGCTGATCAAGTTGTTAGCTACATTGCCTGGCTTGTAAAGAAGAAGGTTTTTAGCGGCCCGATCCCAGCTTAGGTGGGCTGCAGCCCCTTTCGGAAGCTACAGCCTCACCTAACGTGGCTGGCTTAACTTCCGGGATCTGACGAGTCCGGGTGTTGCCCAGCCACTATGGCCGGGTCGGGCCATGTTATTATATTGATGCATATGGTTTAAAAGCTTTACTATTTTTTCTCCTTGACCTCTCTTACCTGTATTGGAACTACATATATTTTCTCTATTACTATGTTGGAGTTGCATTTTGGACATAAACCTTCGATTTTCCCTATGAAATCTCCTTCTCTAAATTCACGTTCTAGGGTATAATCTTTATTTATGCATGAAGCTATTGTTACTGTTTTAAATGGCTGGTCTTGAAACTCGCTTTTATTTTTCCTCATTACATAACCCAGCCCAGATCTTATGAGGTATATAAGTATAGCTGAGAAGAATACTATAAGTATTATTGTAATGAAATTGTTGTCTATTTGCATATACATCAATATACACCTACGCTATTGCCTATGCCAGCAACAATCAAATTATCTCCTGGCTTTGTTCTTGTTTTTATAATATCCAATACCCTTTGATATGCCTTATCAATGCTATCTGCAATTTCCTTAGACATAGGTTTTATTGCTTCATCAACACCCATTTTAATTATAACAGCATCTAGAGGTGCTCCACATTTTACAGCAACTCTTTCTATCTCTATTTTCTCGGGTCCTGGATCTCCTATAGCAGCTCCTGAGCCTTCAGCTATAGTTCCAGTTTGCTCACCTTCAAGTTTTAAAGCAGCATCTATAGTTATAATTCTTGCAACTTTATATGAAAGCATCTCAGCAATTTTGGCAACTCCTTTACCAGGTCTACCTACAGTAGCTCCAGGACCTTTAGCTTTAACAATATATACATTTCTCCCCTCTATGTTAACTAACGAATAAACTGTGTCTTCCTCAATATCTATTCTAGGACTAAGTCCAGCTAACTTAAATGTAACTATAGGACCAACAGAATCTCCTATGGGAATGCCTTTAAATACACCATCTATTGCCTTTGTATATGGTATCAATTCCTTTACAAGCTGTGGAAGTAAGAGATAGAGCTGCATTAGCAAAACCCAGTTTTCATATTTTTTGCCAAGTAGATAATAATGTCTTAACATTTTAAATATTGTGAATAGGGCAGATGCTATAGCAAGAGAAACAGCTATGTTATTTAATGTATGTCTACTTAAGCTAGGCATAAACCTCTCTAAATCTTTTTTAAATTTATCCTCATTATTCATTATCATATGATCTAATCTTTTGATAATATCAGTAGGCTCTATAGATACAGGCTCTATAACAAAATAGTTGTCAAGAACATTATTAATTACATTATCAGATTCCTTTATACCTAGCTTACCAAGATAGCTTCTCACCTTATTTATACTCTCTCTAACAATAGTTTCAATAAGCATTAAACGTGCAGCAACACCTCGTTCATATCTCATAAACTGTGTTTTTTGAGGTAAATCCGTTAAGAAATAGAGTATAAATACAGCCCAAAATAGTATTGAGAGTATTGTATTTAAATCTATTCCTCCACCTCCATTTGTAAAAGGCAATAATGGTATCGTATTACAACACCATATTATACTTTTCTAAGCTAGATAAACAGCATAGTGCTGTAGGGTTATTAAACTAATATCAACATTAATTTATCGATATTTACTACACTATCAAATTAAGCAGCTATAAAGCTATTATCTTTCTTAGGAAAGAGAGTTTGATGTGATTTAACATGTATCTGTTGTAACAATTTTTTCACCATTATTATCAATAAGAACAGTGTCTTCGTATTGGGAAACCAAGCCTCTAGATCTTTCTATAAGTACTGGATATCCAATAGCCAGTCCATGAGATAAAAGAATTTTAATGATGTGCTCTAATGTTCTTATATCATGCTTATTGCTATACCATCTTAATGCAAATGGCAAAGTTCTTCTTTCGTTATATATAGAATTAAATATCATCTGTATATCGCTGCCTAGTTTATTTAACCTCTTGGGGTTTAGTTTTAAGGCATATATTGTAACCTTGTTTTCATTTTCAACATAACCTATACCTGTTGATGCAAACGGTTCTATTGCATAGACTTTACCAGCCTTAAAAGCCCCAAAATTCATTCTATCTCTAAAGTTGGGTATCACTTCACCAGCATGAATAGTGTATCGATCCATGCTATGTCCACTTAGGTTATATATAGGTCTATAGCCATAGCTTCTTATAGTGGCGTCAATAATGTTGCCAATATCACTAAATTTAGTCCCTTTACCTATAGCTTTAATAGCTTTTTCGAGTGCTTCTTTTGAAGCTTCAGCCAATGTCTTATATCTTTCATCAAAAATAAGAGTTAAGGCAGTGTCAGCTATATAGCCATCTACATGAACTCCTATATCTATTTTAACAATAGAGTTTTCCATTATTATTAAATCATCATTTAACTCAGGTGTGTAATGGGCTGCTATACTGTTAATAGATATATTTATAGGAAAAGCAGGCAATCCATGAAGTTCAATAATTCTAGATTCAATATATCTAGCTATATCTATAATTTTCATACCTATCTTAACATACTTCTCAATTTCTTTTTTAACTATACATGCTATTCTACCTGCTTCTATATATTTTCTAATAGTCTCTTCATCTAGCATTCTCCAACCCTCAAAAAATTTAACTCACAAAAGATTTTTATCCTTAGGAATAAATATCTTTACATAGGTCTTAGTAGTCTTATTGGTGTATGAAATATGAATCGTCTTAGATGGTTGGGCCATGCATCATTTTTAATAGAGTTGAATAATAGATTTATATTGATTGATCCATGGATAACAAATCCTTTGTCGCCTTATAGAAGCATAGATAGTTTTATTAAAGATTATAATAGAATTGATTATATAATTGTAACTCATGGTCATGGAGACCATGTAGGCGACTCTGTAGAGCTTTTAAAAAGATATAGAAATGCGAAAATATGTGCGGTATTTGAATTAGCAGAGCATCTAGCTAAGGAAGCAAAAGCTATCGATAGAGAAATAGCAGGAAACATCGGCGGTCCTATAAGACTAGAGGAACTGACATTGATATTTACCCCTGCATATCATAGTTCATCAATAGGTACTCCAAGCGGTGTTGTAATACTGTCAAAAGAGTTTTCTATATATCATGCGGGGGACACTGGGTTATTTAGTGAAATGTCATTGATATCGGAGCTATATAAACCAACAATAGCGATCATTCCAATCGGTGGACATTTTACAATGGGTATAAAAGAAGCTGTTAAAGCTGTTGAATTGCTTAGACCTAGATATGTTATACCCATGCATTACAATACATTTGATGTAATCAAGGCAGATCCAAAGGAATTTAGTGAAATGGTTAGGGAAAGAGGTTTAGATACTGTTGTAGTGATACTACAACCTGGAGAGACATATACATTCTAAAAGGATATACAAATAATATTTATTTAGATGTACACCAAGAACATAAAAATATAAATACCCTATCACCGTTGAAATATGGTATCAAGATATTTGAATACTACATAAAACTATAGGGGGTTGTTTATTGTTTTAGAGAAACAGTTAGAACCACTATCAAAAAGCGAGATAGAGTTACTTGAAAAGCTTATCGAAATAGGTAAACCAGTAGAAATTACAGAGCTTACAGAAAGATATAAAATACCAATAACATCTATTTCATCTATAGTTGAGCTTTTAAAAGCTAAAAACATTGTGGCAGTTGATGATATTGAGAAGATATATGGAAGAACTTCTGAAGAGGGGTTAAGATATATTGATCTATTGCCTGAAGAAAGAGTTGCAATGATTTTAAAAGACTTAGGAGGTTCTGCGTTAATAGATAAAATTGAGGGTGTTATGGGTAAAGAGCAAGCTAATATTGGTATAGCATGGGCTAGAAGAAGAGGATGGATTTCAATAGAAGGGGAAAATATAAAATTAAATGAGTTCAATATTCTTGAAGAGCATCATAGATTTCTCCAGATGTGTGTAAATCAATGTGAGATAACCCAAGAACTTTTAGAAAGCAGCTCCACATTAAAGGAGTTAATTAAGAGGAAACTTATAGTGGTTTCTAAAAGAAAGCTAAGAATAGTTAGACTTGCTATAAGTATAGATGAAGCAAAGAAAATTATTGAACAAGGCGAAGGCATATCTAGGTTAACTCGTAATGTGATTGTAAATAAATTATGGAGAGAGGTAAAGATCAAACCGTATAATGTTGAGGCATTGCCTCCTATTAGATATAGTGGAAAGAGACATTTCTTTAAAGAGTTCATAGAGATGTTAAGAGAGGTTATGGAGAATCTAGGTTTTATTGAGATAAGAGACGACTATGTTATACCAGAGTTGTGGAATTTTGATATACTTTTCCAAGCACAGGATCATCCATCAAGAGATATTCATGACATCCTTATAGTTGAAGGGTATGCAGATCTCTCAATGTTCATGGACATCATTAAAAGAACTAAGAATGTTCATGAAGTTGGAGGTTCTAGTGGTAGTACTGGGTGGGGCTATGGATGGAGTATAGAGAAGGCATCGAAACTTATATTAAGATCACATACAACAGCTGTTACGGCTAAATATCTGATGTTCTATAAAGATCCTCCTGTAAGACTATATACAATTGATAGAGTTTTTAGAAGAGATAATCCTGATGCTAGACATTCGCCAGAGTTTACAAATTTTGATGGAGTTATTATGGAGAAGGACTTCAGTTTTAGAAAGCTCTTAGGTTTGCTTAGCCAAATTTTAAGATATTTAGGCATCAAAGAATTTAGATTTAAGCCTGCATATTTTCCATTTACAGAACCTAGTGTTGAGGGATATGGATATGTAGCTGGTTATGGATGGATAGAGGTTTTTGGTGCTGGTATGTTTCGACCTGAGGTTCTTGAAATATTGGGTGTGGAGCATCCTGTTGGGGCATGGGGAATGGGTGTAGAGAGATTAGCTATGGTGGTATATGGTATAGATGATATCAGGTTATTGTTTTCAAGAGATGTAGAGTTTGTTAGAAGATTTCCAATATCAAGGATATATAAATTTAGAGGTGTTTAAATGTGCCTGTAATTAGATCTAGATTGGCTAGACTACTTAATCTAGTTGGTGTAAATGATGTTAATTTAATACAAGATGCATTATTTAACTTAAAATGTGAAACTGAGATTCATGGAGATGAAATATCTATAGAGGTTCAAAGTGATAGAATTGACATGTTTTCACTTGAGGGAATAGCACATGCAATAAAACTTTATTTAGGAACATCTAAACAGATAATGATGAGTCTCAAAGATATAGGATTCAAGGTATATGTAGATCCCCCGGTAAAAAGACCATATATAGCTATTGCAGCTGTTAAAAATATTGAATTAGATGAAGATTTATTAAAAGATTTGATAGAATTCCAAGAAAGATTACATGTATCTTTTGGAAGAAATAGAAGGAAAGTTGCTATAGGTCTTCATGATTTAGATAAACTTCCATCAAATATTATATTTTATAGGGATGTAGACATAGATAAGACTTATATGATTCCATTACATGGCTATAAAAGAATGAGTATAAGAGAAGTGTTAAAGTCTACAGAACAAGGTGTAATGTATGGATCTATAGCTATTAACAATAATAATCACCCTGCAATTATCTCTAAAGATGAGGTCATATCTCTTCCACCTGTTATAAATAGTGATATAACACGATTAGAGCCATCTACAAAAAATATTTTGATAGATGTGACTGGAACGGATAGAAAAGCCGTCAACACAGTTTTGAATTCTATTATACATTCACTTACAATATACAGTGAAGAGATTATAGGTGCTGAGGTGATTTATCCATTAAGAAATGAAATTACCCCTAACTTATCTTGGGGAAAAATATCTGTTGACATAAACTTTGCCTCTAGATGGCTTGGACTTAACAAAGATAATATATATTCCATTGCAGCTAATGCTTTATCAAAGATGGGATATATCTTAGTTAATATAGATGAAAAAGCTATAGATGTTCTGGTTCCTTATTACCGATCAGATATATTGCACCAAGTTGATGTTGTTGAGGATTTAGCTATAGGGTTAGGCTACAGTAATATTGAACTTGAATATGTTACACCTATAGAGGTTAGAACTGAGAAAAATCTAGATGAAGTTATTAGCAAAGCTTTAAGAGAAGTTTTAGTTGGGTTAGGATATATTGAGGTAAATACTTTAACCATGGTCTCATCAAAAATTCTTAGACTTATGGATGAAGATAATTTTATTAGAATAGTAAATTCACCGTCAATAGAGATAGATGCTTTAAGAAACAACTTATTGCAATCTTTGCTGATTTTATTAATCAATGCACAGCATTTAGCTCTACCTATAAAGCTATTTGAAGTAGGAGCTGTTGTTTTAAAATGTGATGAATGTTATAATAAGTGGGTTAATGAATATAGAATTGCATGGAGTATTATGGATAGTGAGATAAGGTTCGAAGATATTCATGCAGATCTCTATACAGTTTTGAGAGAACTTGCACTAGATGGAATAGCTACTGTAAGAAGATGCTCTAAACCATTGTTTATCGATGGAAGATGTGGATGTATAGAAATAAATGGTGATGTTATAGGTGTGATAGGTGAGGTAAATCCAGAGATTCTTTCAAGAATAGGTATAGAGTATCCAATAGCATGTGTTGAGCTATCTATAAATAAACTCGCCAGAACTCTTAAATCTAGATATACCTAGTAGTTAAAAATATGATTATAGGGTGTTGGTATGGACATAGCCGCCAAGCTTAGTATTGTAAAAAGAAATACCGTAGAAATTGTTACAGAAGATGAGCTTAGATCTCTATTTATTAGTGGTAAGAGACTTAAAGGCTACATAGGATTTGAGCCAAGCGGTATTTTCCATATAGGATGGCTAATATGGGGCTACAAATTCAAGGATTTAGTTGATGTAGGTGTTGAGATGATTCTATATGCAGCTACATGGCATGCATGGATAAATGATAAACTTGGAGGTAGAATGGATTTGATAAAAGCCGCAGCAAAGCATGTTGTAAAAGTTTTAGAGTCTATAGGGGTAAATATGTCTAGGGTTAAGGTGGTATACGCTGAAGAGCTTGTTGATAGGATTAGCTATTGGGAGAAGATACTAAGAGTAGCAAAGAATATTAGTTTAAGTAGAGTTAAAAGGGCGTTGACCATCATGGGTAGAAAAGCAGATGAGGCAGAGCTCGACTTCTCTAAGCTTATATATCCATTGATGCAGATTGTTGATATATTTGAGATGGATCTAGATATAGCGTTAGGAGGTATTGACCAAAGAAAAGCACATATGTTGGCAAGAGATGTTGCTGAGAAACTAGGTTTTAAAAAGCCTGTAGCGATACATACCCCTCTACTTCCATCATTAAAAGGGGTAAGCAGAATGGCTTTTGAAGGTATGGAGATAGACGAAGTAGTGTCTGAAATTAAAATGAGTAAATCTAAACCAGATGAAGCCCTGTTTATAGTTGATGATGATGATAGTATTAAGAAAAAGATAAGAAATGCTTACTGTCCTCCGAAAGAGATAGAGAACAATCCAATACTATCTATAGTTAAATATATAATATTTGGTCAAGGGGGAAGGAGATTTACAATAGATCGTAAACCTGTGTATGGAGGTCCCATTGATATATATAGTTATGATGAATTAGAAGCTTTATATAGAGAAGGAAAACTACATCCATTAGATTTAAAGAATGCTGTAGCAGATGAACTTATAAAGATTGTTAAACCTATTAGAGAAGCTTTGTATAGTGAAAAGAGTCTATGGATAGAGCTTGAGGAGATAGAGAAAAGTGTCACAAGATAAATATCTTAAAGCTAAATGAGGATTGGGTAAAATGGCTAAATATGTTATAAGAGCAAGGATAGAAATAGATGGAGAGGTAGAGAAATCAGATATTATAGGTGCGATATTTGGATTTACAGAGGGCATGTTTGGTGAAGAGTTCGATTTAAGAGATCTCCAAGACAAGGGAAGAATAGGAAGGATAAGTGTTGATATAAAGCCAGAGAAAGGAAAGACTGTAGGGGAGATACTTATACCATCTAATTTAGATAGAGTTGAAACAGCGTTGCTAGGAGCTATGATTGAGGGGATTGAGAAAGTTGGGCCCTATCAAGCAAAGATACAAGTAATAGACATTGTGGATATTAGAGCAGAGAAACTTAAAAAGATTATGGAAAGAGCATCAGAGCTTGCTAAAAAATTCTTTGTAGAGAAAACACCTGATCTCAAAGAAGTGCTGGGATTTATTTCAGAAAGTGTTAGAATTGCAGAGCTGGTGCTATATGGATCTGAAAAACTACCAGCAGGGCCAGATATAGATAAAAGCGATACTATTATCATTGTTGAAGGCAGAGCTGATGTTATAAATATGCTACGCTATGGATATAGAAATGTTATTGCATTAGAAGGTGCTCATGGTATGAAGATTCCTGAGGTAATAGTTAGGTTAGCTGCAAAGAAGAATGCTATACTCTTTGTAGATGGGGATAGAATGGGTGAATTAATAGCAAGAGATGTGATAAAGGTTGCTGATATTGACTACGTTGCTAGAGCACCACCAGGAAGAGAGGTCGAGGAATTAACAGGAAAGGAAATAGCTAAGGCTTTGAAGAATCTCATACCAGCTAAACAGTTTCTAGAGATGATGGAGAAGAAGCCTATGGAAACACCTACAGAAATTCAGCCACAGACTATCGAACAAGCACAACCACGTCAAGAAGCCATAGCAGTCTCTGAAGTGCAGCCTTCTGCCCCATTGCCAGAGGCTAAGATCGAAGTAAAGCCTGCTGAAGCTTTTGAAATACCTCTTAATGTGATTAATGAGGGGAAGAAGCTCTTAGGAACTCTAGAAGCTATTTTATTGGATAGTAATTGGAATATAATTGATAAGGTTTCGGTTAGAGACTTGGTTGAGAAGCTACAGCAAGCAGATTATGGCAAGATACAGGCAATTGTTTTTGATGGTATAGTAACTCAAAGATTATTAGATGTGGCATCTTCAAAGGGTATAAAATTAATTATTGGGATTAGAATAGGTAATATTTCAAAGAAGCCTGAGAATGTAATTGTTATGACATTTCAAGATATATTTGGTGTAGCGTCTTAATATTTAGAATAGTCGAAAAGAGATCTTGATGTTTTTCCAATACCTTTTAAATGTTTTTCTGTAACACCAAAATAGCTTAGGATTCTTGTAACTGAAGGCAGTATTTGGTGCTCTATATAATAATCTATATCTATATCCTTTATATCTACAGCAATATATGGTCGAGCTCTTTCTGATATCTTACCACTGCCTTTAACAATTACATAACCTATTTTATCTCCAACATCAATACTATATCCCATTCTAATCAACTGTTTTGCAGCTGTTATATGTGGTGCTTCAACTTCGTATTCTGATAGGGGTTTTGAAATAGTCTTCCATATAATAAATTTATTGATATCTATACTTCTATTCTCTATATTTTTTCGCAACACCTCTATTTCATTGCGAACAGCTTCTATAGCCTTTCTATGGTCCATAGTCCTTAGTATTATTTCGGCAATCTTCTCTTGTATTTCTTTTGCTATTTCTGCCCAATCACCTCTTACAGCTTCGAATCCTACAACATCTATTCTCCCATCTATTGCTAAACCTATATATCTCTTTTTAGCCTCTGTGAAAAATACTCTACCATAGATTTTGTCAACCTTTATCTCAAGTCCAAGCATCTTCTCTACTAAATCTATAAACATTTCTATTTTATTTTTATCATATTTTATAAAAATAGAATCTGTATCTCCATATATTATTTCGAGCCCTAATTTATTTGCAAGTTCTATAGCCATTTTAATAGATTCTCTGCCATAGTCTGTAACAGCTTCTGCACATTCTCTACAATACCATCTAGCTCCAGTCCATGCCATATATCCATAGCAAGCATTTGCCAATATCTTTAAAGCTTTTTGTCTAGCATCTAGTATTTTAAACTCAATTGTATTAGAATCAAAACTTTTCATTTGCTCCCTTACAGCTTTCCTAGCCTTGATTAAAGTTTCAAGAGCTGTTTTGAAGAATGCTGGTGGAGTTTTAACGAATCTATATCCTGTTTCTGGAGCTTCAAAGCATTCTATATTTTCACATATATTGGAATTTCTAGCAAGAGTATCAGGACCTATGTTGTATTTTATCATTATACTTGGATACATTGATGAGAAATCTAATACAGCTATATTTTCATGAACCCCTTTCTTAGGTTCTAAGACTATGGCACCTTTATAAGGTTCATATTCACGTTCAACTCTGTTTGGAACAATTTCCCCATTCTCATATGCTATTCTAATAAGAAACCATTCAAGTCTAAAACCAACACTAGCAGCACCAACTTGGTCTAGCGGCAAGCCTGTTATACTAGATAGTTGTATTGCAAAAGGTAAAATTTTCTCGGCAATCCCATAAGTTGATATAGCATCATCTTCAGCATATTTTAAAAGCATTTTCTGCAACTCTTTATTGTCCCAATATTTATGAATCTCATACCAAGGAATATTCACTCTATCCTTTTTCTTCATAACACCAAGAAACTCTGCTACTTCATCAAGACTCTTAACCTTAATTTCTGCAATTTCTTCAGCAAAGTCATAGAGATCAACATTTAATCTACCAGGGATTGAGATATGGCCATGAATACTTTGGGTAGGTTCAACACCTTTTCTTCTAGAAACATCAAGTTTTATGCCAAGATGCCGGCTTCGTTGAAGAAGATAAGGCCAGTCAAATCTATTTGAGTTGTAGCCTACTATTATATCTGGGTCATAATTTTGTATATAGTTTATGAAATCTTTAATTAACTGTCTATCATCTTTTTCCTGAGCCTTTAAAATCTTGAAATCCTTATTGGATGTAACAATAGATATTATTATAATGGGGTCTCTATTAGGCTTTGGTGTACCTTGTGGATTATATACCTCTATATCAAATGCCAGTATCTTCATTTCTGGGGGGAGTATTCTATCTATTCTTTCACCGATATCAATAACCTCATATTCTGCATCAACTCTAAAGCCTTCTGACTTGTTTCTCTCAACTACTTTAAATAAATGCCATGTACATGGATATATTCTATTATCTATTAGATACCTCATTGTAAATCTTATATCGGCTTCTACAACGGCTTTTATCCCAGGTATCTTAGCTATTTCTTCTCTATATTCCTTTACAGATTCAGGTAAGACTGTTCTTATCTTTAATGCTTTTACATCTTTACCAATATATTTTTTATTAACTACATCAATAGATGTTATAGGCGATTTAATTTTACTTAAACGTTTTATAGAGTTTTTCAAAGCGTCTATTTTATCATAGAATGTATGATCTATTATAGCATAGAAATAAGGTGAGAATCTTTTATCTCTAAGAATAACACGTTTTCCATTTTCATCTATACCCCATATAATTATATGAGGTTCTGAACCAACAATTTCATAACTTGCATCTATTACATATACAGCTATTTCTTTTTCTATGTTCATTACTTCACCTACTGAAAATATTATTTTGTTTGTGGAGATAATAAACAAATTAACATATATCCTTTATCATTAGATATGCATCTTCGCCATTGCTATAATATTTTGGAATTCGGGCTTGGATTCTATAGCCAATAGATTCATAGAGTAAAATAGCTATAGAGTTCGATACTCTAACTTCTAATCGATATAAACATACATTAAATAGCTTTTTCATAGATTCCTCAATTTTTAACATTAACTGTTTTCCTATACCCTTTCTTCGATGTTCAGGGTCTACACATAGCGATACTATATGCCCAAAACCATCTGTTCTTATAAGTCCTGAGACATAACCTACGATTTTATTGTTATATTCTGCTACTAGAAACAGTTCAGGGTAAAGAGAATATAGCATTGTCAATAATTCTATTGGATATGGGTCATTGAAGCACTTCTTCTCAAGTTCAAATACTATTTGTAGATCATTTTGCAAAGCTTTTCTTATGTTCATGGAGTAAACCTCAGAAATACATAAGATGAGATAACTATGGCTATTATAAGTATTGTTATATTGAATAAATCAAGAATTTTTTTAGATGATATCAACTTTAAAGGTGTTAAGATTTCTGATAACGCTTTTATAAATATACTTCCATCTGATATAACAAAAGGTATTGCATTGAGTACATATAGACTGAAGTTAACTATAAAAATAAAGTTTAGATGCATAATTAGATTCTCTATAGCTGGATAGCGATAAAACAAACCATTCTTTTCAAAGATCATTGTCTGAGCCATGCTTATACCTAGACATGGAATCTCTAGACCTTTTTCGTTATAGATCTTCATATTTATAGCATTTAGTACCACGCTTTTCTCGTTGCATTTGTTATTACTGCATATTTTTAATGATACAGCATCACCTATCTTCTTATTTTCTAGGATTTTCTCGACATCATTTGGTGTATATATGCGGAGATTGTCTATAGCCACTATAATATCACCATCGCTAATATTTATTTGCTGAGCAGGACAGAGAGTGGTATTGCAGATGCTGCAATCCACATTATTAACCACTATAGCGGTTGATATAACACCTAAAGATGGCAGTATATTTGATATTATGAGAAGTAAAGTAAAAGCAGTTAAAGAGACAACAGCATTTGAAAATATACCTGCAGTAGCGATGTTGATTTTAGATCTTGGTGGAGCCTTTGTGAATTGCTCTTCATCTAACTCTACAAATGCTATTGGAAAGAGAAAAAGCATGCCTATACCCCAGCTACGTATCTTCACACCTTCTCTTAGAGCTACTATGGCGTGGGAAAGCTCATGTACTATTACACCAATAGCTATAGCAATAATTAGGTAAACTGCTAGCTCTTTATATTGAAGTAAAAATGGTATTGGGATTAATGTTGGTTGTGGGGGTAGCGATGTGTAGCCATATATAAACTCTATAAAAGATTTAACCATGTTAATAATTATTGGAAGGAAAAATAAGTAGAAGAGGGCGATACCTAGAAATGCAACAGCTATAAATAGTACATGCATCTCTTTTCTAATGGGCTTTTCTTTAGCTGGTTTGTACTCTTTTCCTAAAAAGAGAAGAATGCCGCCTAAAGTAAATTTGATTCTGAAATTAAGAAGTTTGTATTCTTTGTTCATAGAAAGAATATAGCCTATCATAGTGATAAGTATAAATATCAACATTATATGTAATATGCTTAACATATGAAGGCACCATAATACTTGTAAGCTTTGTGTATTAAATGTAATAAAATTTTTAAGCTAATTAGCCTCTATAGTCATAGAAAAATACTGTGTGTAATCTAGCAGAAGAGGATAAGAATGCTATATCACGATAATATATCTTCTAGTTTTATTGGTTTTATAAAAGAGATTTACTATGATGAAAAGAGATGGAATATTTTCATGGAGAAGAGAAGAAAAGCATTGAAGGTTCTTATGGATATGAAAAGCTGTGGAATACTGTCAGCAGTTGCTCATGGAAGTATCGCTAGAGGGGATGTAGATGAAAATAGCGATATAGATATAGCTTTACTTAAGCCTTATCCTAGTAGCATCATTAGGTTTTGCTTAGAGAGAAACAAGTACCATGTCTATAATATGTCTATAGTTCAAGCAACTCCAAGACATATACCAAAGATCTATATGTATTTAGATTCCTTGGAGGAGCTATGCATCTCAAACCCCCTAGCCGAGCTTAGCGCTATAGAAGTGGAATATTATAAGTTTAGTGGAATGGTTGATATAGATGATATAGCATCTAATACAAGAGTTTCTGGTGTAGATAAAAGGCTTATGTTTATAGAGCCTACTAGATTTGGACATAGGGAATTTCCTGTTGTTGGAAATGAAGGTTATGTAGCTAAAAGACTTGGGATTTCTTTAAATGTTGTAATGGATAGAGTTGAAGCATTAAGTAAAAGAGTTGCTGAGGGTCATACAGGGCTTTTCATAAAAATTGAGATACCTAGTTTTGAACATCTAGAGTCGACTATAGAGAGGCTATGTGTAGAGAATTCACTGTTTAGAAAAAGGGTTAAGGAATATGGGCTATGTACATAGAATCTATGGTGATGATATAACTGGGTGGTGGTATGGAGAGCTACCTAAAGGCTGCAAGCTATGTATGAAGGGTGCTAAAGTAGTTGTATTTATAACCGGTTTATGTGGTGTTGACTGCTTTTATTGTCCTTTAAGCATGGATAGAAGAAAAATGGGAGCATTCTATGCTGATGAAGAGAAGATACATAGAGTTGAAGATATATTGGAAGAGATCTCCTTTGTACAAGCTGAGGGTATTTCAATAACAGGTGGCGAGCCTTTTCAAAGATATGACCTTGTTGTAGCAGTAATTGAAATGGTTAAAAGTGTCATGGGAATGAAATTTCATATACACCTCTATACCTCGGGTTTAGGTGCTACGAAAAGCTCTATAAAATATCTAGATAGAATTGGACTTGATGAAATCAGATTTCATATTGTTAATGATAGTATTTGGAAATTAGTTGAATATACTGTGAAAAACACCTCTATGGATGTAGGTATAGAGATTCCAGCACTTCCCAATGACTGGGAGAGGCTATGGAGAATAGTTATCAATGCCGAGTCTCTAGGAGCAAAGTTTGTTAATATTAATGAGCTTGAAGTGAGTGAAACTAATGTAACTAACATACTTCTTAGAGGGTTTAGACTCTCTAGAGATGGTAGAACAATATATGGTAGTAGCATTGTAGCTATGGATATTCTAAAGAAAGCTCTTGAACAAAAATTAAAAACCTCTATACATTTTTGCCCTGCTATATATAAGGATGCTATTCAACATAGAGAGAGATTAAAAAGAAAATCAGCTATCTGTAAAAACACAAATGATAAAATTAGTGAGGATGGATTGCTGGTTAGAGATGGCGTAGACGTTATCCCTATGATTAGTCTATGTTCAAAGAAATACCATCCATTGAAGTCGAGTAAAACTATGGTTTGATGTCAATATAAAGTATATCAATTCATACTTCTTATAAAAACCAATCGATGGAGAATCTGATGGTTTGGAGATATAAGATTAGTAAAGGGAGAGAGAAGTATAGAGAGGTTCAGCAACCCAGCACCTTTCAGTACCCTAGTAATGTGGATCTTCAGCTATGGTAAAGGCTCACCACTTTTCAATAGGCTAACCATAGCAGCTTCAGGCTCGGAACCATTTATCCTCCATGAGAGGAAGTATAGAGTGCTACTAATGAGAGGGGCTGTTTCTGTTTTTCATAATCATTTATTTTATTCGCTTGCTTTGATGCGCAAGTCCTCGTAATGCTATGAGGTATGCTGAAGCTGTATGCCTGTCTAACCCATACCTCCTCATCACTTCACCATGCTCCCTGGAGCTAGTCGTGCCCGCAGGGTTCAGCTCTTATATAGGTTTATATAGTTTGACATGTTTTCATTGTCTCATCTTGTTTCCTTCTCATCGCTTCTTAGTCTTGCATCTGCT
>Ga0185307_1000713_pt1 | contig 20224 bp, 20 predicted proteins | sample LHCtaG_FD_128010 | JGI IMG/M metagenome (GOLD analysis project Ga0185307, IMG submission 128010) | Hot spring microbial communities from Little Hot Creek, USA to study Microbial Dark Matter (Phase II) - LHC4sed_matched (SPADES... | ecosystem: Environmental > Aquatic > Thermal springs > Hot... | reverse complement strand
TGGATTGGTGAAATTGAAAAGGAATAGAAGGAACAGGGGTTAAAGCAGGCTTCGTTAAAATCGCTGTAGAGCCTAAAAAATGAGACCAATCTATGAGAAAACCGTAAGAGCTGTTGCTCGCTGCAGTCTCTCCACGGGAGTTGTCATAGCATGCCACATGGAAAGCAGCAAGACAGCAATGCTTGTACTCGATATTCTTGAAGAAGAAGGGTTGGAAGGCAGTAAGTTGATATTTGTCCATGCTGGTTCTGAAGAAATTTTAGAATACCATTTAAAAGCTGCCAGAAGAGGAGCATGGATAGAGTATGATCATATAAGCCAACAAACCGTCTATAGGACTTTAAAGCTAATTAAATTTATGGTTGAAAATGGTTTTGAAAATCAATTATTATCTCAAGACTCTGGATGGTGTTCTATAGGCAAGGCTCGTGGCGGAACTATTAGAGGCTACGAGTATCCTGTAAAAATTTTTCTTCCACTAATGCAAAAAAGGGGTTTAATCAAGACCTCATAAATAAGATTGTTAAGAATAATTCTGCAAGCGCATTTCAGATAAAGTAAAACCATATTCCGTGAAAACTTTTTAAGAATAGGTTGAAGGGTTAAAGAGCAATGCTTAGCATCGGATACCAACTGCTCATTATATGTTTCGCTGTTTCCAATTCATTGATTGGTAGCGTTTTCCAACACAATATTCTTGAAACATTTTTTCTAAGCATTGTACAGGGGTTAACGGAATGGTTTCCGATTTCAAGCTCTGGACACTTAGTTTTCTTCCAAGAGTTGCTTAACGTTAAGGTTTCAGTTGCGTTTGATATCATGCTTCACACAGGTTCTCTTGCGGGAGTAGTCTTTTTCATTAGGAATGACTTATACGCTCTGCTTAAAACACTTTTTAAACTAAACTTTTCCAGTAATGAGGGGATGATGTTAAAATACTTAATGCTCGGCACGATTCCTATTGTAATGCTAAGCTTATTGCTTAAGGGCTTTCTAGAAATTATTTTTACAAGCCTTCTTTCAACAGGCGTAGCCATGTTGATTAGTGGCATAATCCTGTACTTGACGAAATACTCTAAGCCTAAGAGTAAGTTGAACACATCTAAAGCATTGCTGATAGGGTTTGCACAGGCATTCGCAATCCTACCGGGCATTTCTAGAATGGGAATAACGGTTTCAACAGCCTTAATCTCAGGTTTAGAATATGATGAAGCATACAGGTTTTCTCTGTTATTGTCCGTTTTAAGCATTACAGGGGGGTGCATTTTTAAACTTAGCGATATTTCCTTTGAAAGAGAATTTTCAGACATTATTCTCGGTGTTATAATTACTGCTACGGTAAGCGTTTTGGTTTTAAGGTTTTTGAAAAAACATGTCATTGGAAAAAGTTTTTATAGATTTGCGTACTATTGCCTAACTACAGGAATAGTGATTCTGCTTCTGGGAGTTCTGAAATCGTTGTGAAAAAATGAAACCATAGATACTGTATTTTCGAAGAAACATCATCCAGGGTATACTTTACTGAGCGACCCTGATCTTGAGGGGGTCTTTACTGCTGCAATCTTAGCAAGGGTTTTAAAGCAGATATTTCAAGAATTCAAATTCTGAAGGATAAGGGATATGACGTAATTGTCATTAATGTTTCGTGTACACTTAGCCTAGATGAAAATGATTGAGAAAACTATGCAGATAGATATCTTACTAAGTTGTGAAAATCATAAATGTAAACACCGGCTTGGATTGCTCGCTTGCTCTTTTCATGGTCGAAAAAGGTCTTTCTCTATCAATTTTTAAAAAGTCGAGGATAACTGATTACGTTCTCTCAGGGTCTTTTAAAGGATTGGTACAGTTCTTCGAGTTAGATAGGAGCTCGCTTGCAAAAATGGTGATTAAAAGCATAGAAGAGAAAGCAAAATAATCAACCCTCTACTTTTTAATTGCCATATTCAAGAATATTATTGAAACTACTTGCATGGCTATTGAATATACTGTTGCAGTAAAGATCGCGATGTTAATGTCGATGAAGAACCCGTAGACGAATCCTCCTATGAGCATACCCAACCCGTACGCCGTGTTGAATATTCCATACCCTGTCCCCCTCTTCTCCAAACTTACCAGATCCGATACAGCAGCGCGATAAACAGATTCCTGCATTCCGAGAACGGTTCCGAAGAATGCTGAAGCCAATGCTAAGAGCAATAGGCTTGGAGGAAGTAAAGTCAAAACGGACGGGATTACTGAGAATAGGAACGGTAACACAAGTATTTTCAAACCATGCTTATCATACAAAGATCCCGCTATTATGGCGATAAACGCGTCGACTGCTTGAACCAGCATGTAAAGAAGCGGAACAATCCATTGCTGCTCCTGAGGATTGAGCAATACCGATGCCTTATACTGTATGAGATAGACTGGAATTAACCCCAGAGTATTGAGGAAAACGGCAACGATGTAAGATTTAAACCTCGGATCCCAAGCCTTTTCAGATCTTCTTACATAAGGCTTCTCTATACTTATTTCCTTCCTTGTCTTAGCAAAGGTATAGAATAATACTACCATAAGAAGAGCATAAGGTATTAGCATCAGGATGAAAGATATCTGATAATTGTTTAACGTATACAGCATGGATAACGACATTAATAATGGACCTAAGATGGCTCCAATCTGGTCAAGGAACTCGTGGAAACCGAAAACCCTTCCCGTTGCCTTACCCTTACCGACTATGGAGAGTAGAGTATCTCTCGAAGGCGTTCTGACGGCTTTCCCAATTCTTTCAAGAATGACGAGAAAAACAGCTGTTACCCAAATGCTACTCAGAGACATTAGTGGTATTGCTATTAGGAGTCCGTATCCTATGAAGATGAATGCCCAATATAATCCAGTCCTGTCTGCAATATGACCGCTCACAATCCTCAAGAAATAGCCTAGAAATTCTCCTAGTCCTCCAACAAGTCCAACAACGAGAGCCGAGGCTCCTAGAAACTGTAGATAATCGGGTATTAAACCTCTTGCACCCTCATATATTATGTCGCCGATAAGGCTGACAATGCCGAAAAGAAGAACTATCCCATATACGCTTTTAGACAATCTTAATAGTACTGTGTCTTTTCAAATTTTAAAAACGTTTTGTTAGAACTGCATGGGATAAAAGTTCTCATCTATTCCGCTTCTTAACAATAATAATGTCTTTGGCAGAATTCTTAAAGAGAGTTGCTACAAAGATTAATAAACCAAGCGGAGGATGATAGGTGACTTTCAAGTCAGAGCGAAAAACAAAGCCACTGTTAACGCTAACGAAAACTGAGACTACAAACCAATCCATGAAGAAACAATCTAGGAGCATTAAACCAAAATAAAAAGATTAGTATAAGAAAGTTACCCAAGCACCAGTAACGTGACGTAAACATACCAAAATGTGTTTAAAGAGTCATTATCAGGTCCGTACATGCTTTTGAACAATCTTCTCTCCTAAAAGTTTATATAGTTTACGTTCTTTTTACCCGATTCGGTGTGAATATTGAAAAACCCGTTTGCTCACCCCTTCGTAATATTCCTTATCAAGAAAATTATCTTCTATGCCATCGTGATGTTCGTTGCGGTTACTTTCGTGTTCTTCATACCCCGGCTTATCCCCGGCAATCCTGTTGAACGCCTACTTCCTCGAGGACAAACTACCCCAGGAATAGACTGGGATAAAATAAGAGAGAATATGATGAGATACTATGGCTTTGATAAGCCTTTGCAAGAACAATATATACTTTTCTGGCAGAACCTTTTAAGAGGAGATCTAGGTGTATCAATAAGTTTATTCCCCGGAAATTCTGTTGCCAGTATTGTAGGAAGCAGAATACCTTATACTCTTGAGCTAGCGGTACCAGTGCTTATAATCAGCTTTCTCCTAGGAAACTGGATTGGTGCAAAAGCCGCGTACATAGGAGGCAAGTTGAGCGATTTAGTATATTTCTTCTCCGTCTTCTCAAACAGGCTGCCAAGCTTCTGGTTTGGAATGGTCCTCGTATACCTGTTAGCAATACGGTTTCCAATATTTCCCCCCTACGGATACCAAACTTTGGAGATTCGTCCAATGCTCTGGTGGGACATTAGTACTTGGAATCTTACTGCCTTTCTAGATAAGCTTCGCTACTTCTGTCTGCCGTTTCTCTCGCTTTTCATAGTTTACTTAGGAGGATGGGCCACGGGCATGAGGTCGATGGTTATCCACGAGCTTGAATCTGGATACATAAGGTACGCAGAAGCACTAGGCTTTAGGAAAAACAAAGTACAATCCTATGCGCAAAGAAACGCTATACTCCCGCAGTTTACGGGTCTAAACCTATATTTTAACGCTCTAATTGGTGAGACGACAGTGATTGAGATGGTCTTCGGATGGCCAGGAGTAGGAAGGCTTATGTACCAATCGGTAGTCAGCGGCCCAGATTATTCAGTAATATTCGGATCGTTTCTAGTAATAATGATCGTAGTGGTTATCGGCAACTTTATAATAGACGTCTTCTACGGGCTTGTGGATCCAAGGATAAGAATCGGAGGTAGAGCATGATGAAGATAGGGAGAGAGTATTTTAAACGGGCGGCAGGAATATGGTCGCTGCTCATTACTAACCTAAAATTTAAAATCGGCTTCTTCATTGTAGCAACGATAGCTCTGCTCGGAATAGTAGGTCCATTTATAACTCCCGACCCGCTGACCTACCACTGGGACGAGAGTGGCCTCCCTCCATTAACCCGCGGACACTTGCTCGGCACAACCGCTCCATGGGGGCAGGATGTGTTTGCCCAATTGTGCACGGGCATCCGTAACTCGTTATTCGTTGGAATTCTTGGCGGCGGCATAGGAACCCTGATCGCTGTCTTGGTGGGAACTATAGGCCCGTATAAGGGAGGTATAGCAGATGATATTGCCAACTTTATCACAAACATCGTTATGGTTTTTCCAGTGTACCCTGCGCTACTAGTCCTCTCAGCAGCTGTTCCAAAGGAGGGAAGGTCAGTCCTACTTGTCGCTACATTAATAGCCTTGACCTCATGGCCGTGGGCGGCGAGAACAATAAGGTCTCAAGTACTCAGCTTAAAGGAGAGGGAGTTCGTGAATCTCGCCAAACTCTCCGGGATGCCTGGTAGAACCATAGTGTTGCGAGAAGTTCTGCCCAATATGATGGCTTACGTCACAATGGTATTCGTACTGTTAATGGGTGGAGCAATGCTGGCTGAGACGGGGATCAGCCTTCTCGGCGTCGGTCCAATACCGCAATTCCACATCACGCTCGGAAGTATGCTTTACAACTGTATGACCAATCCAGTAGCATCTTGGAGAGACATGTGGTGGTGGTACATACCACCGGGGGTTGTATTAACAATAATCCTGTCAGCAATATTCGTGATGCACGCCGGCATGGATGAGGTATTCAATCCCAAATTGCGTAGGATGTGATGAAAAATGACCGGGGCTCTGCTTGAAGTTGAAAACCTAAAGGGGTATTACAGAGGTGCTTTCGGAGTGGTCCACGGCGTCGACGGGGTTACTCTAACGCTGGAGAGTGGTGAAGTAGTTGGTCTCGCTGGGGAATCTGGATGCGGGAAATCAACGCTTGCAGAATTGGTCTCCGGCTCCCCGCCTCGAAACCTGTACTACGAAGGCGGCAGAATTATTGTCGACGGTTTCGAAATATACAAGATAGATCCTGAAATCCTTAGGAAAGAAGTTCAATGTAAAAGGATGTCGTATGTGCCACAAGCTTCGATGGAGTCTCTTAATCCCGTGAAGAAAATAAGAAAGTTCTTATTAGATGTTATGGAGGAGCGTACCGGAGAGAAGCCGAAGAACGAGGAGGAAGTTGTTAAAATGGCTGCGGAGCACTTTAAGAAACTGGGGCTGGAGCCCTGGGTTCTTGACCGCTACCCCTTTGAATTGAGCGGCGGCATGAAGCAGAGGGTTGTAATAGGGATATCGACGCTTTGGAATCCTAAGCTTCTCATAGTGGACGAGCCCACTTCAGCGCTGGACGTGGTTTCGCAAAAACGCATGATAAGAGCGCTCATGGATCTTAAGGAAGAAGGCATTATCCAAAGCATACTCTTCATCTCACACGACATATCTACTTTAAGACAGATATGCGACAGATGCGTAGTCATGTACGCAGGAAAGATTGTGGAAACAGGAAGCATGGAGGACATAATCGGTTCTCCACTCCACCCCTACACTCAGGGATTGATCTCGTCCATCGTCTCCTACGAGCCCGGTAAGAGAAGGAGAGGCCGTTACATAAAGAGCATACCAGGGGAGCATCCTGACTTGAGAAACCCGCCGCCGGGCTGTAGGTTCCACCCAAGATGCCCCTATGCTATGGAAGTATGCAAGACAGAGGTGCCTCCGGTGATAATTTCTGAAAAAGGTAAAAGAGAGGTTTCCTGCTGGCTTTACAGCAGGGGTGGTAAGTGATGGAAGCATTAGAGTGTCAAAGCCTTACCAAAATATATACTTCCGGCCTGATAAGAAAGAAGACGATATTCGGCGCGAAGAACGTTAGTTTTCGCATAAGAAGGGGCGAAATAGTGGGGTTGGTTGGTGAGAGCGGCAGCGGCAAAACAACGGTCGCGAGAATGATACTCAGGTTAATCGAACCCACATCAGGCGATATTCTCCTAGACGGGGAAAGCATATTCTCATACGACATGCGTGACTATTACAGAAGGGTACAGGGAGTTTTCCAAGACCCGTATTCCGCATGCAACCCGTTCTACAGGATCGACCGCATTCTGGAGAAAGCATTGAATCTTGTTAGTAACAGCCTCTCCTCAGCCGAGAAAAACGATTTGATAAGATCTACTTTGAAAGCAGTAATGCTAAACCCAGACGAAGTGCTGGGGAGGTTCCCGCACCAGCTTAGCGGGGGACAGATGCAACGCATATTAGTGGCAAGGGCTCTATTAGTAGGCTCCGAGCTACTGCTGGCTGACGAGCCAACTAGCATGATAGATGCTTCTACAAGAGCAGGAATTCTGAACCTCTTGCTAGACTTGAAAGAGAATCGAGGCCTGTCAATACTCTTCATAACTCACGACATCGGACAGGCTCAATACTTGTCTGACAGAATACTTGTGATGAACAAGGGCGAGGTTGTTGAGGAAGGCGCGACCGATGAAATATTCTCGCGTCCAAAGCACCCATATACTAAGAAACTACTTGCAAGTGCTCCGAGGCTCTATGAGAAGTGGGAGTGGGAGCCTGAAGAAGTATAGAGCTAACGCTTATCAGCTAGATAATATTTTTGATAATGTGTTTTTGGCGAAAAATAATGCTTTTTAATAATTGATGCTCAGAAAACTTTTTAAATACCCATACTTCATTTAAGGCTGTAAAAGGTGGTAAAGATGGGAAAGAAAGAACACTACATTATAAAAAACAGCGTAAAGGCATTGCTTGTGACCCTCACCCTCCTTCTGACCACTGTAATTCTACCCGTGAGCGTTCCGCAAGTAAGCGCTCAAGTGCAAATACCTAGGAACGAGATCGTCTGGGGCTGTGGCTACTGGCCTGATGAGTCTAACTTCAACCCTGTTACGCAGCTCGAGGGTGCTTGCGGCTGGGATGTCGTGCTGATGTACGAACCTCTCTTCGGCGTCGATGCTGCGAGTGGCAAGTTGATTAAGGAGCTTGGCGAGAGCATCGAGTGGATCAACAACGGGTTGGGAATAAGGGTTACCTTGAGGAGCGACATATACTGGGTTAAGATAACCGACTGGGATGCTTGGAGCAAGGCTCCCGCCGGAAGCACTGCTGGAATAGAGCAGTACAAACCAATAACCACGGAGGACGTTAAGTACAGCTTCTGGCTCTACGGCGCGTTCCCAGACTCTCCAGCAGAAGCATACTATATGAGTGGCCTCAAAGCCAGGATGGATAGGTTCGAGATAGTTGATGACAGGACTTTCATAATCCATCTCAAAGACAACTACAGATATAGCTCGGTCGCGTGGCGTACTCTAACCCGTGCGTACCCCATACTGCCGAAGGATGTTTGGGAGAAGGTCTACGCAGGCTCGTGGAGCAATATCGCGGGCTTCACGAACGACTGGGCTGACCCCAACTTCCCCGCAGACTACAGGGTAGCGTCAGGAATGTACCTGTCTTGGCAGCACGACCCTGTTAGGAAAGCATACACAATCATGAAGAAGAACCCGCTTTGGTGGGGTAAGACCGTCCTTGGAGAGCCTGCTCCGAACTACTTCGGGTACAGGGGCGGCAACTACTACGGCAGCAACGAAGCCATCTACGCGGACCTCCAGGCGGGGATGATAGACTGGGACGGCAACTTCGTGCCACCCAGCGTGTGGCAGGCACCCGGCTTCCTACACACCTACTTCAAGAACCCGCCGTACTTCGCTGAGGGAAGCACACTTCTGCTTGTTCCGAACCATCGCAAATACCCGCTTTGCGAATCTTGGTTGAGAAAAGCGATAACGATGGTGATAGACTATGAGAAGGTTAACCTCGCTTCCGCAGGCTACTTGTTCGACCCCAGCCCGCTACTACTGCCGTGGACCGATGCTGCTGCGAGAGAACTCGTGAACACGACGCTGGAGCAGCAGTACATCCAGAAGTACGGTACGTACAGTGGTAAGTTTATCAACTTATACGCTGCCCAAGCAATAGCAATACTCAACGAGCACTGCATAAAGGTCGGTGACGCCTGGTACACTAAGGATGGTCCTAGCATGGATTGGGTGAGGAGGATGATGGACTACTATGGTGACATCGACCTTGTCGTGGGTAAGGTTAAGAAGAAGGCTTCATGGTGGCTTGCGAACGGCTTCACTATCGCAGACCAGCTTCCAGACCAGCCTGGCGTCAACGTGAAGCTGGGAGAATCAGACATAGGAACATGGGCGATACTGGATATCATTGGGTGGACTGACGTCAACGCTATAGACCTTGCTGTAGCAGACTCAGTCAGCAGGAACCTCGGGATACCGATGACCGTCGACTTCAAGGATTGGGGTGGCTATACCAGCTCGATGGATGCCAACACCTACGACTTCGCAGACTACTGCATGCACGCCGGCATAAACAGCGACATGTACGAGAGATACATGCAGCTGTTCGTCGGAACATACTCAGGCTGCTGGAACCACTACGGCAGCTACGTGAACACCGAGCTCATAGAGCTTATTGAAAGCCTCGACACGGCGACGGGAGCTGAAAAACAGAGGATAGCCCAGAAGATCCAGGAGATAGTCCTCGAGGAGCTTCCGATAATACCTGAGGGAGGACACCCAGTCTGGTACATCTACAGCACGAAGTACTGGACAGGGTGGCCTAACGAGGACAATCCGCTACTGCCGGCTGGACCATACTGTGGAAGCGGCCAGACTCACGTGCGAGAGTACGTGAGGAGGCTGAGGCCTGCTGGCGTTGCTCCTACTCCAACGCCTACTCCGACTCCAACGCCTACTCCTACTCCAACGCCTACTCCGACTCCAACGCCAGCGGTCTCGACTGAGATGATCATAGCGATAGTCGTAGTGATAATCATCATAATAATAGTGGCAGTACTTATGATGAGACGCAAAAAGTAACTCTCTCTTCTTTTTTCTATTTCTATTTTTACCCTGTTTTGACTTCCTAAAGGCTCACAGTGTCAACGATACATATTAGACGCGCTATTCACAGCCCACTGATTAACAGTGCTTTTCAACCAAATACTCTCGAAACAATATTTGTAACCTTTCAACAGGTGTAGCTATGTTTATCAGTGGCATAATCCTGTACTTGACGAAATACTCTAGCCTAAGTTGAACGCGTCTAAAGCATCTAATCGACCATAGGGTCAATATCTTCTCTTCAGGGGTCTTGAAATACTGAAGAAACAGCTGTTCCTAAATGTCGTAGCTTAATGCTTGGAATAGTCTTCCTTCTAAAAACATAATAATTTAGAGCTGAACTGGATTAACAAAATAGTTTAAATATGGTCCTAAAGAAACCCTTCAGGTTTAAAGTGACAGTGGCTTGAGCTTTAAGCGTGAGGAAGGGAAGAAAATACTCTTCCAATTTGTAGAAGATCATCCAGAATACATTATACTGAGCGACCCTGATCTCGACGGGGTCTTTACTGCTGCAATCTTAGCAAGGGTTTTAAACGCAGAGATTTCAAGAATACAGTATCCCAAACCCAGCGAAATAAGTTCGCTCAAGGTAATGAAGAGTATACTAATAGAGCTTCCCATAACTAAGGGGTTAACATACGTAGGTAGGAACGTTCTGATAGACCATCACGAATCTCCTCCTTCAATAGCGCTTTACAATGGTGTAACGAAAATAAGTGAGGTATTATTCGACAGCGGTTTCAAGAGCGTTTCCAGATTAATCTATCATGTTTTTGAAGAAGATGTCAAAATCGATGAGAACGGGTTAAGATTACTGGATGCAATAGATCAAATAGATTCAGGAAACATAGAGTCTGAAATCGCAGACAGTTTAAACAAGGCATTCCTCTTAAACAGTATGAAAGAGAAGGTCAGAGAAGAACTCACCCTGACTATATACAGGATGGATTGGAATAGTATCTTTAATTGGGTTAATAGAGAGCTTAGCAAATGGAGCGTTGTGGAGGATACTATTGAAAAGATGAAGGAATCTGTAAAGACTATCGGCGACATTACGTATTTTACCTACGATGTTACGGATCAATTAGAATCGGCAGCAAGAAGGATATTGATGCTGAGGCTTGAAGAAAACATAGGAGGAATAGTCCTCTGCATAGGGTTGAGAAGAGGTAAACCGGTTTCAGCTACAATAGCAACGCGTTCAAACCTTAATCTGAACAAGGTTTATGAAAACCTTAGAAAGAACGAGGGAGTTAGGGCTGGAGGAAGAGAAAACGTAGGCGGTATTCAATTCAAGACGGAGCTTACTCTTGAAGATGCTTTAAGACTTATTCAAGACGCTGTCGAAAAACCCTTGAGTAATCAAACTTAAAGACTCGTTTTCTTTAAAAGATATGCTTCTGCTTCTATTCTATGCTCCATCCTTCCGATGTCTCTCCAGAAGACTCCCTCAGGTATCCTGTAAGCAATCACCTTCCTACCATCCTTAATCATGAGCCTTATCGTATCTGTTATCCAGTACTCTCCAGAGGGAGATGCCTCTGTCCTCCTTATGTAGTTGAAAACTTCTCTAGTGAAGATTATTGGGCCGGAGTTAACGGCAAACATGTCATCTACCTTCATCTTCTCAACATGCTCCTTAGCAGCTTTTTCAAGAATATCAATGACTCTGCTACCACTAATTTTTACGACACCATAGTCTTTATGATCCTTCATCATATATATTCCCATGGTCGCGTCAGCCGCCTCTCTCGAATGCAGTTCGATTTCGCTCTTCAAAAAATCATAAGGGTGGAAAAACGAGTCGCCGTATATCACGATAAAATCCTCCTCTATCCAATTTTCGGCTGTCTGAATAGCTTTAGCAGTGCCCTTATTCTCCCCCTTTTCACCCATGTCTTGGTAGAGATAGGAAATAGAAATGTTAAACCTGCTTCCGTCTCTCAAATACTCCAGTACCTGCCACTTGCCCTCTCCAAGCACTATGAAAACCTTCTTCACACCCGCGTTTGCAAGAGCCCTCACGTTATACTCTATGACTGGGCTCTCCCCTATTAGTGACATTTCCTTGTTTATCGCGTTAGAATAGGGACGCATCCTAGTGCCCTTGCCAGCAGCTAAGATTAAGCCTAGCATTTTAACTATTTGAAGACGATTCGTACTTAAGGCTTATGTTCTTTTTATTGTAAATTCGAAATACGTTTTCATGTCGAGACTAGACGCATCCCCAAAAGGTTAATAAATGACCTGAATAAGTATGTTATAATAATGACAGACAGTATGGATAAGGAGGAAACAATTTTCGATAAAAATCTAAAAGGGTTTGAAAAACTTTTTGAAGAGCTCAGCGAATACGGTTTAACTCCCAACGAGGCAAAAGTCTTCATACAGCTTTTAAAGTTCGGGCCAATAACTGCGAGCGAAATAGGGCGTTCCCTCGGAATTTCTAGGACGGAAGTTTACAATATTTTGACAAGCCTCCAGAACAAGGGGATTATAGAGGCTAGTCTCGACCGTCCCGCCAAGTTCTCTGCAGTAGGCTTTGAGAAAGCTCTGGATATTTTGATCGACGCGGAGAGGAGGAAAATCGCTGCTATGGAGAAGAGTAAGGAGGAGTTGATGGAGATTTGGAAGACAGTGCAAGTTCCCTCGGTGTTGGAGGAAAGGGAGAGGCTTCAGCTTCTTAAAGGCATGGAGCAGATATATGCTAGGTTTTCAGACATGTTGAGCGAGGCTAAGGAGGAGGTTAATATAGTGGCCTTTGGAGCAGACCTTGTCAGAGCATACAATGCTGGAGTATTATACAAAGTTAGAGATCTTAGTAAGAGGAATGTCCGTGTGCAAATACTTACTCACGGGATATCTAGGACTTCAAGCATAATATCTTATCTTAAGAAGTATGGTGAAATAATGGAGGTTGCAGCGCCAGGGCTTTCAGCGCCATACTTCGTCATAGTCGACAATAAGCAGCTTCTCTTGTTCACCAAGCCTCCTGGAAGCAGCAGGATGGAGAGAAAGGAGGCTACTGCACTCTGGACAAATAGCAATGCGCTTGTACAATCCCTTAAGAAACTGTTCAACGGAATGATTCAACCAGAGGAGGTTGTTGTTAAACCTCTTTCAGTGGAGGAGGAGATGAAGAAGAGCGAAGAAGAGCGTATTGCCTTCAGAAGACAGCTTATGGAAAACCTTTCAATGATCGGTTTAAGGGCTGAAGAGAATTTTAAAATCACAGGAAACTCAGGGATAACTCATGAATTTGATATAGGGGTTTTCAGTGAAGACAAGCCTATAGTGTGCGACATTATTTTCGACGTATCTAATATTACAGTTGCCCCAGTAGTAAGATTCTATACTAAGAGGAACGATGTAGCGGAGATGATTAAGGACTCCACGCTGATAGTTAAGCCAAGGCTTACGAGGGATGCTAAGGAACTAGCCGAGTTTTATAAGATAAGAGTGGTAGAGCTTCAGCCTCAAATCGGAGGGTGAAAGCCTTGGCGACGCTTGACGAAACAGATTTGAAAATACTTGCAGCATTAAACCTGAATCCAAAATCGTCTTATGAGGATATTTCTTACGTTGCCGATGTACCTGTTGAAGAAGTTGAAAAACGTGTGAAAAGGATGATGGATGAGGGGGTCATATTAAACTACGGGTTAAAGCTCAGAGAAGATGTCCTAAATATGCTTCCTCCCAAAGAGTCTTTGAAAGAGTTTGAGAAGAAGATAGTTTTTAAGGCAAGGGATGTAGCGGGGTTAGCGAGCGAAGTTAACAGAGTCTTCGGAACGGGTTCTGGAATAATTCTAAACTACGCCGGGATCGGAATTGGACAAAGTATCGCCAACGAGAAAAAGCTTTCCAATAAAGAGGAGGCTTTTACAGTTATCAGAAGAGCCTTAGAAGAGAGAGGTTTCGGAGAAGTGTTTATAGAATTTGACCCCGCTTCTTCTTTCGGGAGAATATTGTTTAAAAACATGCCTTTTCCAAAGGAGAATCAGATACATGAAGTCTTAGAAATGCTGGTGAGAGGCATTTTCCAAGGGTTTGTCTGCAAAGTTTTAAAGACTAACAAGATATCCTTGTCTGAAGAGCAGTGCGTTGCTAAGGGTAACGATGTATGCATATTTGCATTCAAGATCGAAAGCCCATGAATACTCTAATTGTTTTTTGATAAATGGCAAGTAATCTGGAAGAAAGCATATTCAGATCGTTAACGAGGAGAGAAGCGGAAGATCTGATCAACGCTGTTAAACACGATAAGTACTGGAAGGTTAGCCCCAAGGACAAGGATTTCATATTCGTGGTTGCCCTTTCAAGAGCAAGAGTAAAATCTAGGAGGGGGATGTACGCTAAGGCGACGCATGTCAAAAGAGTTGAGGTCATTAAAGAAGCCGCTAAGTTTTGCCGAAGATGGAGGATATTGTTGGTGGATAAGAGGAGAATGTTGGCAGTATCCGTATTAACCTGGAGGGCTTTCAACAAGATAGTTTCTAAAGGAATGGGATCTATTATCCGTTTTATCCTCTTGCATGGTACTCTCCCACCGTATATTAATGAGAAAGCATTATCTAAGATGCTGGAAAGCTATTATGTAGAGGGGGTTTAGAACGCTTCAAGTTGAAAATACTAGTTTTAACAGACTATTTTCCTCCGCATGTGGGGGGAGGTGTTGAAAAAGTGGTTTTCGAAGTATCTCGAAGACTCGTAAGAATGGGTGTCGATGTAACGGTTATAACGCTGAACACAGTTATGGCTAAAAGTTTTGAGATTCTAGAGGGCATTAAAGTTTACAGATGTAGACCAATAAGCTTAACCGAGGCAGCTAGGGTTCAACTAACAGTTTCTCCTTCTCTACCGCTGAAAATAATAGAAACATGTAAAATAGAGAAGCCAGATATAATACATGCTAACAATAGGTTTTTCTTTACGACTATTTGTGGCGCCATGCTGAAAAAAATAATAGGTAAGCCGCTCGTAACCACATTACATTTGGGACCCGTGTTTCTAGGCGGAGGGTTCTTCGACTTCATAATTAATACGTATGAGAAAACAGTTTCCAAGTGGATTATTCAGAGCAGTGACGAGATAATAGCGGTTAGTAATGCAGTAATGAAACACACTCTCAGCTTGGGCGCATCCAGCAGTAAGGTAAAGGTTATTCCTAACGGTGTAGATCTTGAGGAGTTTAAGCCAAGGAGAGAACTTGAGAAGACGGGGGTCAAGAGGATTATTTTCGTTGGTCGCTTGTTCCCCAATAAAGGCATTCAATATCTTGTTAAAGCCGCACAAATAGTGTTAGCGAAACACCCGTGTGTTGAATTCATAATTGTTGGAAGGGGGCCGATGGAAGCGGAATTGAGAAAGATGGTTAGAAGACTGAATATAGAGCATGCTTTTAAGTTTCTAGGGATCGTTCCCAGCGTCCCGGAGGTAATGAATCAATGCGACATTTTCGTACGCCCATCTCTAACTGAAGGAATGCCCTTGACAATTTTGGAAGCCATGGCTTGCGGTTTACCCGTGATTGCTTCTAAAATTCCAGGGTCTTCTGAAGTTGTTAAAGATGGGGAAACAGGAATCCTCGTAGAAGTCGGTAATGTTGAGCAATTAGGCAATGCTATAATCAGACTTTTAGAAGACGAGAACTATGCTGAAAGAATTAGGACAAGAGCATATGAATTTGTGAAAAAGCATTATAGTTGGGATAGGATTGCTGAGGAATATTTGAAAACATATAATGACGTTTTAAAAAGGTAGGGGCATTTATTGTTTACCTTCGATGAAACTTCTTATTTTTTTAACTCTTGTGCAGAAAGAACATACGGGATTAGACGATAGGAAGCCGCAGGAGGAGCATGGTCTTAACTGCGCTTTTTCCATGGGTGTTTCCTTTTTCTCTAGCTTTTCTGCAATCTTTACTAGAGACGACAAGTAAATGTTCTTCTGGTTTTCACTTGTTGCCAGAATGTCGATAGCCCTTCTAAGTCTTTCAATATTCTTCTTCCTGCCGATGGGGCATTTCTCATCAATAAAGGAGAGCCTTTGAAGAGAAGCATACCTAGATATGAAGCTTTCAGGAACCCTCCAGAACGGCCTGCCCTTTGCAACGAGGTTTCCATTCGTAGGAAGATACGGCTTGAACCTTACTAATTCTTCTATCTTCGCGTTTAAAACTGATTTCAACATTCTCACTAAGAAATCGTCTAGATGGTGAGCCGTCAGAATGATGTCGGCATTAGACTCATAAGCAACTTTGTTCAATAAATACCTTTTGATTCCTCCGCAGACACTGCATATTTTAGGATAGAGTTTTAACGCGTCCATAATAGTAAATCCAAGCTCGCTCTTAAGGTTAAAGACTATGAGTTCAAGACCATGTTTCTCAGCCTGCTTCCTCGCAAGCTCTTCAGACCTTTCTGAGAAACCGTTTATCCCGAGGTTTAAGTGAACAACCATTATCTCCTTATCAGGCAAGAGATTGCTAAGAATATGGAGAAGGCTTGCACTATCTTTTCCGCCTGAGAGGGCTACTAGTGCTTTTTTAAAAGGAGGATATTTCTTAATCTCGTCCGTAACTCTTTTTTCAACTATGTTCTCAATGTCCATCCTTCCTAGGATGGAAAGGTTCGAGATAAAAAATTTGGCTCTAAGGTTTATCCCGTTTATCGAAATTAAAGTTTTTAAATTCCTCTTAAGCCCTCTCCAACGGAAAAATGACCGTCAAAGTAGGTATTAACGGGTTTGGGAGAATAGGAAGACTGTTCTACAGGGCTGCGCTTGAAGACCCGGATTATGGCAGGAGCTTTGAAGTAGTGGCGATAAACGATATTGCAGACGCGAAGAGTAATGCGCACCTCCTGAAGTACGATTCTATTCATGGGCCACTAAAGAACAAGGTTGAAGTCAAGGGAGATGTAATAAGGGTTGACGGGTGGGAGCTGAAAGTACTGTCTCAGAAGGATCCTGCACTGCTTCCATGGAAGGATCTGGGAGTAGAAATAGTTATCGAATCAACCGGACTCTTTACCGATAGGGAAAATGCTAGCAAGCATTTTCAAGGAGGAGCGCGAAAAGTAATTATCTCAGCTCCGGCTAAAAACCCTGATGCAACAATAGTCATAGGAGTCAACCATGATAAATACGATCCTGATAAGCACAACATTGTTTCAATGGCTTCATGCACAACAAACTCTTTGGCGCCGATGCTTAAGGTTCTTCACAAAAACTTTGGAGTCGTTCAGGGGCTTATGACTACTGTCCACGCGTATACGAATGACCAGAGGACTCTAGACCTTGTTCACAAGGACTTAAGGAGGGCGAGGGCTGCTGCGCTCTCTATAATACCCACAACTACGGGTGCAGCTATAGCGATAGGCGAGGTCATTCCAGAGCTTAAGGGGAAACTAGACGGTATAGCTCTCAGAGTACCTGTTCCAGACGTGTCGTTAACCGACTTGACATGCCAGTTGGAAAAGGCTATCACCGTCGAGGAAGTCAACTCTGCTTTTAAGGAAGCCTCAGAAACCTATTTGAAAGGGATTCTACAGTATGTGGATGAGCCCCTAGTCTCCGTAGACTTCTTGCACAACAGTCATTCATCAATATTCTCAGCCCTAGATACGAGAGTGATACCTCCGGGTGGAAGGGGAAACTTCGTTAAAACATTCTCATGGTACGATAACGAGTGGGGATTCAGCTGCAGGCTTGTAGACCTGGTTAAACTCATGGGGTCTAAGCTCTAGCATTTTTCTATTTTAAATACTCTTTTTCAGAAACATTTATTATTGTCTAGGTTAAATTCTAAAAAACAGCATTATGAATAGTATTTGTAGATTAGGGGGAATCGTAGGCGGAATATTGTGTGGCGGATATGGTAAAAGATTATGGCCTTTAACAAATACTGTGCCAAAAGTATTACTAGAAATAAGCAATGGGTACACAATATTGGACAGGCAGTTAAACCAATTAAAGAACATAGGGATTAGGGATGTTTACCTCCTGGCTGGATACCTTTATGAAAAGATTAAGGAAAAGTATGGAGAAGAGTGGAACGGATTGAAAATTCACTACTTTGTCGAAGAAGAGCCCGGTGGAACTCTTTACGCCATAAATAATCTGCTTGGAAACGTAGAGTCGGATTACTATCTTGTTATGAACGGAGATATTGTTACTGATATCAACCTTTTAAAGATGTTAAAGAATGCTGACGAGAATACGGTGAGCATAGCTGTTACCCGACTTAAATCTCCCTATGGTATTGTTAACCTTTCTGAAAATAAGATAATGGGCTTCGAAGAGAAACCAGAATTACCATATTACATAAATGCAGGAATCTATGTGATAAGTAGAAAGTTAAGAGAAAGGTTCTTAGCATTCAAGCGTGGTGATGTTGAAAAGCTTGTCTTCCCTTCGCTGGCTAAGGAAGGATTGTTAAAATACTATTTTGAAAAAGATGCCTTGTGGTACTCTGTAGACTCTCTTAAAGACCTTGAGACAGTGAGATCGGAATTCTTAAACAGGGAGGATATGCCATGGGGATTTGTGAAGACAATAGTGCTCACTGAAAATTATATGGTCAGGAAAGTATACATAATGGAGGGGTTCAGCACTCCAGTTTACTTGCACAGGAGAAAAGACGAGTCTATACACGTAGTGTCAGGTAAGGGCAAGATCATTCTGGATGGCAAGGAGATTCAGGTGAAAGAAGGGGATGTTGTAAGAATACAACCGGGACAGAAACATAGCATAATGGCTCTGGAAAACCTTACTCTGATGGAGTATGCAACACCTCATCCGGATGACAGGATAGAGATTGGGGAAGACAATATTTCCTAAGGATATGGAACCTCTTAGTTTGCAGCATCAATCTTTATTAAAGAGGAGATGATAAAGAAAAATAGTGAAAGCTGAAAGACCAAGAGCCTGGCTCTGCATGGTTAAGACGAATCCGCACGACCACCATCTGTATAAAGTAAGGATTATGGAACTTAAGGAATTAAGTGAAGCCGCTGGCTACTGTGTCGCAGGCTCCACCATACAGGTTAATAGGAAGGAGGATGTTGCGTTTGTCTTTGGAAGGGGGAAGCTTGAGGAGATTAAGAAGCAAGTGGTTGAAAACAGCGTCGACGCAGTTATTTTCTATAACACGTTGACAAGCAAACAAAGATACAACTTGGAGAAGATTCTAAATACGGAAGTGCTTGATAGGTATGATTTAACCCTCAAAATATTCGATTTATCCTCTTCCGACAAGATTTCAAAACTTCAAATAATGCTTGCAAGGCTTTTAAAAGAAATATCGTATCAAAAGCTCCTGGCCTCTATCAGGTTCAAGACTGGCAGAGAGCATCCGGGTCCCCGAAGCCTCGGAGAGTATGCTTACCATAAAACTGTTGCAAACCTCTTAAAAAGGAAATCGATGCTAGAAGACGAAACAGAGAGAATACGGAGAGAAAAACTCGTACAGCTTGAGAAAAGGAGGGAAACGGGGATTCCAACTGTTTGTATTACCGGCTACTATAACGCTGGCAAAACATCGTTGTTCAATGCTTTAACAAACCTTAGAAAACCCGTGGGTTCTAGGCCTTTCACAACACTCACCAGCAAGTACTACTTGCTTCCACATGAAAATATCAAAATATTTCTCGTAGATACGATAGGCTTCGTAATGGACTTGGATCCAAGGCTAATAGAGTCTTTTGGCCTGACTCTTGACGATATTAGATTCTCAGACCTCGTGCTCTTAACAGTTGATGTCAGCGATTCTCCGGAGTTAATTTCACTTAAAGTAAAAACGTGCCTCGATTGTCTCGATACTCTAGGAGTTAAAAGGGACAGGTTAATAGTAGTCTTTAACAAATGTGACCTAATTAGAAATACGAGTGATATGGAGTTGAGAATGATGAGGCTTCAACCTTTAATACGTGGTTTAGATTACTGTATGGTTTCTGCGAAGAATAAAACGGGCTTCAAGAATCTCTTCACGATGGTTGCTTGCAGACTTTCTCAGCTTCAAGAAAGCGTTAAGAAAGGCTCGGTGAGTAAGAACTTAACTCCGGAGGAGCTCTTTCAGCCTTTCTCTTAAAATTCTCAAGTCTTCTTCAAGCTCCGTGCTCATTGTCAAATACGCACCTTCGTCGATTTTACCTTCTTCTCTTAACTGCTTAAGCTTCCCAAGCTTTCTCTTCGTAGCACTTATTCTACCCCTAACCTTCCTAATCTCGGAGATTACTTCAGGAGCTGGTGCTCCAAATCCGTACCTCTTGAAGAAGGGTTTCTAACGATTTCCAACAGAGCAAAATACGATAATAATATTGCCACTATTACTGCGAGGAAGTATTCTGGAAGCGGTGTAAACCTGAATGCCTCTCCTGCTGGGAAGTAAGTTATAGCAAGCGTCCCTATGAATGTTATCTCAGTAACTCCCAACAGCCATCCATTATTATTTTCTTCCCCTCCCTGATGACTTTAGCATTGTACTTGTTGTATTTTCTAAGCTTCTCAAGAGCCTTATTAGATTTCCTTTCTAAAAAGAAACCTAGTGTTGCATTCACTACTACGATTATGAGGATTATAATTGCAACAATCAATTCTCCAGTTAC